>Ga0193755_1000395_pt1 | contig 12392 bp, 10 predicted proteins | sample H1a2metaG_FD_144921 | JGI IMG/M metagenome (GOLD analysis project Ga0193755, IMG submission 144921) | Soil microbial communities from a riparian zone of the East river system, Colorado, United States - H1a2 | ecosystem: Environmental > Terrestrial > Soil > Riparian zone | place: USA: East River...
ATCGACGAACATCTCGGGCGCGCTGGACGAGGCGCTTTCTTCCCCTGTGCAGTCTGGCAGACTGCCAATCGTGCTGTTTCTTACCGATGGGCAGCCCACGGTAGGTGAGCGCGATGCTTCGGTGATCGCGTCGAGTGTAGCGAAGCAGCGTGGATCGCGCCGGGTGTTCACATTCGGTGTCGGCGCGGATCTCAACGTATCGCTGATCGAACAGCTCGCGCTCGAGGGTCGTGGCACCGCTAGCTTCGTGCGGCCGGATGAATCGGTTGAACGCGCGGTGGGAATCGTTGCGAGCCGGCTCACAAGTCCGCTCGTCACCGATGTCCGGATTCGGGCCGAGGGTGTACGTTTGCGCAAGATGCACCCGTCGGGACCAGTGGACATATTTGCCGGCGAGGATCTTGTGATTCTGGCGCGCTACGACGGGAGCGGAAATGCGGTGGTGCGCTTCGACGGTCAAACCACGAATGGGCCGGTGAGCTGGGCTACGCGTGTCTTTTTCCCCGACCGCTCGCGCGAGAATCCGTTCGTGGCGCGGTTGTGGGCGACCCAGCGCGTCGGATATCTGAGTGCGGAAAAGAGAAAGCACGGGGGATCGCGGGAAGTCGATGACGAGATTCGCGAGTTGGGAGAACGGTACGGGATTCCGACTGAGTTCTCGTCGTATCTGGTGGTCGAGCCGGGAATGAACCGTCGGAGAGTCATGGGGGCTGGAGGAGTGCAGCTCAATGGCGTCGTAGCTACCGGCGCAGCTGCTGCGCCAGCTCCGGCCGCCGTTCAATTCGAAGCCGCAAAGTCAGCCGCTGCACAACGGTCGGCGACGAGCGTTGCAGCAGCGGACGCAGCCGTGGGAATGAGAGATGATGCCAACCTTCGCAGGGCCGGCAACGTGACGCTCGTATTGCGTGATAGTGTGTGGACCGACGTCCGGTACAAGAAATCCGGAACGGTACTGCAGGTGAAGCCATTCTCGGACGCCTACTTCAAGCTGCTCGAGATGATGCCCGATTTGCGGGAGCCGTTCTCGGTTGGCGAGCGTGTGCTGGTAGCCGGCCGCAGCATGGCGATCGAGCTGACTCCGTCGGGAGAAGAGAATCTCACCGATCGAGACCTGGCGCTATTGCGGGACCGCTGGTGAGCGAGTGACCGACGTAGAACGACTCTTCCGAACGTACAACGCCGCGTTGGTGCGATATCTGACGCGGCGGCTGGGAGATCGCGACTGGGCTGAGGAAGTTGCGCAGGAGACATTCGTGCGAGCGTTGAGGCAGACTTCGATACAGAACGAACGAGCCTGGCTGTTTGCGGTGGCGACCAATCTCGTGAGGGACGAAGCGAGGAAGGACATGAGACGCCGAAAGCATCTGGCACTTCTCGCGGAGCAGGAGCGTGATGAAGTGGTCGAGCCGGAAGAGACGACTCTCGAGCGAGCCCAGGAAGCAGCGATGGCTCGCAAAGCAGTCGATGCTCTGGCGGAACGCGACAGGCTAGCGCTCCTCATGCGGGAAGAGGGATTGGATTACAACGAGATCGCCGAGGCCTTGCAGCTGTCGCCCGGCTCGGTAGGAACTACGCTCTCGCGTGCGCGCCGACGGCTGGTGGAGAGCTACGAAGCATTGCAGAAGAGTCGAGAAGAGAGAGAGAAGAATGCAGCATCTTGACGAAGGAACGATTCACTCGTGGCTGGATGGGGCGCTGGCCCCCGATGAAGCCGCGCGGGTAGAGGCGCACCTCGGGGAATGCCCGGAGTGCGCAGCAGCCGTTGCGGAAGCGCGTGGATTCATCGCGGCGTCTTCGCGGATTCTGACGGCCCTCGACAATGCGCCGCGGGGAGTCATCCCTGTGGCTGCACCTAAGAGGCGCGTGGATCCGATCGTGTGGCGCGTGGCAGCAACGCTACTGGTTGTCGCGGCGGGCACACTGGCCGTGTTCAGAAATGGTGGACGAGAGGCGACGACTTCTTCCGCTAGCTTCGATACGAGCGCGACCACGATCACGGCAGTCGGGCCAGCAGTACCGGGTCCTGGTGAGACCGCAAAGACAACCGCTGAAATGGCTCCGGCGATAACCAGATCAGAGAACCCTCCTCGAAATACGGCAATCGCTAGCACGCAACCGACCGTCAAGGCAACTGAGAAAAGCGTGGAAAGGAGGAGAGCAACTGATGCGGTGGGAGACACCAAGCAGACATTGGCAGCTGCTCCTCCGTCGGTTAGCGACCTTGTAAAGGCGCGGGCTCCCGCCCCGCAGCCCAACATGCCGGCGCGTGAAAACGCCGCAGCTGGACAAGTTAGTGGTGTAAAAGGTGGGCAAATCTCTCCATCCTCGGGTTACGTGAATGCGGAACCGGCACCGCCCCGCATTCTCATTCGAGGTAACTCGTCGCTTCTCACCGCTAGAGATTCCGTGGCTGCGGTTACGCCACTCAAGATCGTAGGCACGAGGAGGCAAATCGGCGCAAGGGTCACGTTGTACGAAGTGGCGCCAAATGACACGGTTACTCTCACCGAGGTGATGAGCACACAATTGTCAGCCGTAGTGACAACCGGCATGCCTACGGTGCCACAAGAAGGCCGAGCTGCGAAAGCAGCTGCGGCTGCAGCGCCTCAGCAGCAGCGCGCCGATGCGGTTGTTGCCAACCGAGGGCCCGCACCGGTAACCGCGGTCGAGACCGCGAACGGGGTGACCACGATCACCTGGACGGATGCAACCACCGGTGGCGTGCTGAAGCTTTCCGGACGCATTCCGGCAGCACAGCTTCAGCTGACAAAATTCAGGATCGAACAGGAGAGAGCAGCAGCGGCTGCAGCTGCCAGGAAAAACCCCTGATTATCGTCAGGCCTGAGCCGCTAATCCTGGAGCGCCATTCCCATCGAGTGGTAGCCCTTGTCCACGTACACGACGGTGCCGGTGATTCCCGTAGCGAGCGGGCTGCATAGAAAGGCCGCGACTTTTCCAACCTCCTCGGCCTGAAGTGGCTGGGTGAGGGGCGAGTTACCAGCGCAGTATTCCACCATCTTCTCGATGATTCCGATTGCGCTCGCGGCGCGTGACGCCAACGGGCCCGCGGAGATCGTGTTGATGCGAACGCCGTATTTGCGGCCCGCCTCGAACGCCAGCACTCGGGTGTCGCTTTCCAGCGCTGCCTTCGCTGACGACATGCCGCCGCCGTAGCCGGGAATCACCCTCTCACTCGCCATGTACGTGAGCGAGAGAAAGGAGCCGCCCGGTCGCATCAACGGCGCCAGCCGCGAAACCATCGACACCAGCGAATAGGCGCTGACGCCAACGGCGGTGAGGTAGCCGACGCGACTCGTCTCGAGCAGCGGCTTCTTCACTTCGGGGCCGTTCGCCAGCGAATGGATCACAATGTCGAGCGAGCTCTTGCCGAAATCGGATTCGATCCGATGGGCAAGGCCGTCGATCGTGAAGTCACCGGTCTCCTTGTACCGTTTATTGGTCCGAATGTCTTCCGGTGTATCCGCGAGAGTGTCGTAAGCGGCGTCGAGCGGGTATATCTTCTCGAACGCGAGAAGCTGTCCGCTGGATAACTTTCGCGACTCGTCCATCTTCCCGCGCTCGAGCAGGTTCATGAAGATGTTGAGCGCAGGAGGCCAGGTCCCGACCGAAACGCTTGCTCCCGCTTCGGCCAGGGATTTCGCGATTGCAAAGCCAAATCCGGCGTCGTCGGCGACACCAGCTACCAACGCGCGCTTGCCGGTGAGATCGATTGTCAGCATTTGGGTGATATCGCGATTTGGGTACTGAATGACAAGGGGTAAGACTCTTGCATTTCGGCAATGCGAGCGGTCAAGTCTCACCTCCAAACCGGAGCCATTCTTGTTCGGAAAGTTGATCAGTGTCGTACTACTAGCGATGACAATTGCGACGAGCACTGAAGCGCAGGTTGAGGATACAATCAACAAGAAGACTCCACTCTTTGTCGGGAAGGATGCGCTGATCCTGGGCGCCTTTACCCTGGGCACGGTGGCAGTTGCGCCGCTCGATGTGGCAGTCGCAAAAAGGCTGCAGTATCCCTGGGTCCAGGAGAATCGGCTCCTGAGAAGATCTGCAACAGGGTTGCGGGTGCTCGCTGTGCCTGGATCACTCATCACTGGAGCGGCTCTGTACGGAATTGGCCGTGCTGACGGCCAACGACGTCTTCAGGCTCTCGGACTGCATAGTGTGGAGTCGATACTCATCGCCGACATAGTCGGGGGCACGATCAAATTTGTCGCTGGACGCGCGCGTCCATACGTCGATATCGAGAATCCCGCAGATTTTCAGCTGTTCAGAGGGTTCTCGGACAACAAGTTCCGCTCCTTTCCATCCGGGCATACGATCAACGCATTCGCCTTCGCATCGACGCTTACCCGCGAGGTACAGTTCTGGTATCCGCATTCCGCGTTCTATGTGGGCACGGTGTTCTATGGCGGTGCAGCGTTGATGGGACTCTCCCGTATCTACAACAATCAGCATTGGGCGAGCGACGTGCTGGGAGGAGCGGCAATCGGGACGCTCATCGGGGTCAAGGTCGTGAAGTTCACCCACTCGCATCCGGGCAACCACATCGACAGAGAGCTCATCAAGGGTAAACGGGGCTCACAGACGCGGTCAGTTCCTCTCGTGATCTCGTTCCAGTTCTGAGGCTCGCCCTCATCACCACGAGTAATGCTTGCAGCTGAATGGGATCTTCATTCTGGCGGAGCTTCCGGGAGAAGTGTCCGAGAAAGTACGGGAGCTCAATGAGCGTTACGACCCAAGGCTTGCCCGGTACAAGCCGCCGCACATCACGCTGACGGGATCTTCGGGTGCCGGTCCTATTCCTCCCACTGTCGGTATTGAGGAAATCCGGGACAAGCTGGAGCCGATTGCGGCCGAGACCGCGCCGATCGCGCTATCGTTTCGGGCAGCGCAGCGCTTCATGCAGACAGATATCATCGTGCTTCCAATCGACTCGCATGGTGCGCTCAGGGTTCTGCACGACAGAATCGTTACCAGCGGGCTGCCGTTCGCGCGCGCGCGGTACACTTTTAGCCCTCATGTCACGCTGAGCCTGTACCAATCGCTCGACGCCAAGTCGATTCGTGAGCTGCTCAAGACCCGATTGCCGGAGCCGTTCGTGATAAACGCGATGCAAGTCTATCATACGCGTGATCCACAACCTTCACGAAAGCTCCTCGAGCTGACACTCGCCGGTGGATCTAAGAAAGATTGAAGTCGCGTGGCGCGCGGTGTGGATGCGCCTGCTCGGGTGGATGCTACCCGGACCGGCCGACACGGTGCTGCCGTCACCAACGACGCCGGATTTTCGCGTGCTTTTCATCCGCTACGAGCGGATTGGCGAGATGATCATGGCAACTTCGCTGATCCGGAACATTGCGATGGCACTGCCGGGCGGCAAAGTCGATGTCCTCGCCAATCCGGCGACCGCGGTAGTGCTGGAGGGGAATCCTCACGTCGGCAATGTTCTGGTGCTCGATCGAAAGTCTATGCACAGCTACCGGCAGTTGATGAAACGATTACGGGGAGAGCGGTACACGGTGATGGTCGATGGGAGGATCAACAATCCGCCGATCTTCACTTCGACGCCACTGCTCATGTTCGCGGGACGGGCGCGGTTCAGAGTTGGCGCTGGTGGTCACAGCAAGCCGCGCATCTACAACGTCTCAGTGCCGGAATGGAACAGGGTTGAACACTACATCGAAGGCTCAAAGCAGCTCGCTATTCCATTTGGAATCAAGCCGGAAGTGCTGGACTGGCAGCCGGAAATATTTCTGTCTCCGGCTGAACGATCAGGTGCGGAGGAGCGGTGGAAGGAAGCGGAGGCGATGGCGGCCAAAGGCCAAACTGGAGTGGGGGGACACTCGAAGCGGCTGCTGGTGAATCTCTCCGCGTCCGAGCCGAAACGGAGGTGGCCCGACGGAAAATTCATCGCGACGCTTCGCACTGCCCGCGATAGTGCTCCGAACATGCCTATTGTCGTGATCGGTCTTCCCGTGGAATGGGAGAGCGTTCAGGCCGTGGCAAATGCAGTCGGCGCGCTGCCGGTTCTGACGCCGCAGCTTCGCGACGCCTTCGCGCTGGTAGGGGCGGCGGATCTGGTATTCACGCCCGACACGAGTATCTCGCACGCCGCGTCGGCATTCCGGAAACCGTCCCTTGTGCTGCTGAAGAGGGAGCACAAGCCGTACGCGCCGTGGAATACGCCCGGTGAGATCATCGCTTGGAATGAGGACGAAATCCACCAGATGCCGCACGAGAGGGTGGCGAAGGCGCTCGAGAAGTTGTTGGCTGAATACGGGGGTTAACCGAGGGCTCGACTGATCGTCTAACAGAGGTACACAGGACGCGTTACCCGTTCTCCGTTTCCTGTTTCCTGTTGCCCGTTGCCCGCTACCCGTAAAAGACGGTGGTTCGCATGACTCGGTTCATCACTCAGTCGACCCTGGCTGTGGCATTCCTCGTCGCGACCTCAGAGCGGCTCACTGCTCAACATTCGCACGAGCACGCCGACACGACGACTTCTGTTGCGCACAGCTCCGCGGATCCAATGGCCGTGATGGCCTGGGAAATGGCGGCCATGGCGAAGCACATGGCCTACACGAGTAGCAGGCCGCTTACAGCCGCCGATTCAGCTCGCGCCGCTTATGTCGTCAACGAGCTGCGACAGGCGATTGCCAAGTATCGGGACGTGAAGGTCGCTGAGGCCGACGGCTACAAGCTGTTCGCGCCGCAGATCAAGAATCAGCCGCAATACCATTTCACGAAGGGATTGAACGCGATCCGCAACCAATGGGGCTTCGATCCAGCGCGTCCGACCTCGCTTCTATATAAGAAGAACGATCACGGGGAATTTGAGCTGATCGGAGCGATGTACACCGCGTCCAGGCGCACATCCGAAGAAGATCTCAACGAGCGAGTGCCGCTGAGCGTTGCGCACTGGCACCGACACGTGAACTGGTGCATCCCCAAGCGCAACCCGAAAGAGCGCTGGTACGAGACGAAGGATGGCCGGCCGATTTTCGGCCCATTGGGCGTGGCAACCAGCGACGAGTGTCAGGCAGCAGGTGGGCGCTTCATTCCCCAGGCATTTGGCTGGATGCTGCACGCGACGACTTTCGCAGGGAATGATCTCAATTCCATCTGGCACGATGACCACATGGCCAAGGATCACGCCATGATCGGGGATCCCAAGTAAAACTGCGGACTGCGGACTTACTACGGACTGCGGACTAACTGCACGGGCCGACCGCGATAAATTGTAGGATGCCTCCACAATTCATCTATGTAATGAAAGACCTGCGCAAGGTCGTCCCGCCGTCGCGGGAGATTCTGCGCGGGATCTGGTTGTCCTTCTATCCGGGCGCCAAGATCGGCGTACTCGGCGCCAACGGCGCGGGGAAATCATCGCTCCTGCGAATCATGGCGGGTGTCGACCACGACTTTCAGGGCGAAGCGTGGCCGCACGAGGGCACGCGCATCGGATACCTCTCGCAGGAACCCCAGCTCGATGCTTCCAAGAACGTCAAGGAGAACGTCGACGTGGCGGTGAAGCCAACGCGGGATCTGCTCACGAAATTTGAAGAGATATCGAACAAGTTTGCAGAGCCGATGTTGGACGACGAGATGACCAAGCTGCTCGACCAGCAGGCCAAAATTCAGGAAAAGATCGATGCCGCCAACGCGTGGGAGCTGGATCGGAAGATCGAGATCGCGATGGACGCGCTCCGACTTCCGCCTGCGGAAGCTGACGTGGGCACGCTGTCGGGCGGAGAGAAGCGTCGGGTAGCGCTTTGCCGGACGTTGCTCGACGAGCCAACCAACCACCTGGACGCGGAATCGGTAGCCTGGCTCGAGAGATATCTCGCGGAGTTTCCGGGAACGGTGGTGGCGGTGACACACGACCGCTATTTCCTGGACAACGTCGCGGGTTGGATCCTCGAGCTCGATCGTGGAGCGGGAATTCCATACGAGGGGAACTACAGCTCCTGGCTGGACCAGAAGCGCACGCGTCTGGCAACCGAAGAGAAGCAGGCGTCGGCGCGCCAGCGGACACTCGAACGCGAGCTCGAGTGGGTACGGATGTCACCTCGCGCCCGGCAGACCAAGAGCAAGGCGCGTATCCAGAAGTACGAGGAGCTGGCGACGGCAGCGGAAGGCGAGAAGGTGATGCAGAACGAGATCGTGATTCCGCCGCCCGCGCGACTGGGAAATGATGTCGTGATCGCCAAGGCATTGAAGAAGGCTTATGGCGACAATGTTCTGTTCGACGATCTCTCGTTCTCGCTGCCGCGTGGAGGGATCGTCGGCATCATCGGAGCGAACGGAGCGGGCAAGACGACGCTGTTCAGAATGATTGCGGGAAAGGAGAAGGCTGATGGTGGCGAGCTGATCATCGGTGACACAGTTCAGCTCGCTTACCTCGATCAGACACGCGAGCTGAACGAAGGGAACACCGTCTACAAGGAAGTGAGCGAAGGGAACGACGTCATCCAGGTTGGGAAGCGGGAGATGCAGGCCCGGGCATATCTCGCGCAGTTCAACTTCAAGGGCGCGGATCAGCAGAAGAAAGTGAAGGAATTGTCAGGCGGCGAGCGCAATCGACTGCACCTGGCGAAGCTGCTGAAATCAGGCGGGAATCTGCTGCTACTCGACGAGCCGACGAACGATCTCGATGTCGACACTCTTCGCGCTTTGGAAGAGGCACTGGTCGATTTTCCGGGCTGCGCCGTGGTTATCTCCCACGACCGCTGGTTTCTCGACCGCATTGCGACACACATTCTCGCCTTCGAGGGGAATTCGGAAACGGTGTGGTTCGAGGGGTCTTATCGCGATTACGCGGAGGATTTCAGGAAGCGGAAAGGAGCTGATGCCGATAGGCCGCATCGCATTGCCTACAGAAAGCTGGTGCATCGCTAGCCGCGTCGTCTTGCCGGGAAGCGCCGACTGCCCCAGCATATGTAATCCCAATTTCCAGAGGCATCATGCGGCCCCTCGCTTGGATTGGCGTAATTCTCATCATCGCTGGTATCGTCGTAGTCGCGATGCGCGGTATACCCTACACGAAGAGCCGTAACGAGGTCGAGGTCGGGCCTCTAAAAGTCACGTCGCAGGAGCGGGGCCTGGTGACACCGATTGTCGGAGTCGCCGCTATCGTGATTGGCGGCGTATTGGTGTTCGCCGGGCGGAAGTCGGCGTAACGCGAAAGTGCCCCACTCGGCTCAAGCCGAATGGGGCACCAAGCGCGCTCGACCGAGCGATGTCAGTCGTCGGTGGCGTTGCTCTTCAGAAGGCGCTGGCGGTACGCTTCACTCGCGTAAATCGCCACTTCGACTCGACGGTTCTGCTGCCGTCCAGCATCCGTGTCGTTGGTCGCGACCGGCTCTGCCTCTCCCTTGCCCGACGTCGCAACGCGGGTTCTTGCGACACCCTGAGCAGCCAGGTACGCGGCCGCCGAATTTGCACGGCGGTCCGAAAGGCCCTGATTGTAGGCATCATCACCGACGTTGTCGGTGTGCCCGACGATGAGCAGTTGAGAGTCGGGATATCTGTTGAGGCTGGCCGCCAGCTCTTTCAGATTCTCCCCGGCCGTCGACTGAATCTCGTCGGAGTTGAATGCGAAGAGGAGCCCTGATGCGAAGGTGACGTTGATCCCTTCACCGACGCGCTCGACCGTCGCTCCCTTGATGGTCTGGCTCAGTTCCTTCGCCTGCTGATCCATCTGGTGTCCAATGATCGCGCCAGCGGTGCCGCCGATTACCGCGCCAATGATTGCGCCCTTTGCGGTAGAGCCAGTCTGGTTGCCGATCACCCCACCGATCGCCCCGCCAGCCGCTGCGCCGATCACTGCTCCCTCTTGCTTCTTGTTCATGCTGGCGCAGGCAGTTGCTCCAAATGCGCCGACTACGAGTAATGCAGTCACGGCTCGCAGCCGCTGTGTATTCGATGTCATCATGTGTATACCTCGCTTAAAGAGACACCAGACCTAGTTCAATTCGGGTGCCACTTCGACGCGGGAAATGGCCCGCAGACGCCTCAGGTGAGGGCTAACACATTCGGCCCACCAGCGAGCGCGATCGTCGTCCAAATGGTTCCCAAAGTTCGTGAGGGATAGATTCCAGCCCGATGCTACTCACTTTCTTGCTGGCAACGGTAGTGCTCCAGGACTCGACTCTCGTGTACAGCGGGCGCGCCAACCGGACACGTGTCGATGTCCCAAGAATCGATAGTGTTGCCAGCATCGATGGCAATCTTGACGACCCCGTGTGGCGCCGAGCTGCCCGTCTCGCCGGTTTCTCGCAGTATCAGCCCGTCGATGGCCGACCCGCCGAAGAGCCCACCGAAGTTCTGGTGTGGTATTCACCCGAAGCGATCTACTTCGGAATTCGCGCCCGGGAAATCCATGGCAACGTCGTGCGCGCGACACATGCCAATCGCGACAACATCGACAGTGAAGATCAGATCCAGATCCTCCTCGATACCGATAACGCTCGCCAGATTGCATTCCTGTTCGGCGTAAATCCGTACGGTGTTCAGCAGGACGGCACCCGCAGCGCACAATTCGCGGGAGGGGCCGGAGGCGCTTCGGCGACAGGCGGCGGATTTCGCACCATGAATCCACTGGAAGGAAGCGTGGATCTCAATCCCGATTACTTCTTCGAGTCCAAAGGGCGGCTGGTCGAGGGCGGGTATGAAGTCGAAGTGCGAATACCGTTCAAGAGTCTTCGATACCAGGACGCGAGGGTGCAAAGCTGGGGTCTTCACATCCTGCGGAGAGTCCAGCACTCAGGGTTTCAGGACACCTGGGCGCCGGCGGTTCGCGCCAACGCAAACTTCCTCGCGCAATCGGGATCTCTGAATGGTCTTCATGATCTGAAGCGGGGGCTCGTGGTCGAAGCAACGCCCACAGTGACTGCCCACGCCGATCGGTCGCCAGCCATTAACAATGGGAATTATCAGCGCAGAGCTGATCTGGGCGGTGATGCGCGGTGGGGAATCAGGCAGAATCTCACACTCAACGGGACTGTCAATCCTGATTTCTCCCAGGTCGAAGCCGATGTGGGACAGGTGCTGCTCAACGAGCGATTCGCGCTGTTCTATCCGGAGAAGCGACCGTTCTTCCTCGACGGACTGGAGCTGTTCGATAGTCCGAATCAACTGATCTACACTCGACAGATCGTCGCGCCGTTGGGCGGGGTCAAGCTCACCGGCAAACTCAGGCGGACCAATGTAGCCGCGATGGTCGTGGGCGACGACAGGCAGTACTCCTGGGGTGGTAATCATTCGCCACTGTTCGGAGTCTCGCGAATTCGATACGACTACGGTTCCAGCAACACGCTGGGTGCAGTGCTCACCACTCGTGAAGATGGCGACAGCCACTCGCGCGTAGCAGCAGGTGATATCCGTTTTTATCACTCCAAGCTGTACTTCGTGCAGTTCCAGGCTGGCAGATCGTGGACAGACAGCCTGGGCAATCGACGGAACGGCTCTCTTTACCAGGCGGATTGGGATAGAACCGGCCGTGCCTGGGGTTTTCACTACACGCTCAAATCACTCGATCCAGGTTTCAAGGCCGCCGCCGGTTTTGTGAATCGTACCGGGATCATCGGAGCGAACGTCTTCAATCGATTGAGTTTTTACGGAGCACCGGGAGCGTTGGTACAAACTTACGGCTCGTTTTTCTCCGTGAGTCAAATCTGGAACAATGTCGGAGGAGGTCACGGCTTGGCCGAGAGCAACGTGTCGATTTCGCCGACGGCTACGATCCGGGGTGGGTGGCAGCTGAGCGGGGCAATCACGCACAACTATTTCGCATTTGATCCGCTCCTGTATTCCGGGTTGACGATTCAGCGATCGCTGGGGCCGCTGACCGATACTGCGGCGTTCGTCGTGCCAGGGTCGGAGAAGGATCAATGGGGTGGATCGTTCAGGATGACGACGCCCACGTACCGTCACTTCAGTGGCACGGCCAGCATCACCGAGAGTCAGGTGCCGATCTTCCGCGAAGCCGCGCCGGGGAATAGCTCGCGCATCGATGCTGCGCTCGACGTGCGGCCAACCACGGCAATTCGAAGCTCGCTCAGTTTTTCACGGCTGACGATCGCACGCAAGTCCGGCGGCTCACGATTCTCATCCGAGACGATTCCGCGGATCAAGGTCGAATATCAGGTGAGCCCGCCAATCTTTCTGCGATTGGTCGGTCAGTATGCAGCACGATCTCGCGCGCCGCTCGAGGATCGCAACGGCAATCCGATTCTCGTAAATGGAGTGCTCGACAGCGGCAGCACCACGAACGAATTCTCGACCGACTGGCTTTTCAGCTATCGCCCGGTGCCGGGCACGCTGGTTTACCTCGGGTATGGATCCACTCTGGAGGAGCCACGCGAGTT
>Ga0193755_1000396_pt1 | contig 12386 bp, 10 predicted proteins | sample H1a2metaG_FD_144921 | JGI IMG/M metagenome (GOLD analysis project Ga0193755, IMG submission 144921) | Soil microbial communities from a riparian zone of the East river system, Colorado, United States - H1a2 | ecosystem: Environmental > Terrestrial > Soil > Riparian zone | place: USA: East River...
CGGTTCGCCTCGAGCTCGGCGGCGTCGATGGCGAGCACCTCGCGGGCCTCCTCGGGCGTGCGGATCCCGGAGCGCGCCGACAGCACGAAGCCCAGGTATTGCGTGAGGCCCTCGTAGACCCACAGCAGCTCGTCCTGCATGGGGCTGAAGAAGTCGCCCGTGGCCAGGCCCTCCGGGCGGCGGAACTTGCCGTTCCAGGAGTGCGTGAACTCGTGGGCCAGCAGGTTCGAGTGGTACCGGCGCAGGTCGTCGTCGATCCAGGCGCGCTCGTGGACGCGGTCGTCGCTCGACTGATGGTGTTCGAGGCCGAAGTGCGCGGTGTGGTCGGAGAGCGTGAGCAGGAAGTCGTAGTGGCGGAAGTGGCGCGTGCCGTAGAGGGCGTCCGCCTCCTTCATGAGCCGCCGCACCGCGGCGATCTCCGCCTCGGTCATCACCAGCCCCGCGTCGCTGTCGCACGCCATGTCGAGCCGCTCGGGGACCGGATCGCCGGGGGAGAGGTCGACGACCCGGAAATGACGCCCGGCGAGCACGGGCGAGTCCACGAGGGTCGTGAACGAGCACGGCGCGAAGCGCGTCAGGCCGCCGGCGCTCGAGCGGGTCTCGAGGGCGGTGCCGAAGCTCCAGCCCGCCGGCAGCCGCACGCTGGCCTCGCACGAGAGCGCGTCGGCGGAGCCGCCCGCGGGGTACATCGCGACCTGGTTCCACGACAGCAGCAGCAGGTTCTCGGTCGAGCCCGCCGCGGCGGTGAAGCCGCTGGGCGAGCCGTCGAGCAGGAAGTCGAACGCGACGTCCACGCCCGTCGCCCCCGCCGGCACCTCGATACGCACCGTGTTCATGTCCACCGGATCGCGGCGCCACGCGAGGGTGCGGCCGGCGGCGCGGATCACGAGCCCCGCGACGTCGGTGTTGGGCCCGGTCGGGCCGTGCTCGCCCGGAATCCACTTGGGATAGCTGAGCGCCATCGCACCCGGCTTCGCGACGAACGTCTGCTCGACGTGCAGGATGCGGCGCGGGGCCTCGCGGGCGTCCACGGCGACGGTGAAGTCGGCGGCCCGCGCCGCCGCGGCGGCGAGTACCGTCGCGCCGGCGAGCGCAAGAACGTGCATGCGACCGATCATGATGAGCCTCCAGGTCCGAAGGGGTGCGCTGGTCTCGCGGAGATTACACCGCGGCCCGGCGCGGGGCGACGGTGAAGCGATGCGTGCGGCCAGGCATCAGCCCGGGACGTCGGCCGAGACGCGCCGCGGCAGGCGCGCGGAGAACGCGCGCAACGCCTCACGCACCCGGCCCGCGTCGCGCGCGTCGGTCGCGAAGATGGACACCGTGACGTCGCCGCAGATGAAGTTGTCGCGGATGGTCCAGCGCCCGACCCGTCGCCACGGTCGCGGCAGCCCGCCCATGCTCCGGAACCACGACTCGTAGACCAGCGCGACGCGCACGCCGCGCTCGCGGCACAGCCGCTCGATCGTGTCCGGGTCGTACGTCCGCGCCCGCTTGGCGCGCGCGACGGAAGTGGTGGCCAGGCCGACCAGGTCCACGATCGGGGACTCGCCGAAGTAGCCCACCGCCCCGATGTCGTTGACGGCGATCGCCTGGCCGTCGAAGGCGTCCCGTACGAAATGCCCCATCTGAAACTGCTGCTCGTAGATGTTGCGCGAGGCGATCGGCGCGCGCTGTATCGAGCCCATCGCCCTGGCTACGGGCGGGAGGATGATGACGGCCCAGCCCAGCGCGACCGCGACGCGCAGCGGTCCACGCCACGGTCGTGCGACCCGTGGGGGAGCGCCCAGTCCGGCGGCGACCGCCGCCACGATGGCGAACGCGCCGAGGGTGACGAGGTAGGCTTCGTAGCGATAGAACGAGCCCAGCCACGCGAACTGCACGTGCGCCAGCGTCGCGGACGCGAACACCGCGAGCAGACCCCGCGCGACCGCGGCCTTTCGGCTCGCGATCGCGGGGCGGGGCAGGAGCAGGTAGACGGCGGCGAGCAACAGGGCGGTCACGTGGGTGTTGTAACGCCGCGTGAGCTGAACCGGGACTTGAAGCAGGAATCCGATCCAGGCCGCGCGCGAGTCGAGGCGCGCCACCCCCGATTTGAGGAGCACGGCGTTCGGGAGCCAGAGGCCGCCGCGGGGCAGCGCGACCGCGGCGTAGCCCACGAGCGCCGCGAGCGTTCCCGCCGCCAGCGCCAGCGCCGTCCACCGCTGCCCCTTCACCCACGCGGCGCCCGCCAGCACCGCGGTCAGGAAGGCGCTCTCGAAGCGCGTCAGCACGCACAGGAGCGCGAGTGCGCCCACCCCGAGATCGAATGCCGGGTCCGCGGCGTCCGGATGGGCCCGCGGGTCTACAGCGCGTCGGACCACGATCCAGCTCAGGAGCAGCGTCAGGAACGCGTGCAACGGCGCTTCCATTCCGGTCACGATCAGGGCGGGCAGCGGGACGACGCAGGCGATGCCCAGCAGCACCAGCGCGAGGACGAGGGGCGTGGCGAAGTAGGGGCGCAGGATGCGCTCGCCCAACACGATCAGCATGACGGATGAGAGCGCGGCCAGGGCGACCGGCCCCCAGTCGTGGATGCCGCCCAGTCGGTAGAGCCCGGCGAGCGACAGGGTCCAGAGCGGGGCGGAGGAGGCCGGCTCGAATTGTCCGGCGGTCAACCCCCAGCTTCCGTGCCGCGCCATGGTCCTGGCGATGGCCATGTGGATGTACGAATCGTCGAGCGGGTAGACGAAGTGCCCCTCGGTCAGCGCGCGCATGCGCCCGATGAGCGCGGCGGTGAGCGCGAGCAGCGCGAGCGACGCGATCGCGGCCGGCCACGGCAGGCCGCGCGGTGGAAGCGGGCCCCACGCTGTGCGGGGGTCGGCCGGTGTGGAGGGCGGCGCCATGGGGGCAAGGCTAGTGCATCGGCGATCGGGAATCACATGGGCGGCACTTGTGCGCCGGTGCTACGCTGCCGCGCCATGCGACCGCGCTCCCAGCCTCGCCGGAGTCCCATGACCCCGGCTCCCGAGGAGCCGGCGGTGGCGCTGCGGGCGGTCTGGATCGCGCTCGTGGCGCTGACGATCGCGCGCGCGGCCCTCGCGTTCGTGCCCTCGATGTGGGCCTGGGGGCTCAACCTCCAGCGCTTCCTGCCGCCTCTCGAGGGCTGGGGACTCTGGTCGCTCGCAGTACTCGCGCTGGTGCCCGCGCTCGGCGCGCGGCTCGAGCCGTGGGCCGAGCGCGCGGGGGACGCCCTGGCCCGCACACCGGCGACGCCGGTCGCCGCGCTCGCCATCGTGGGTCTGGCGATCGGGCTCCTGGCCTGGGCGCTGTCCGACCAGCTCTACTTCGTGGGTGACTTCCTGCTGCGACTCGGAGCCGCCCGGAACGGAACCTCCGTCGCGACGATCTTCCCCCAGGCGCAGCCGCTCGACCTGTTCCTGCACCACGCCCTGCCCGAGCGGCTCGCGTCGCTCTTCGATGCCGACGTGCTCACCGCCGAGCGCGTGCTCGGCGCGCTCGAGGTCGCGGCCTTCGCGATGCTGGCCGTGGCGTTCGTGCGAGCGCTCGGGCTGCGCGGCGCGCCGGCCTTCATGGCGACAACGATCGTGATGTTCGGCGGTTACGTCGGGCTCTTCACCGGTTACGGCAAGTCGATCCGCGAGCTGTGCCTGGCCACGCTCGCGGCCGGCGTGTTCGGGCTCGGGGTCATCCGCTCGGGCCGCGGCCTGGTGGCACTCGGTCTCACCACCGCGGCCGGCCTGGCGCTCCACCGTTCGGCGCTCGCGCTGCTGGTGCCGTTTACCCTCGCGCTGGTGCTGGGATTTCGCCACTACGGCCGCGACGGGGCCGGGCGGCGCGGCACGGTGTTCGTGGGGGTCGCGATCCCGCTCGTGACGCTCGCCCTGCTCGGGCCGCACATCGCCGGCGTCATCCGCAGCGTCGACGCACGGCACGTAACTCCGGGCGGCGCCGGCCTCGGCGACGCCCTCGGCGCTGCGCTGCGCGTCGAGCACCTGCGCGAGGTCGCAAACCTGCTGCTGCTGCTGTCCCCGGTCTGCGTCCCGGCGCTGGTGGCGGCGGTGGCCGGGGGCGCGCGCCCCGGCCGGGTTCCCGAAGGCCTGTTCCTGCTCACGCTCGCGGCGGCGTTCGCGGGGCCCCTGTTCTTCGTCCATCCGACCCAGGGCGAGTTCCGCGACTGGGACGTGTTCGCGTTCGCCGCGGTCGCCATCACGATGGTCGCGGCGTGGGCACTGGGGCGAACGCTGGAGTCCTCCGCCCGGCCCCGGGGGCTCGCGGTCGCGCTCGCCCTGGCCGCGTTCGTGCCCACGGCGCAGTGGCTGCTGAGCAACCACGAGCTGCCCACGGGGCTGGCCCGGGTGAAGTCCTATCTCGAGGAGCTGCCGCGCCGCTCCGACCAGGACCGCACGCTCGCCTGGGACTATCTCGGCACGCGCATGACCTGGCTCGACAGCCTCGATGCCGGGGCGGACGCCCTCGCGCATGCCGCGACGATCACGCCCACGCCCCGGTTGCTCTACAAGTGGGCCAACGCGGAGGCCGCCCGGGGGCACTACGCCGCCTCACGCGACATCCTGCTCCAGCTCACCGCGAAGGCCGGCACGTGGCCGGACGCCTGGGCCGCACTCGCGTTCGTCTCCCAGCAGCTCGCCGACACCTCCGCCGCGCGCGACGCGGCCGTGAGAGCGCTGGGGCTCAATCCTCGGGACGAGATGGCGCGTGACGTCATGAAGGCGGTCGGGCAGGGGGGCTCGGGCCGGGCGCCGGCGCGGTGACTGGCGCGCCGGCACGGCGCGGCGCGAGTGCCAGGACCGCGCCGCGAGCCCATCGCGCGGGCCGCTCCATGTCGAGAAGTACATTGACTCCATGGATTGCGCAGATTTAGTTTACATTTTGGTGGATGGAGAACCCTTCGTGGGAGGGGGCGCTGATTTGGGAACCGCCGCAATGCTCCGGGACGGCTGGAAGCGGTGACGATGGTCGCCAGGGATGGCCGCATGGATCGGTTGCGCAGACAGGCTCCGGCCGCGGCGTCGCGGGAGGGCACGCATGCGAAGCCGTCGGCGCTCCCGGGCCCCGACGATGCCGATCGTGAGGGCCCGCTCCGTGACGCGCTGCTCGCGCTTCGCCGCTCCCACGAAGAGCTTAAGCTCGCCCAGCTCCAGCTCATTCAGGCCGCCAAGCTGGAATCCATCGGGCGCCTCGCGGCGGGGGTCGCCCACGAGGTCAAGAACCCGCTCGCCATCATCCGCGCCGGCACCGACTACCTGTTGCGCGTGACGCCGCCCGAGAACGCCGAGGCCGCGGAGGTGATCGAGGACATCCAGAACGCCGTCGCGCGGGCGAACAACGTCATCGGGGGACTGCTCGACTTCGCGGCCGCGACCGACCTGACCACCACGGTCGAGGACCTGAACGACGTCATCGAAGCCTCGCTGCGGCTGGTCCAGCACGCGCTGACGCGCGAGCACGTCGTGCTGGTGCGCGAGCTCGCGCCCGATCTGCCGACGCTGATGCTCGACCGGACCAAGATCGAGCAGGTGTTCGTCAACCTGTTCATCAACGCGATCGACGCCATGCCCCCGGGAGGCACGCTCACCGTCCACGGCGCACGAGCACGACGTGGGCGCCCGGCACACCGATGTCTTCCGCGTCGGCCAGACCGTCGTCGTGGCCGAGGTCGAGGACAACGGCTCCGGCATCGCCGAAGGGCACATGGGGCGCGTGTTCGACCCCTTCTTCACCACGAAGCCGGCCGGCAAGGGGACGGGCCTCGGCCTGGCCGTCTGCAAGTCCATCATTTCACTGCACGGGGGGACACTCTCCATCGAGAATCGGTCCCAGGGCGGGGCCCGCGCGCGGTTGTTGCTCCGGAGCGTTCGAAGCGCATAGGGGAGGTCGGATGGACAAGAAACGCATCCTGTTGGTCGACGACGAGCCCAGCTTCACCCGCCTGATCAAGCTCAACCTCGAGCAGATTGGGCCCTACGAGGTGCGGGTCGAGAACGACGGCAAGCAGGCCTTCAAGGCCGCGCGCGAGTTCCACCCGCATCTGGTGCTGCTGGACGTCATCATGCCCGAGATCGACGGGGGCGAGGTGGCGGCCCAGATCCGTGCCGATCCGCAGCTGAAGGACACCCCGATCGTATTCCTCACCGCGGTGGTGTCCCGTGAGACGGTGCACGCCAAGGGCGAGATGATCGGCGGCAACACGTTCCTTGCCAAGCCGGTGACGGTACTGGACGTGGTGGCCACGATCGAGAAGCACCTCGCGACCTGAGGCGCCCCCAGCGCCTCACGCCGCGGGGAGCAGCACGGAGAAGGTCGCGCCCCGCCCGATCTCGCTCTCCGCCCGGAGCTGCCCGTCCATGGCGCCGATGAGCCGGCGCGCCAGCGCCAGCCCCAGTCCCATGCCGCCCACGGTGCGCGTCATCGAGCTGTCGAGCTGACGAAAGGCTTCGAACAGTCGCGGCAGCTGGTCGGCGGGAATTCCTGGACCGTTGTCGCGCACCCGGATACACACCCACGCGCGGTCGGACTCACGCACCGGGCCGACCTCGAGACGGATGTGGGTGCCGCGCGGCGTGAACTTGACGGCGTTGTCGACCAGCGCGTCCAGAACCTGCCGGAGCCGCGTCGGGTCGTAGCGCGCCGGCGGCAGCTGCGGCGCGCACTCGAGCGTCAGCTCGCGCAGCTCGGCGGCGATGCCCGGCATCCGCTCGCGGTGATACTCGGCGAGCAGTGCGCCAGCGTCGCCCGCGATGACGTGGAGCTCCAGCGCATCGTCGGCCGCCGAGAAGGTGAGCAGGTCCTCGACCAGCTCCTGGAGCCGCTCGGCCTGGTTCTGGGCGTCCCGCACCAGGCTCGCGCCCGGTGGGTCCTCGCCCACGATGTCGGTGAGGCAATCGAGGCTCGCGATCACGACGGCCAGCGGCGTGCGCAGCTCGTGGTTGACGTTGCTGAGAAATTCGGACTGGAGACGGTCGAGGCCGCGCAGCTCCTCGTTGGCGAGCCGGAGCAGGCGATTCTTCTCGATCAGGCCGCTGCCGAGGCGGCTGGTCTGCATCGCCACCGCGGCGATCGCCATGGACGCCTGGATGACCGCGCGGTCCATGGGAGCGTAGGAGCGCCGTCCGGTGCGCGGGCCGAGCGCGGCGATGCCGAGGAGCTCCCCCCGCACGGCCAGCGGCGCGACCAACTCGACACGCGCCTGGTGCAGCGCGCGCCCCACGTCGCCCAGGCCGGCGCGGGCCAGCTCCCCGGGGTCGAGCGGGCGGGGCTCGGAGGCGAAGCAGCGCAGCAGCTCGGCGGCGCCGGCGTGGTCCAGCGCGCGCGCCAGGGCCGGGTCGAACCCGCGGCTGCGGATCATGACCAGCGTCTGGGGCGGGCTCTCCGGCGCCAGCCACAACGCGGCGTGGGCGGTCCCGATCTGCCCCATCAGGTTCGGAAGCAGCGCATCGGCGGCGCGGTAGATGTCGCTCGAGAGCGCGAGCGCCCCGCTCAGCTCGATCAACGCGCCCAGGGCGTGATCGCGCAGCGCGTGCGCGTCGGGGGCGGGGTCGAGGTTCGCGCCGGGTGTCCCGCGTGGACCGAAGTCCCCGGCGAGGATCTCGGCGCGGCCACGCCGTGTGCCGCGACGCGGCTCGGTCTTGCGTCCGGGCTTCACGTCAGCGCTCCAGCGCCTCGAGCGCTTCGTCCTCGGTCCGGTCGATCGCCAGCAGCTCGTCCAGGCTCAAGAGCTTGACGACCGCCTCGGCCGCGGGCGACAGGGCGGCGAGCCGGACCTTCCCCGATTGCTCCTGGAACTGCTCCACGAGGATGAGCAGCGCGCCGATGCCGCTCGATCCCACGAACGACACCCCGGCGAGGTTGAGTACCAGGTTCTGACCGTTGGCCTGGACCTCCGCCGACTTCTCGAGCAGCAGCGGCGCCGTCCGGGCGTCGAGGCTGCCGTGCAGGCGAAGCAGAGCGGTCCGGCCGCGGCCCGGTGCGCTGGTGACCTTGAACTCATCCTGCATGTCGAATCTCCTCCCGGCCTGCGCGAGCGCCCGGGCGCCCGAATGCCATGATGGTGAGGTTGCCGGCGGGTGTGCCGGGGTGATAGTCCACGCGTTCCATCGCGCGATGGATGAGGTCGAGGCCGAATCCACGGCCGCGGCGCCACACCCGGCGATCGTGGAAGTCGGTGGGCCGCCAGTCGTCCGGACGGAACGGCACGCCCTGGTCCCGGAGCAGAAAGTGGCCGCGCGCGACTGCCGCGGCCGGGTCCGGCGCCACGGCGGGGCCCGCGTCGGTCCCCGCGTCGGTCACGCCCGCCGGTCCGTCTCCTTCCAGCCACCACAGCTCGAGCCCGTCCTCGCCGTCGCGGAGCTGGCCGTGCTCCACGACGTTGGCGCAGGCTTCGCGCAGGGCGGCGCGCAGGCATTCACGCTCCAGCCCGCCGAGGTCGCGGAGCACCGGGCAGTCGGCGAGCCAGTCATCGATGCGCACCAGCGCCGCGAGGCTTGCGGGCAGGCGCAGGCGCCGCCCCCGTCGCGTCGCCTCGTCGAGCAGGCTGAGCGCCTCATCGTCACCGACCCCGCCGCCCGCGGCGGTACCCTCGCGGCAGACGACCAGCACGGTCTCGTCGTCGAACGGCGGCCGCTCGCCGCGCCAGGCCGTGACGGCGTCGTCGAGCGCCTGGCGGATGGCCGCGGCGCCCTCCGGGGCGGCGGCGCACACGCGTTGCGCCATGCGTTCGAGACCGAACTGCTCCCGGCCGGCGCGATCGAGTGCCTCGGAGATGCCGTCCGTGAACTGGATCAGCGCATCGCCCGGCTCCAGCTCGACGAGCTCCTCGCGGACGACGCGCGTCACCTTGGCGCGCGAGGCGCCGAGCGGCAGGCCGCCCGCGGGCGCCCAGGTCGCGGTCCGCTGGCGCGCCCGATAGACGAGCGGCGGGTTGTGTCCCGCCGACGCATAGCGCAGGCGGCCGGCGCCGGGCTCGAGAATCCCGTAGAACATGGTCACGAAGCTGCCACGCGGGAGCAGCTCGCGCATCCGCTCGTCGAGCGTGGCGAGCATCGCGGCCGGCGACAGATGCGTGGTGCGGAAGGCGCGCAGCAGGGCCGAGAGCATGGAGGTCACGAGGCATCCCGCCAGCCCCTTGCCCGAGACGTCCGCGATGGCCAGGCCGATGCCGCCGTCGGGGAGCTCGAACACGTCGACGTAGTCGCCGCCGACCTCGGTGGCGGGCCGCTGCGCGCTCTCGATCACGAACGGTCCGGCGACCGTCCGGCCGGGAGCGACCAGCGAGCGCTGGATGCGCTGGGCCAGCTCCATCTCGTGCGCCAGGCGTTCGCGCTCCGCCCGCTGCGCCTGCGCCCGCTTGAGATCGGACGCCATGGCGTTGACGGCTTCCGCGAGCCGTCCGATCTCGGTCCGGTCGTCGAGGGCGAGCCGCGTGTCGAGGTCGCCGGCGCCGATGCGCTCGATGCCGGCGCGGAGCGCGCCCAGCGGCCGCAGCAGCCGCGCGCTGAGCAGGAACGCGGCGCCCACGCCCGCCATCAGGAACACCGCCAGCGCCACGAACTGCTGGCGTCGCGCCCCCGCGAGCCGGCGCTCGATGCTGGCGCGGCGCAGCGCCACGTGGGCCTCGCCGAGGACCTGGCCGCCCGGGTGGAGAATGGGCGCCGAGGCCATCAGGATTCCGGCGTTCGCCTGGAGCGTCTCCTGCGCGGCGCCGGCCGTAGACCGGAGCTCGAGGCCGGCGGGCGGGACGTACAGCGTTCCGAGGCGGCGCACGTCCGAATGCCCATGGATCACCCCGTTGCGGTCCACGACCACGACCCACGCCAGCTCGGGCTGGCGCGACTGCATCTGGCGCACCAGCGGCACCAGCGTGAGCTCCGGGTAGTCGGTGAGCAGCGCGCTGGCGCTCGTGAGCGCGAGGTTGCGGGCCTCGAGGCGCAGGCGGGTCTCGATCTCGGCGGTGAGCTCGGCGCGCGCGCGCCGTTCTGCGATTGCGCCCACACCGCCGCCGACGACGACGGTCAACGCCACCATGGCCAGGCTGACGATCCAGCGCAGGCTCATCACCGGCCGGACGGCGCGCGCGGGCAGGGGGCGGGCCGGCGCGGCGGCGGTGCCGGCGGATCTCCGCGCGGCCCTCTCCGCGGTCATGACGGAACCCTCATTCCTTCCCAATCAGCTCGCGCGTGCGATCGCGCTGCATGCGCGCCCGGGCGAGGTACGCGAGCGCCCGCGGCTCGGCGGGATCCAGCCGCAGCACCTTCTGCCATAGTGCCGTCGCGTCGTCCAACCGCCCCGCGGCGAACGCTTCCATCCCACGCATCAGATACTCCCGCTCGAGCGCGGTGCAGACTCCGGCATGCCGCGGATCGATGGACCAAGCCAGCTCCCAATAGCGCAGTGCGTCATCCGGTCGCTGCGCGCTCAGCGCCGCGAGTCCGCGCCGGTACAGGTCCTCGGCCTCGCGCTCCTGCTCCGCGGTGGGCGTCGGCCGCTCCGGGACCGCGGAGGGGGCAGACACGCCGGAGGCCGCGGAGACGCCCGGCGCACCGACGCCCCCCGGGTTATCGGCCCCGCGCGCGGCGCCTTGAATCGTGCCCTGCCCGGCCGCGGCGCGGCGGGCGATCGCCAGCCGCGTGCGTTCCAGCATCGCGGCGGCCATCGAGTCCTTCGGATCGGCCGCCAGGATGCGGGTGAATCAGGTCGTCGGCCCCCAGCGCATCCAGCGCCGCGGCGAACTGGAGCTTCAGGTTGGCGGAGCGGGCCTCGCGCCGGCCGCTCTCGAGGCGGCAGCGTCCGAGCCCGGCGGCCGCGAGGCTGTCGCGGGGGGCGAGCTCGAGTGCCCGGCCATAGGCGACGGCCGCACCCAGCGGATCCCCCGAGCGCTCGAGACGCGTGCCACGGTCCAGCTGACAGCGTGCCTCGAGCGCCGCGCCCCGGTCGTTCCCCGGGGCCAGCGTCGCGAGCAGAGCGAGCTGGTCGAGCGCGCCGTCGAGATCGCCGGCCGCCCGCCGCGCCTCGGCCCCCGCCAGCAGCGACTCCAGCTGGTCGGCTTCGCGCTTCTGGAACGCGGTGTCGAGCCGGCCCTGGATCGCGCGCTCCTCGGCCGCCAGGCTCGCCTGTCGGCGCTCGACCACGGTGGCTCCGAACGCATGGGAGAGACCGATGCGGTGCACCGCATCGACTCCGCGGTCTTCGAACACGTAGTCCACGGACAGGCCGCGCACACCCACGCTGCTCCCGGCGGTCAGATGGCCCTGATTGATGCCGCCCCGCAGCGCGATCAGGCCGCGCAGGTCGATCTCGATCCCGCCGTGGAGTCGCGCGCCTCCGTCGCGAGGCTTCTCGACGTCCAGCGCGCCGCGCAGCGTGGCCCGGGTCGAAACCGGCTGCTCGTAGGCCAGCCCGCTGCGCACGGTCAGCGGATCGGGGACCCAGTCCTGATCCAGCCGCAGCGAGGGTTCGATCACGTTGCGCGCCGAGAGTCCCCAGGCGAGGCGCTGCGCCCACGGCGCGCCACGTTTGAGCGCCACGCACGGCCGCAGCGTCAGGCCCAGATCCGCCCCCAGTCCACTGCCGCTCAGTCCCGCCAGCGTCTGGCGCTGGAGCTTGACGCCGCCGCCGAGGGCGAACGCGTCCCCGACCCGGCGTCCATAGGCGAGCGTGATCTCGGTCTCCGAGCTCGTGAGCCCGGGGTCGACCACGACGTTCTGGTCATCGCGGCGCTCGATGCCCGTGATCCCCAGATGATGCACGCTCAGCCCGGCCACGCCCCAGCGCCAGCTCGGCAACGCCACCGCCCCGAACGACTCCTCGAGGCCGAGGTCGTAGTAGCCGGTGTGGGTGACCTCGATCGCGATGCGCTCCGTGCCCGCCAGACCGCCGCCCAGCGCCGAGTAGGCACCGCCGAGCGCGAGCGCCCGGCTTCCCGCCCCCGAGGCGAAGATGGAGCGCGTGCCCGCGTCGTCCGCGGCGCCGGCGCGGGCACTGGCGCCGAGCAGGAGCGCCATGGTCCAGGCCAGCGCCCGCACCGCCGCTCGCGTACCGCTCATCGTGCCACCGCGACCTTGCGCATCAGGCGGGTGCGCGAGCCGTCGTCGAACTCGACCTCGAGCTCGGCGATGTAGACGCCGTTGCGGACCACCTGGCCGGCGCCGTTACGCCCGTCCCAGCGGTCGCCCTGGTTCATGCCCGCCGTACGGGCGGCGCGATCGAGAAGCGTGGCGACGCGGTCGCCGGCGACCGTGAACAGGGACAGCGTGACGTGCGCCGCGGCCGGAAGGTAGTAGGCGAAGCTCGTGGCTTCGCGGCCCGCCGCGAAGGGATTGGGAAAGTTGGCGTAGCTCTGGCGCAGGCTGGTGCTGGCGAACGTGCCG
>Ga0193755_1000397_pt1 | contig 12377 bp, 9 predicted proteins | sample H1a2metaG_FD_144921 | JGI IMG/M metagenome (GOLD analysis project Ga0193755, IMG submission 144921) | Soil microbial communities from a riparian zone of the East river system, Colorado, United States - H1a2 | ecosystem: Environmental > Terrestrial > Soil > Riparian zone | place: USA: East River...
AGGTTGAACGTGAACGACCGCGCCACGGAAAGGACCCGTTAAGACAGGCAGCGACATCTCCTTATCAGGCAGCAGAGATTTGAGTGTGGATCTTATTGATTTGGTCATCTGCTATCGTGGGGGCCAATCGCCCGTCTATGCCTTGACCTGCGTCGGCAGATTGGGTTTCCGAAGCATCGCGCGCGATCGTTCATCGATGTTGCTCTACGCTCAGTACCACGCCCTGCTCGCGCATCACCCGCTCCGCTTCCTCCAGGTACTCTGCGGTTCCCTTTTGCTCGCGCATCCACGCCACGTACTCGCGCACGTTTTGCTCGACAGGAATCGTTGGTTCCCAGCCCAAGGCATTCAACTTCGAGTTGTCGGAGACCGTGTGTCGAGTATCTCCAAGCCTAAACTCGCCAGGCACCAGCGGTTCCACGTCCGCGCCGAACTCGCGAATCATGATCTCAGCAAACTCAAGCACGGTGACCGCTCGGCCGCCGCCGGCATTGAACACCTGAAAGTCCGCACGCTCATCTTCCATAACCAGGATGTTTGCCCGCGCGATATCACGGACGTTGACGTAGTCGCGCAGTTGTTTTCCGTCTTCGTAGCAAACCGGGGCCAAGCCGTGCAACAGCCTTAGCGCAAAACGCCTGGCGATTCCCGAATAGGCGTTGTGAAAGGAATTGCGCGTACCCTGAACGTAGGTGTAGCGCAAGCACGCCGTCGCAATCCCATAGCGGCGGCCGAGATTGCGAGCCAGCAGCTCGATCGCGTATTTCGAAATGGCATAAGCCGTGTGCGGATGAGCGATGGTTTCATCAATCAACAGAGGCTTCAGATCCGCGCCGCACGCCGGGCATTTGACTTCCCAGTCTCCCGCCAGAAGCTGCTCGACTGCGCGAGGCTCAGGAGAAACGACGCCGTGTTCCTCGCACTGGTATCTGCCTTCGCCTGCCACTGACTGAGACGAAGCGAAGACGATCTTCTCGATCGGGTAGCGTTTCTCGACGATCAATTCAAACAGCAGCGCCGTGCTTTCGGTATTCGTATGGATGAAAGTGCTGAAGTCGGGGAGATAGTCTTGATAGGCAGCGAGGTGAATGACTCTCGCGACACCGCGCAACGCCTTCTCAAGATCATCGCGGTTTGCCACGTCGCCCTGAACGAACTCAGCTTCGCACGGAAGATAGTCGGGCTTGCCGCGTGGATGCACACGCGGCTGCAGATTGTCGAGAATTCGCACGTCGTAGCCGCGCTCGAGAAGCAAGTCCACGGTGTGTGATCCGATAAACCCGGCCCCGCCGGTTACAAGGATTTTCAAGTGTTGTTCCGCGCTTCTCTTTGGCGAGCTTTCATTGCGCCGGCCGTCTAGCCTGCCATACCGTTCCAATCCGCTCGGCAAACCGGCGCCGGTAGTCCGGCTGAGTCAAGCTCGCCACGCGATCACGCGCGCGCTGACCCATCTCGATCGCCTCTTGCGGATGATCGTAAATCCAGGCGAGCTTTTCGCAGATCGCATCCACATCGCGTATTGGAACGATAAACCCGGTCACGCCGTCTTCTATCAAATCGGGGCCGGCGCAATGGCGGGTAGTGACCACCGGCAAGCCCGACGCCATCGCTTCGATGATGTTCCGGCCAAAGCCTTCAACCAGAGTCGGAAAGACATGCGCATGGCACTGCCCCATCATCTTGCCAATCTCTGCGCGGCTTATGTGCCCCAATCGACGCACGCGGATTCGATTCTCGTATAGCGCAACAGCATCGGCGCCGTAAGGGTAGCCCGCAAGAACAAGCTCCATGCCGGGCACAGGCTCGCGCGCCAAAGCTTCGAGCAGATAGCCAATGCCTTTCGTCTGCGTGAAAGAACTTGCCCACGCGACAGAGAACCGCGAGAACTTCTCCTGCGACAAAGCAAAGACAGCTTGATCAACGCCGTAAGGCTCGACGAATATCTTCTCCGGTTCGACTCCTGCTTCTATCAGAGAATCCCGGGTGAAGCTGCTCGCGCACAAGATGGCATCGGCCAGTTGACGCTCTTCGCGCCTGCGCTCCAGTTCTTCTTCTGGAAACCAGTGATAACGCAGCGTATCTGCAAGCTCAGGAAAGCGGCGTCTTTCTTCTTCAAGCAAAGCCGCCGACCTTTCCGCGCAGGCGATGGGTTGATACAGCACGCGCGGCGTACCGAGTTCCCGAGCGCGACGAAACGTAAGGAGGCTCGAGCTCTCATAACCGAATGCCAGATTGCCGAACCTCGGCAAATGCGACGCGACCCAGCGGTCGAACTGCGCGTTGTGCCAGAAGCACCAGCGATCCCGGCTTTGCGGATCCCGTGCCTTGCTTATCGCGAGCTTCGTTATGATTGACGGCAGCAACCGGACGCGCACCCGTCGCGAATCGAGAGACGGATGATACCGTTTGCGAAGATACTTTTTTATGCGCCCGTCGGGAATCCAACGAAAGCGCGGGCGGCCGAGGTCGCAGTAGTAATCGATTGCCATCGTGGTAAGGCAATCACGCTCCTGCAGTGCCAGGCTCTGCTCGAAGATACCCATTGGACCCGGACAAAACACGAGCGCGCGCAATTGCTCATCAAAGCTCATTTCTTAGTAGTCTTTAGTCACGCAGTATTGCTTGCTGACGTACCCTCTAGCCGGTGCCCTGCTAAGGTACTGAAGATTGCCGTTGAATTCCGGCTCGGCGGAATTGGTAATCTGTAAATCAATAATTCGCGCGCCTGACGCCGAAATTAGTCGCCTGATCACGTTTTCACTTACGCAGTGCATATTCATATTGTATTTTTCCGGCTTGAACTCCATGATGCCAAGAAAATTAGCCACGCGATAAACCCTTACTCTCAATTTCGTTATTCTTCTGATCCGCATCATTATCGGCACCAGGCTGTCTACTATTTGAAAGACCAGTACGCCGTTCGGTTTGAGAATCCTGATCAATTCCTGCAAATATACTCTACTGTACTTTGGCTCGATATGCTGTAGCACGATGCTTGTATAGATAAAACTGAATTGATCATTTTCAAAAACAGATAGGGTTTGCGAATCATTGAGAACGTATTTGCACCTCGACGAGCACTTATTAAACTCGTTGGCTAGTTCAATCATTGTAGGAGAAATATCAACGCCGTAACAAAGATCAAAATGGCTGGCCATCGCTTGCGTCAAACGCCCTACTCCACAACCGAAATCAAGAACAGGGCCTTTTTTGTCGACAGAGATGCCCAATGATCTCAAATAGTTCAGAACTATCCCTATCTCTGTCTCTCCAGACAAGAAGAAATCCGAGGCATTCCATTTGTTATTCTTTCTTTCTGGATCAGCGCAAATCGCCCACAATGGGTCTGTCCGTGCCAGGCCTTCCCAATTTCTCTTTAACTCATCCAGGCCATCCATTCAATAAAACCCGTTAACCCGGGAAGACTCCTTCGCTTACAACTGTCGAAGCTGCGCTCATGCGAGAGACAGAAAGCATTGTCGAAGTTGCTCCGCTGTGCGCGCCCACGTGAAGGTTTGAGCGCGATCCTTGCCGCGCCTGTAGAGAGCTTCTCGGCGGCTGCTATCCTTAAAAAGGGAATCTATAGCATCGACATGCTCCGAAATTGCGGTGGGCGACACGAGAATCCCCACATCACCGGCAACTTCCGGTATAGAACTCGAGTTGGAAGCGACGACGGTAGCACCGCAGGCCATCGCTTCGAGCACCGGCATACCAAAACCCTCATACAGAGAAGGGAACCAGACCACTTGAGCCGCTGTATACAGAGCGCAGAGAGCTTCATCACTGACGAAGCCTCTCAACTCAACCGATGCACCAAGTGCCTTCGCCGGTGCTATGTATGAGGGCTCGCAGTGACCTGCAACAACCAGCTTAAGGTCAGGGTGTAGTTCGTGAACTAGTGGCCACGCTTTCAAAACCAGGTCGGCATTCTTCCGATAATTCAATCCCCCCGGCAACAACACAAAGGGCCGGTCAACCAATCCCCATTCTTTCAACGCCTCGCTCCCTTCTCTAGCAACGGGCAAAAAGAAACATGGTGAAACCGCATTGGGCACTACTCGCAGACGTGATCGGAACTCTGGAAAGAAATGTGACAGCCGTTCCTCTGAGAAGTGAGATACCGTATGAATTAGATCGGCTTTTCGCGAGAGGATTCTGTGCAGATACTTTGATTTGAGTCTCTGTCTGAAAAAAGCGAAGTCTCGAACAAGCGCCCTTTCTTCAAAGATGGCCGCATCGTGCAGGGTCACTACGAGGCGGGCTTTTCCGGCAGGAACATAAGAAGCAGTTGCACAATAAACAATCTGAGCTTCAGGCCAATAATACTGCGCCGGCGGACTCCCTGTTAATATCCAGCGAGCCTGTTGCCTCGAAGTCTCATTCTTGAAAAAATGATATGGAAACTCGGTCCAAGGCGCGCCTACCTTGTGCACGACTCTGCGATGGTCTGCCGGGTCGGCCAGGATGTGCAGGGTGTCTTCCTTGACTTGCGCGAGGTGCTCCGTGATCTGCCGGGTGACTCGCCCGTGGCCGGTCGAACCGTAGATATTCCGAAGGTGGACATAAGAAAGAATATTCATTGTTTCGGTTGTACAGGCTGATCCGAAGCAGTAGTACTTGCTTCTGACACGCTCGCCGTTTGCCGCCTGCGTCGTCCTGCGCTCTTCGTATTTCGCATTGGCAGTATTGGCGCCTATGGCCGCACAGCCACCCAGTTATCCAATACCGTCTGCCGGACATCTGAAAGGCCCACCGCCTCGAGCCCGCCTTGTTGAGAAATCCGGTGGATCTTGTATCCGCTCTCTATAAGTAACCGGGTCGGCAGCTCGGGATCTATGCCCGAGTTCTTTGAATTGACGGGGCACACTTCGTAATAAATGAGGGCTGCTGCCCTTTTAAGCAGGGTGCGACGCGCGCCTTGGAAGACCGCCGCCTCGAAGCCCTCGACATCTACTTTTAGAAACGCAATCTGATCTATTGAGTTTTCTTCCGCGTAAGTGTCCAGCGTTGCGCAGCGGACCTTGATGGCGAAGTCGCCCTTCGAGACGGCAATGCTATTTATCGCCCTGCCGACCGGGTCGGCGTTGAAAATCACCTGCCCGTCCTGATCGGCCACCGCGCACTGCAAGGCTCGAATATTGGGGCACGCATTTATCTCGATGTTCGTCGTCAAGGCATGAAAGGTTGACGGCACCGGCTCGAAGGCGTGTATGGTTCGCTGCGGAAAGCGCTTCGCAAGAATGAAACTGACAATCCCGAGATTGGCCCCGACGTCGATAATCGCCCCGCTCCCGATCGGATGAGTTGAGAGAAATTCGCGCTCCTCGTCGCTTACGAACTCTCCCACAGAGTGAAACTCACTGAAGTTGCAAAACTCGGTTATCTTGATACCCCCCGGAAGGGACCGCACCGCCGCGCCTGAATTCTTGAGCCTGCTTCCCCAGTAATTGAGGTAGTCGCGAGCCACTACCGGATCGTTAAGCAGCGTTTTGATATTTCGAACAATCCCCATCGCGCCTTTGCTTTGATCTGACACCGAACGCTTGCGCGGACCCGATGACGAGTCTTTTTCGTCGGACAATGCTCCAACTCGGTCCGCGCGCCCCGGGTTGACTCGCATTACGGCGCATCTCTGATCGCTTGCGCCCGCTTCTGCCACAAGTCATCGCGCAGGTACAGCAGCGGCCCAGGAATCAGGTTCCCAGACGTCGGATGTGAGATTTCATGTCGTTCGACCAGCGTATAGCCTGGAATGGTCATGTATCGCATGGCGATGTACGCGCCTAGTTTTCTTTCAGCGAGGTACGATGATAATCGGGAGCGAAAATCATCAGGGCCCAATGTATATATGAGTACATCGCCGAAAATGAGCCGGCGACCAGCGCGCAAAACAAGATCCGGATAATGAGAGGCGATAGGCTCTTCATCGGGCACATGCTCAATGAGGTCTTGAATGATTTTTTCGTGCAGGCTTGCCTTGCTTACAGAAAAGAACAAATGGTCCTTAATAAAGTAGTTCGATCTAAAGGCAAGATCCACTGATAGAGAGATAATCATGAAAAGGGCCGTGAGTAGATAAGCCGTCTCCCTCTCTTTTTTGATTCTTCCCAATACCAGTCCAGCGCAAAGAGAGAGCGCGACAGAGAATTCGTAGAAGTGGTTGATACCCGCGCCTATTTTGCTGGCTGCCACTAGACCCAGGACTGTGGCAATCATTAGATACATCAGAGGAAGGAGGTCAGAGACCTTGCGGCTGCGCAGGTCGGCGCGTATAAACAGCAGGCTCGAAACTGCCAGCGACGCAATTACCGTTTGACTCTGGAAGAGCTCCCGGACATTCGACACCGCCGCTCTCAATGGAAAGAGAGTGTGCACATACATAAACTGGTTCCAAACATATCCTTCGTTGCCTGTAAGCTGCAGGCCTCCAACAGCCAAGGTTGCTACAATAGCGCCACCTGCCAGGAATGCTCCTAACTGCCTAAAGGCTCGCGCTATTGTTAAGCACGCAATCACCGCCAAACTCGCGGCAACGAAATTTGGTTTGACGAGGAATGCCAGGCCGGCAGCGCAGCCAGCTAAAACGAATCTCCCCAGATTCTCGTTCGAACGCAAGACGAGCGCTACGCAAAGCATAGCGAAGAAGGCGCCAAGTGCGTCAACCCTCTGGAAGAACCCGACGGACCATGTCGCGGGCGACATTATGAATAGAGTGGCAGCGACAAAGCCCGCAGTGGTCGTTTTCTGTTCATTCCCTACTGAGTTGTACAGAAGCAGCCCAGTCGCCGACGTTGCCAGCAACGAGAGCACTCGGCCGGGCCAGAACGCCAGGCCGGTCACTCGTAAAACACACCCGAGAATCGCATAGTAGAGAGGGCCGTAGCCAGCACAAAGGTAAGGCTCGCTAAGAACTAATTGTTGACCGTAGATCGGGCCTCCAGACGCCAGTCGAATGGCAGGATCAAATAAGACGCCTTCATAGTTATCCAAATCATAACGGAACGCGGCAGCGACAACACCAGAGAATAAGAAGCTCGCCACACAGAGACAGCAAACGACGATCAAGACGGTTCTTATCGACCTCATGTGCTTCGCTGGTCTAAGACTGAGATTCACGACTTACCGGGGCCAAACGCTCGCGCTGGCCTTTGACCAGTTCGGAGAGGTTTAAAGCTGCGAGCAGGTCTGTTGTTTTGAAGCGAAACAGTCCCGTGAGCGAAATGAGGTGAGTTTGTCGCAAGCCATAAGCGACCACTACCAACTGCGTCCCGTTCGCGGCCGCCGTGGCGATAGCCGCGCCCATGATTCCGAGCGGCGGGAGCAGCAGATACAACAACGCCACCGTGACGAACATCGCGATGAGATGAGCCTTGCTGCCGAGCCAGGGGTTGCCAAGCGCCTGCGCCCCGCCTGACAGCACGTCCTTTGCTCCGAGGAAAAAAATGCCAAGCAGCAGCACTTCAGCAGGCCACACAGCTTCCTTGAAGTTCGCGCCGAACACCAGGGGAAGCGCCACCGGCAGCAGTGCGGCTATCAAGAGCGTTACCAGGAAACTAAGCAGCCAATAACGACGGAACGCGCCCTGCAAAACCGCCGCGCGCTCGGCTAACGATTCCTTTTGCGTGATGCGCGGCGTCAGCACCATCTGCACTGCCTGCGAAAAGATTTGCGCCAGGCCCGCGGCGCTCACTGCAACCACATACAGCCCAAGATAAGTCGGCGGCAGCCACGCGGCCATCAACACCTGATCGAGGCTCATGTTGGCCAGCCCGGTGATGTTGCCGATGTGAACCTTCGCGCCGTACTTGAGCATTTGCCTTGCCAGCGCGCCGTGAACCCCGAGACGCGGATAAATGCCCGACTTCGATAGCGCCATCAACATGGCAACGATCACGATGACGTTGAGCAGCAGATGCAGCAGGATGATATTCAACAGCGCGAGCTGCCCGGCCAGCATCAGGATGATGGTCCCGACCAAATAACCGGCCGGCAGGATGAGGCGCAGCCGATTGAATGCGACGATGCGCATCTGGCCTTGTAGAATGCTGATTCCGTACTGAATGATCAGCGAGATGGGTATGACCAGCAAGTAGACGCGGCCTGCGACTACGACTTCGCCGGTTTGACTGCGCAGCAGCCAAGGCAAAGCAGCAAAGCCGACGAGGATAGCCGCCGCGCCCTGCGACAGTCCCAGCCAAAGGCCGTTTGCGAAAATCGCTTGCGGCTTCGATTCGGGAAGCGCCGCGAAATACAAAATACCCGTGATCAATCCCAAACTGCTCAAGTAGACGAGCAGGGTGGGCCATAGCATTGCCGCTGCGACTTCGCCGCGCCCGGCCGGCCCGAGCCAGCGCGATAGCAAAATCGAATTCACCAATCCCAAAGCGGCGAGGGCGAAGTTAGTGATGAGGGTTCGCCAGATTAGACTTCGAAGCACATCAACGCTCTTATTGATTGAGTGACCGCACCGCCTCGACGACTCGCCCGGCGTCTTCTTCCGAAAGATGCGGGCCCATCGGGAGGCTCAAGGCTTCACGGTGAATCGACTCAGAGACGTGCAATGACCCGACGCCCAGGCTCATCTCTCGATAAGCCTCCTGCAAGTGCGGAGGAACCGGATAATGAACCAGCGCTTCCACTCCTGCCGACTTCAAGTGCCTCTGAAGCGCGTCACGCCGCTGCGACCTGATCACAAACAAATGCCACACCGGTTCCGCGCCTTCAGCAACCGCCGGCAAAATCACGTCAGCCGTTTTCAACCCTTCAAAGTACATCTCGGCGATCCGGGCTCGGCGCGCGTTCCACTCATCCAGATGCCTGAGTCTCACTCGCAGCATCGCGGCGTGCAGCTCATCCAAACGGCTGTTGATTCCCTTCTCTTCGTTATAGTACTTCTTCTTCGAGCCGTAGTTCCGCAACGTGCGTACTCGGTCCGCCAACTCGCCGTCGTCGGTCGTCACCGCGCCTGCGTCTCCGAAAGCGCCGAGGTTCTTCGTCGGATAGAAACTCCAACCCGCTGCATCGCCGAGACTGCCCGCGCGGCGGTCGCGGTACCGCGCGCCGTGAGCCTGCGCTGCATCTTCTATCACTTTCAGTCCTCGGCGAGCCGCGATCTCGTTGATCGGATCCATCTCCGCCGTCTGACCGTAGAGGTGAACCGGCAGGATCGCTTTCGTTCGAGGTGTGATCGAAGCTTCAATGCGGACTGGATCAATATTGTAGGTTCCGCCGTTCGGCTCGACCGGGACCGGCGTCGCTCCCGTCGCCGAGACTGCAAGCCAGGTCGCGATGTATGTATTAGCCGGAACGATTACCTCGTCGCCGGGTCCGATCCCGTAAACCCGAAGAATCAGCTCCAGCGCTTCGAGCCCGTTTGCAACTCCGACGCAATGCCTGGTCCCGCAATACTCGGCGAACTCGCGCTCGAAGGCCTTCACCTCTTCGCCAAGGATATACCAGCCCGAGTCCATAACTCGCCGGTATGCGGCGTCGATTTCTTGTCTCAGCTCGAGGTAGGAATCCCTCAAGTCAAGAAACGGGACCTCTGCGCTCACCTTCGTTTCCATGCTCATCTCAACCCGAGGTTGCTTTTGAACTCCTTGTATTCCCTGATGTACTCTTCGGGATCGTAAGCGCTCGACGACAGCACCAGAAGGACGGCATCAGTTGAATAGTTCTGCTGGGTCGCCCAGACATTAGGCGGAATGTAGAGTCCGGCAGCGGCGCTGTTGAGGATTACCTCTTCACTGTTTCTGCCGTCGTCAACGATGATGGAAACGCTGCCTTTCACACACACAAGAAACTGCTCGGTTGTCCGGTGTGCGTGAGCCCCGCGCACCTTACCGGCAGGCACATCGAAGACCACGAAATAGCGCCGAGGGATAAACGGAAGATGGTCCCCATACTCGGCGAACGACAGGCTGCCCCGCGGGTCGGTGATGATCGGCAACTCCACAAGCCGCACCGAAGAAACGGTCGCCAGGCTATGCGATGCTTGTGTGGATTTCATTCGGGCGGGCGTGACTCGCGCGGGCTGCTATTGATGGCTCGCTTCCGCGCCATCCTGCGTGTACCCGGAGTAATAGCGGTTGTAGTAGTAGTAGTCGTACCCCTCGCGCTTGAGGTCCACGTTGTTAAGCACCACTCCGAATATCTTCGCCCCTACGTTGATAAGCTCCTGGCGCGCGCGCCGCACGACGTCGCGGGTGCTCTTTCCGCCGTGCACTACCAGTATCACTCCATCCACCATCGTTGCGAGAATCACCGGGTCGGTGACATTGATCAGCGGCGGCGAGTCGACAAGTATGTGATCGTACCGCTCGGCCAACTCGTGCAGCATATCCTTCATTCGGTCGGAGATTATCAGCTCGGCGGGATTTGGCGGAATCGGTCCGCAAGGAAGCAACGAGAGGTTGGCGATCGGCAGCTTCTGAATCACCTCGTCCAGCGTCACGCTCTCGCTCGACAGATAAGTCGATAAACCGCGGGCGTGATCCACTCCAAGGACCTTGTGCGTGGTCGGACGGCGGAGGTCGCAATCGACGATCAAAACCGAAGCGCCCATCTGCGAAAGCGAGATCGCCGTGTTTACCACAGTCGTGGTCTTGCCTTCACCCGCCTGCCCGCTCGTGATGAGTATCGTCTTTGGCGCGTGACCGGCTGCTGATAACAGCACCGATGTTCGAAGCACACGATAGGCTTCAGCGACCGACGACCGGTTGTCGAGCGAAGCTAGCTGAGTTGCGGCGCTGGCCGATCCATTAGACGCGCCTTTCGAGATAAGCCTCTTCCCTCGCGCTGATAGCCGGCGCGTGCCGCTTGTCGCGGCTGCCGGTATAACGCTGAGCGCCGGCAACTGCGCGTAGCGACCGACATCGGCAACCGTCTTGATTGTGTTGTCCAGGTAGTCGAGGAAGAACGCTAGACCAACTCCCGCACCGGTGCTCAACAACAGACCGAGCACGATGGTGAAAAACCGTCGCGGGCCGACGGGCGAGCCGGGAACCTGCGCCGGCTCGATCACTCTCAGGTTGTTTTGCTGCTCGGCGCGTTGCGCGTTCGCCTGATTGGCCTTCTGCAGGAAGTCCTGGTACAGCGTCTTGTTGGTATCAACATCCTGCTTCAGGATGTTGAACTGGATCGCGTCCTGGTTCTGCTGAATGGCCTCACCCTTTGCCTGGCCGAGCGCCACCTTCAACATGCCCTCGTCGCGAACCGCGCGTTCGTACTCGTTCTTGAGTTTTTCTTCGAGTGACTTGCGGCTGTCGTCGATCTGTCCCTTGATCGCGGCGATCTTTTCTTTTGTTTCAATCAAACGCGGGTTCTCGGGTCCGTATTTGACTCGCATCTCCGCAGCCTGAGTCTCAAGATCGCTGAGCTGTTTTTGAAGATCGGCGATCTTCGGTGACGATTTGAACAGCAGGTCTCCGTAAGCCTCGGGCAGCTTTTCTACGCGGCCCTGCTTCACCTCCTCGTAAAGCGACTGCTTGAGCATGCGGTCGGTCGATATTCGCAGGAGTTGATCGTGCAGGTTTTGCAGCTTGGCTGAAGTCAGCGTGCCTTCCTTGTCGGTCGCAAAGATTCCATGCTCGCGAGTGTACTTGGCGAGCGCTTCCTCGGCCTGCTGCACCTGGGCCTTCAGTTTGTTTGTCGATTGTTCGAGCCATCGCGCAGCGTTCGTGAACTTTTCCGTTTTGTTTTCGAAGTTGCGGTCCAGGAAGTCTTGCGCAACCGAGTTGGCCAGGTCGGCAGCCATTTCCGGATCCGTATGAGTGAACGAGATTTTAAGCGCCCTCGTTTCTTTCACTGGCTCGACGCTCAACCCGGCGTCGAGCATCGCGATGCACTGCTCGATTCGCTCCTTCTCTTCCTTGGTGCGAAGCGATTCGTCATCGGGCGTGCTCGCAGTGATGACTTTCGGATCGGACTCCGCTGGATCCTTCGAGCTTTGATCCTTGAGCCCGACCTTTGCTCCCATTGTTCTCAGCGCCTCCCAGATCGTCTTCTTGCCGGGACTCGCGAGGAAGACCTTGTTCTGGTCGAGCTTCTTGGCGATTACGACGTCTTCAAGTAACGAATGACTTTTAACCATCAACATCTTGGTCTTCATGTTGACCATGTAGAAAGGATCGTAGTCATCGCCGAAGATGCTGCCCGGCCGGCCCAGCGTTGACGTGTCCTTGCCGATCTCGATCAGAGTCGACGCCTGATAAGAGTTCTTGGTCCGGTAGACTTCGATCGTAACGAGTGTGGTGATGATCAAGGCAATGCTGATGATCAGCCATCTGCGTTTGCTGACCGTACGCCACAGTTCGCGCAGATGGACCTTCTGATTCTCGGGGCCGACAGTGTACCCGTACGCGTTTGGATAGTGA
>Ga0193755_1000398_pt1 | contig 12358 bp, 8 predicted proteins | sample H1a2metaG_FD_144921 | JGI IMG/M metagenome (GOLD analysis project Ga0193755, IMG submission 144921) | Soil microbial communities from a riparian zone of the East river system, Colorado, United States - H1a2 | ecosystem: Environmental > Terrestrial > Soil > Riparian zone | place: USA: East River...
AAGCTGCTAGGCCCCGAAGGCACGATGGTCAATTTGAAGATCGCCAGAGCGGGAGTGGCCAACCCGATCGAGTTCAAGCTTTCACGCGGCGCTGTGCCGCTGCCTTCAATTGCGAACTACTTCATGGTCGGTGAGGGCATCGGCTACGTGAATCTGGAGCGGGGCTTCAACACTACAACCTACGACGAGACGCGAGCCGCGCTTTTGGACTTGCGGAAGCAGGGGATGACGTCGCTGGTGCTGGACCTGCGAGGCAACCACGGTGGGCTGGTCGATCAAGCTTCCAAGGTGGCCAATGGTTTTCTGTATCGCGGTCAGAAGATACTCTCGATGCGAGGACGGCCGGCGGTGTTCCCCTCGCGCGATTACACGGCTAACAACGCCTCGCCTGACGACTACCCGATCGTAGTGTTGGTCGATCGAGGAAGCGCCTCGGCGGCCGAGATAGTAGCCGGAGCGCTGCAAGACCACGACCGCGCGAGGATCGTCGGCGAAAACACCTTTGGCAAAGGACTGGTCCAGAACCCGTTCCCGATGACCGACGGATCCGCGCTGATACTGACCACCGGCCACTACTACACTCCCAGCGGACGGTTGATTCAACGCGAATACAGCGATCGCTCGTTTTACGACTATTACCTGAAGCGCGGTGACAAGGACGCGGCCAGGAAGACTGACGAGAAACGCACCGACGCGGGCAGACCGGTTTATGGGGGCGGAGGCATTGAACCGGACGTCCTTGCAAAAGTGAGATTCACGCCTCGCGAGCTTGAGCTTCAGAACTTCTGGCGCGATCCAGTGTTCGAGTTTGTACACCAGATGGTGGCTGGCCAGGTTCCGGGACTGACCGATTACAGGATGGACCGACCTGCGGATCACAATCATCGTCTTGCGGCTAACGAGTATGTGGTTGACGAGAAGATCCTGGCGGCATTCAAAACGTTTCTTAAGGCTCGCGGCGAATTGAAAGTCGATCCGTCACGCGTGGACAGTGAAGCGGAATTCGTCAAACGAGGAATACGCTATGAAATTGTTACTGCGGCTTTTGGGATCGAAAAGGCGTATCAGATCCTGCTGGAGGGCGACGAGCAGATGAAGCACGCGATTGCCGAGATACCAACTGCGAAGATCATGGCCGAGGACGTTCGCAGGCTGCGCGCATCCCGAGACGGGGAGCTTCGGAGAAATTAGCGCCGAAGGCGGGAAAAACTATCAGGCAAGGCCCGAGCGTTCGAGCTCGGGCCTTCTTGTTTTTGGGCGGCGCCGGACGCTCCGACTCGCCCGGTGGCGAGCATCCGAAACCATGCGAGCGCTGGAGAGAGAGCCAAACGGTTGTCCGCCTAATCTCTTTTGAGGTAATATCATTGCAGGTGATCGCTCGCGATGTAGTCCCCAAATCAACGCCCGCGTCACCAGTTTTCTGGGAGATCAAGTAGATGAAACTTCGGAGTCGGTACCTTTTGCTTGTTGCTGCGCTCGTGATTCCGGTGACGTTCGCGGGTGCTCATCCTGCCCAACGCTTCTCCAGCCAGGATGACGACGAGATTGTCACCAGGAAAAAGATCGCCGAGGACTTTGCAAGCGCGTTGCTTGTAGCCAAGGACCATTACGCCGGCCAAATCGACTACGACAGGCTAACCAAGGGTTCGATCCTCGGAATGCTGCACACTCTCGACCCCCACTCGAACTACTTCGACCGCAAGGAGTGGGAATCGTTTCAGAACGAGCAGCGAAGCCGTTATTCCGGCATCGGTTCAACCATAGGCCAGCGCAACAACAACGTGTACATAATGTCGCCGTTCGCCGGCACGCCTGCTCATCGCGGAGGCGTTCGTTACGGTGATCAGATTGTCAACATCAACGGCGAATCAACCGAAGGCTGGAACTCGCAGCAGGTTTCCAACAAGCTGCTCGGCCCGGAGGGCACGCCAGTGACCGTCAGGGTCGCGCGAGCCGGGGTCAAGGATCCGCTGGAGTTCAAGTTTATCCGGGAAGCGGTCCCGCTGCCGTCCATCACCAACTACTACATGCTGGCGAGCGGAGTCGGCTACATAAACCTGGACCGCGGATTCAACACGACGACCAGCGAAGAAATGAAAGAAGCGATGCAGGACTTGCAGCGCCAGGGCATGACTTCGCTGATTCTCGATTTGCGCAACAACCGCGGCGGGTTGGTGGATCAGGCCAAAAAAATCTCAAACATCTTTCTTTATCGCGGACAAAAGATAGTTTCAATGCGCGGCCGGCCATCTGTATTCCCGAACCGCGACGAGGTCGCCTTTAACAACAATCCGGAAGAGATTCCGCTGGTGGTGTTGGTCAATCGCGGCTCGGCGTCGGCTTCAGAAATCGTCGCCGGCGCGCTTCAGGATCATGACCGGGGGCGAATCGTCGGCGAGAACAGCTTTGGCAAAGGGTTAGTCCAGAGCGTGTTTCCGTTGAGAGACGGCTCGGGTCTGACTCTGACTACCGGGCACTTCTACACGCCAAGCGGGCGCTTGATTCAACGCGATTACAGCGGGCGCTCCTTCTATGACTACTATCTGCGCCGGGGAGACAAGGGGGGCGATCAGCATCTGGAAGAGAAACGGACCGACACCGGGCGAACGGTTTACGGGGGCGGCGGAATCGCGCCCGACGTTGCGGTAAAGGTTCCCGCTACCGAAATTGAGCCAGTTTACGCGGAGTCTGGTTGCCGGTCAGATATCGGGGCTTTCTGAGTTCAGGATCGACCACGCGGCTGAACACGGCCATCGGCTGACCTCCGGCGAGTATCAGATCAACGACAAGGTGATAACCGCTTTCAAGAACTACCTTCACGATCACAAAGATCTGAAGGCGGACGAAACGCGATTGGAAAAGGACACCGAGTGGCTCAAGCGTCAGATCCGCTTTGAAGTGGTTTCGGCGGCTTATGGTCAGGAGGTGGCGCGTGGAGCGCTGGCCCCGGGAGATGTCCAGTTGCAGAAGGCGATCGGGGAACTGCCCACTGCGAAGGCTCTTGTTGATGACATCCGCAGGATGCGCGCATCCTCTCGAGGCGCGGACGGCCGTCGCAACTGACTTAGGCTCAGGGCTACGGCGCTCTGCGACGCCGGCAAACACAAAGGCTCGGACTCAAGTCCGGGCCTTTCTTCTTTTGTCCAGCAACTGGGAAGACTTCGGCGTTCATCGGAGTTGTGGACCTGCCGCATCTACATTGCTGCAGATTTCACTGAGCTCCAACAGGAAGGGTGCGATTTCCGTATCCACTTTTGGGTGAGTGTATAACGGCATTGCTAAGACCAGGTCTCGCAATTCTTGTAGAGCAAAGCCCGCTTCTGCCTGCCGTTCGACCGAGCCTTCATCATCCTGAGGTACATAGATTCTTAGGGTATGAGTCGGGTTCACGATCCTTGAGTCAGCGCATTCAATTCTATTGAAGGCTTGGAAGGTTCTTCTTATGCGACTCAGTTGTTTGTTGACGATCGAGCATTTCATTGTGACATTCCCACTAGCTGCGGATCTAAAGCGCTCCAGCTCTTACGTCTGCCCTCTCTCACGAATTGTGGATAGGCGCTTTGAACCGCTCGACAAGTCAATAATCGTGCCAGACCTCGCTAGTGAGGGATACCTGGCAGAACATAGGCTTTGGGTGCTCTTTGGAGTCTGACATTCGGACACTCGACTAGTCTTCAACGCTGCTAAACACGCGCGTTAAGTGATTACCTGACTTTCTTGCTTTCGTATCGGTCAAAATCAAAGGAAGTCGTTCAGTCTTTTAGACAGATTTGAGCCTTGATACGACCCGCAAATCTGATGTGATATACTGCCTGTATTCGCAAGCCCCGTTGTGAGAGGCGAGGGTTGAAAAAGAGATCGCGAGAAAAGTTGAGCTGAGCCGGGTCTGGACCGTCGTTATCGTCCGCGTGCTCTTTGTGATAGTCGGTCTATTGATAGCGGGCTGGCTGGTTTATCAGGTCAGGACACTCCTGCTGCTCCTGGTCTTGTCGGTCTTTTTCTGCTACTTGATCGCGCCGGTAGTTCACTTGTTCGAGCAACCGCTCTACATCGGGCGACGCGAGATCAAACTGCCACGTAGTGTTGCGATAGCTCTTGTTTACGTGCTTATAGGCGTCTCGCTGTTTGTCCTCGTGCGATGGCTCGGCGGACGACTGTCCGAGCAATTCACCGAACTCACGCGGAACATACCCGGCTACGTGAAGGCCGCTTCGGATGCAGCAAACAACGTCGTCAACGGCGCCAACAGTTGGATGCGTCATCTCAAGCTCCCGCAGCAGTGGCGTGACTACGTGACGGACCGAACCAAAGACTCTGTGGGTGCGTTGGGTTCACAACTCGAGACGTTCATACCCGTGCTGCTCGGCTATCTGAAATATCTTCCCTGGCTGATCCTCGTTCCCGTGCTTTCGTTCTTCCTACTCCGCGACGCCGAGTCGTTCGAGCACACAGTGGTGAACTTCGTTTCCAGCGAGCGGCTGCGAAGACGCATCCATTGGCTCCTGCGGGACGTCAGCCGTACGATGGCCGCTTACACGCGCGCGCAGGTTATAGCGTGCGGGGAGATTGGTCTGCTGGTTACGCTTGGTCTGGGGATCATCGGCGCTCCTTACTCCGGGGTCGTCGGAACCATAGCAGGGCTGTTGGAGTTCATCCCTCTTATAGGCCCTCTGATCGCCGCTTGCATAGCAGTCGGACTCGCGATGACAGTGTCGTTCAAAAGCGCGATGATTGTTGCACTGTTCTTGATTGTACTTCGCATTGCGCAAGACTACGTGATCTATCCTAGAATAGTCGGGCATGGAATACACATGCATCCGTTGATAGTCATCATCGCCATTCTCGCCGGGGCCGAGATCGCTGGGCTAGTCGGCGTTTTTCTGGCGATCCCGGTTGTTGGGTTGATAATAGTGATCTATAACCATTACCTCGCCCATCGAGGTCTGGAGAACCTGCGTGCCGTAGGCGTGCCGGGTCAATCCGAAGGAGAACCCGACGTTGAGCTCTCGCCCACCTCCCCGGGCGCTTGACGTTGACGTCGTTCTGGATTGAACCGGTTGGGATTTCCCCTATGAGCAAGCTTCCTCGACAATCGGCTATCCCACGCTCCGAGGCGTGGGAACCAGGTGCTTCAGCGACGAGCTTGCATAGGAGCAAAACATGAAGATCAACGCTTTGGTTTTTTTGCTTGTAGCTCTTGCGGGCGCCGCGCCAAACACACTCGCCAAAACAAAGGCGCAGCTCAACTCAGAGTTCAGAATCAAGGTCGGGCAACAGGTCACGATCAAGAAGCTAAGCATCAAGTTCAGCGCTGTGAATAGTGAGTCGCGGTGTCCGACGGGTGTGCAATGCATCTGGGCTGGAAATGCGGCCATAGCGGTTGAGATATCGAAGAAGAACAAAAAGCCAGTGCCTGCGACGCTCAACACGAACACGGGTGTCCAGCCAAATGAATTGGATTACAAAGGGTACAAGATAAAACTGGTCGGGCTAAATCCTTATCCGAAAATAAATGAGGCGATTGATGAGAAGGACTATGAGGTTACGCTGATCGTAACCAGGGAGTGATTGCCGACCCGAGCGCATTGATACGGACTCAGCAAAGACTTCTGTGAAATGACTTCAATCCCTTTTGTTGCTTCGCTGCGCTTCCCCGTTCGATAATCCACAATCAATGGCGACGTACGAAGAAACGGACGAAGCGAGAATCTTCACGCTGAGCGAAGCGCGCGATCTTTTGCCGCGCCTGCGAAAGCTCGTGGCGCGGGTGGTCCGCGAGCGCGAATTCTTGCTGGATATGCGAATGGAGATCGACCGCGCCCGAGAGAAAGCCGAATTCGGCGGGGGAAGCACCAGCGGGCCAGCTTATCTGAAGCACTTGATCGCATTCAGCGAAGCCGTTCAGGAGATTGAGTTTCTCGGCGTCCACGTCAAAGACTTTCGCACCGGATTGGTTGACTTTCCTTACGAGCGTGACGGCCGAATCATTTATCTATGCTGGAGGCTCGACGAAGACGACATTGGCTGGTGGCACGAAACCGATTCCGGATTTGCAGGACGACAACCGCTCGCCGACGACTTCGAGTGAGGCGAGAGACACAACGGCTCAATTATCCTGGTGCAAGATTGTTATTCGGTTTGCGCAACGGCTAACAGCGAGAGTGTTCGGGCCAAAAGGGGAGAGAAATTCGTTGAAGCCTTAGACTGTGCGTCGCGGCTCTTCTCTGGGTTCGCGGTCGTCGCGATACCTTCGTTCTTCAATTTCCGCGTGATCGTCCCCGCGCATGCCTGACTTGAAGTTGCGGATGCCTTCACCAAGTCCTTTTGCAAGTTCGGGTATACGACGCGCGCCGAACAACACTACGATGATCAGCAGGATTATCAGTATTTCGGGCATTCCAAGTCCCATCATCTGAGCTACTCCTTAATCGACTCCAAGCTGAGCTGATTGTAGACTTCACCCCATCGAGTGTCAAACACAAAGCGGTCGGGCCATTTCTTGCTTTTGGCAATCCGAGCGGCTATGATAATTTGCGCTCAGCGGCCTCAACCTGAGTCAAAATCTCGATGCAGTCCTCCGAGCGTTTGGAAGCGCCGCGGCGGACACCCGAGTCATCGGACAATCGATTGGACAGCGGAGAAACTCAGACACCTCGAATGACGAGCGAGTGCCCAAAGTGCAAGTCACCAGTAGCGCGTGAAGGCCAGCGCTTCTGCTACCGTTGCGGTCAGGAGCTGCCGACCGGCGACGCGCCCGCTCAACAAGACAATCCGGCTCCCGCGCCAGGCGGGAACGCGACCCCCGCGGCAACGGATTCGACGGCAAACCCGGCCCCGGATGCTGCTCCGGCAGGGGACTCACAAACAACGCCGCAGCCCGGCGGGGCGACCGAGGTGATCAAGCCTGACACCGTCGAAGTGATCGTCGACACATCCCCCAATGCCGCCGCTCCCAGGCCTGACGCGACCTTGAGAGTACTGCTGCCTACCGGCGACTTGTTCGATCGGGATCTCTTTCATTCAGACATTCAACTAGGCAAGGGTCCGCGCAACGACATCGTGATTGCGGATCCGGCCGTGTCCTCCGCTCACGCCATCATCAGTTACGAAAACGGCAACTACTCGATCCGCGATCTCGGAAGCCGCAACGGCACAATTGTCGCCGGCGAGCGCATAACCGAGCCTCGCGTGCTACAGCACGGCGACGTGATTGGCATGGGACTCTCGAAGCTGACATTTCGGTCTACCGCGCAAGACCGGACGGCGTCGGTACTCGAGGCGGCGACGATTCCCGCGCCTCCACCGTTAACCGAGGACTCGATTGCTCGCGCGGCTGTTGAGGCGGGATTGGTCAAGCAGGAGGATGTGGATCGAGTCCAAGCCGAAGCAAAGGATCGCAGACTCTATCGCGCGCTGGTTGAAGAGGGACGGGTGAGTGAGTCTCGCTTGCGGGATTTGATGAGCCAGACGTTTCAAATTCCCTCTATCGATCTGGAAAATGTCCAGCCGGATGAAGCGTTAGCCGCGCGGCTGACTCCCGAGCTCGCACGGGATCATCAGCTCGTTGTCGTTGGCGAAGAGGGTGGTTTGATTCTTGCGGTCGCCGATCCGACGGATTCTGCAGCCATCGAAGAAGCCAGACGCATGCTTGACGGGAAAGCGCCGCTCAAGCTCGCAACTGCTTCGCAGATCGCCGCGCTCATTGAGCGCCAGTACGCGCCAAGGCTTGTCGGCGTGCTGCCGTCAGGCGAAACGCTCGAGTACCCGATCGCTCAATTCGAGACCAATATCGGGAAGGCAGCTCACAATCACATCGTGCTGACTGATCCGACCGTAAGCAATGCCCATGGGATTCTCATTGCTCGCGAGGGCGGCTACACCATCGCCGACCTGGGAAGCCGCAACGGAACATTTGTCAACGGCGAGAAGCTCGGGACGCACGCACATGTACTGCGGCACGGCGACACAATTCAGCTCGGTCAGACCGTACTCACGTTCAGAAACCCAAATGCGACGGCCGCGAATGTCACCGCAGTTCTCTCGCCCGAAGCGCTTGAGGAGATCAGAAAGCGCGCGACGAGTTCTACCGGTGAACCACCGCGCGAAGGTCGCGAAGGTAAGGCGAAGGGCGAACGTCTGGCCACGCCCGGCGCAGAGGCAATTGCGGCCGTCGCCGGAGCCAGCGCCTCCTCGCCCGGCCTCTCGGGAACTGGCGCGGACAGCGAACACGAGACTGACGCTGAGAAGAAGAAGAAGAAGAAGAAAAAGGAAAAGGGCAAAGACGAGCGCCTCCGGGCCGCTTACATCAGCGGGCTTAGCCGCATACTGGCTCAAGTGATCGCGGTTCTGATGTCGGTAGGGCTCGCGCTCTACCTGACTCGCCAGACTCCAGGCGAGAAGCCAGTCATTGAAACAAACAGTAAAGGCAAGGCCAAGTTCAAGATTGCATCGCCAGGAGCGGGGACGGCATTTGACGGCGCCGTATACGAAGCTTCAGGCGTTGTGCAGATCCCGGGAACCGAAGGCATTTACTTTGTGGACGATAGCCGCCCCGGCGAGATTCTGTGGATGGCGCTCGATGAATCGGGCCGTCAATCCGGACCGATCAAACCAGTCGAGATCGGCGCGTCGGTTGCCGATCCCGAGGCCCTAACCTACGGCGGGTCGTTCTTCTATGTTGTGGGCTCCCAGTCGCACACTGAACCGGCTGAGCGAAATGCGCTCGTGCGGTTCGCGCTGGACCCGGTGAAGAAGACATTGTTGGGTCAAGCTGATGTGATGAGCAACCTCCGCGATTATCTGATCGAAAACGTGCCCGAGCTTAAAGCGGTAGCTGATGTCAAAGGGAATCAGGGAGGTCTTGACGTCGAAGGAATCGCATATGACTCGGTCGCCGACCGGCTGATGCTCGGGTTGCGCTCTCCTCTCGTTAACGGCAAGGCCCTAGTTGTGCCGATCAAGCTTCGCGACCCGCGAGGCGCGTTCTCGACCGACAATGTCTTGCCTCCCGGCCCTGCGATTCAAGTCCAGCTTGGCGGGCTTGGTATTCGCGATATTGAGTTCGATGTGCGCTCGAGCAGCTACTTCATCATCGCAGGCGCCTCGGTGCACGGCGAAACGCCCACGTTTTCGCTATGGGAGTGGAACGGCGGCGCCGACCAGTCAAGCGCCGACTCGACCCCTAAGGAAATCGTCAAGCTCGACGGTAAAATGAAGCCCGAAGGCGTCACTCATGCGAAGATCGGGGGCAAAGACTTCATTTTCATCGTCGGAGACGGCAGCAGCTATATGAAGCTGGACTACTCGGACGCCCCATAGCCCGAAGCGTTCGGCCCGCCACTTTCCCTAAAAAGTCCCTAAAAAGTCTTGCAGCATCAGTGTTTCCTGGTTTAAGATCCTCCGCGTCCCCTCAAAGGTAACCCTCGGTAGCCACAAAGTTGTAGTCGATTTTGGAGTTCGGTGCCCTTGGTGTCTTGAGAGTGCACGAGCTTCGCAGCGTTGTGTTCGAGACCCAGACCGAGGCGCCTGATTTGCACTTGCGAACTATCGCCGAAGAGGAAGCCGATGTCCGTATCCATCGCGCCGCCGTCAAATTTCATATGGAATAGGACGGCCAGGATTCTCATCATCGACGATGAGCCAAACGTGCTGTCCGTGCTCTATGCCCTGCTTGGCGGTCAGCATGAGTGCAAGACCGCGACCAGCGCTGCCGAGGCGCTCGAGTACCTCCGCACCGAAACTTATGACCTCGTGCTCTCGGACATAATGATGCCCGGGATGAGCGGACTCGAGTTGCTCCAGGAGATCACAAGGCAGTGCAAGGACACGGTAGTGGTGCTGATCTCCGGCAACCTCAATATACAGAGCGCAATCGGAGCAATGAGATACGGCGCGTTCGACTACGTCACCAAGCCGTTCAATCTCTCAGATGTTGAGACTGCGGTCGCGCGCGCGCTCCGTCATCAATCGCTGCTAAAGGCGAACCTGCAATACGAGCAACATCTCGAAGAACTTGTTGGCGTGCGAACGAATGAGCTGAGCATCGCAAACGTCAATCTGAATTCGACGCTCGAGAAGCTGTATATGAATTATCGCGCGACGTTGAGAGCGCTTGCCGCAGCGCTTGAAGCTCGAGACGTGGAGACCAAGGGTCACTCCGAGCGGGTCGTAGGTTACTGCCTCAAGCTGGGGAAAGAAATTGGCTTGCGGGACCGCGAGCTGATCACACTCGAACACGGCGCCTTACTGCACGACATCGGAAAGATAGGCGTGCCGGATTCCATTCTACTCAAACGCGGCGCGCTCACCGAAGACGAATGGAATTACATGCGCCGGCACGTGGACTACGGGGCCCAGATTCTGCGCGGAATCGACTTCCTCGAGGGAGCCGCCCAGATCGTATCCGAGCATCACGAACGCTATGACGGCAGCGGTTATCCTCATCGGTTGGAAGGAAGCACGATCTGCCTCGGCGCGCGCATATTTGCGGTCGCCGACGCGGTGGACGCAATGACTTCAGACAGACCTTACCGCGCAGCCCGCTCGTTCGACGATGCCGCCGACGAGTTGATTCGCTGCGCCGGAGCTCATTTTGATCCGGCGATTGTTGAAGCTTTTACGCGCGTGCCCATCGATTCCTGGCGCGAGACGCGAGAGCTTGCGTCAGAGCCGGGGCTGATCATGAAGGACTTCAACAGCGGCCGGGAGATTCGCTACTCCCTGCTTACGATGGCCGGTGATCCCGCCCCAGGGCTAGGCTGACTCGGCTCATACTCAGATGTGATTGCGAGACGACATCCGCTTCCACCTTGCTCATGAATCTCTCTTCCCCAATTCAACGAGTGCTGTCGCGCACTGGTCTTTACCGCGACGCGAGAGAGGCTGTTCGCCGGGCTGCGCTGACGACAAAGCTGACCTCCGCGATTCATAGCTCGCTCGATTCAGACACCGTCCTAACCGCGATAGTCAACGAGCTGGGCGAAGCTCTCTCAGTTTGCCGCTGCCGAATCGCCCTGTTGCCAAGCCCGATGCCCGAGACGATCGCAATAACCCACGAATACATCGCTGACTGTTGCTCGAAGCGGCCACTCAATAAAACCGCGCCCGCCGCACACCATCCTCACGTCCACGCGGTGCTCGCCTCCGAGCGCCCGGTTGCGATAGACGACGCGAGGACCCACCCGCTGTTCGCGACGTTCAAGGAAGATCTTGAAGCGTCGGGGGTCAAATCAATTCTTGCAACGACGATCAGGGTTGGAGGCCGGCCCATCGGGTTCCTCAGCCTTCATCAGTGCGAGAAGCTGCATTCGTGGAGCGAGTGGGAAATCGATGTGGTGCAATCGGTTGCCGAGCAGGCGGCAGTTGCAATTCGCCAGGCCGAGCTTTATCGCGAGGCTGGCGAGTCGGCGATGCAGGCCGGGCTGGTGAATCAGATCATCGCGTCGATACGCCGATCGCTGAATTTGAACGAGACGCTTCAGGTGGCGGTTCAGGAACTCGGCCGCGCCCTCGGCGCTGATAGAACGTACTTTCGCAAACTTGTCGGCGATGAGTTCGTCGTAGTAGCCGAATCCTTAAGCGACCCTTCCCTTTCGGTCAGTCACGTTCAGACCGAGATGAACGACTACATCACGACCTATCTGATGGAGACCCATCGCACGCTGATAGTCGAGGATGTTCCTGCGTTTATCCGGGCTCATCCCGAAGTGGCAGCGACGGTAAAGGTCTGGAAGATAGAACCAATCAATCTCTCGCAAATCGTCTGCCCGATTTTCGTCAACGGCCGATTTTGGGGAGCGTTGTCCATGGGCCAGACCAGCCGCTTCCGCAAATGGGGCCCCAGCGAAGTCGCACTGATCGAAATGGTGACCGCCCAAATCGAAGTCGCGGTGAGCCACAGTCATCTGTTCGAAGAAACCAAACAGGCAGCCGAGCGCGAATCGTTGATCAGCCACGTTATTCACCGGATCAACGAATCTAACCAACTCGACCAGATATTTCCGATCGTGGCTCGAGAGCTCGGTGAGCACCTGTCCGCCGATTGGATACTGATCAGCCGACTCGACGATCAAGGAAAGCAATGGAGCAACTGCTGCGAATACCGCAAAGGAGAAGCCTCGAAGGCGAACGCTCTGGTCAGTACGGAAGACTTCTTGAAGTTCGTACCGCTCGCCGAGAATGATCTTTTCCTCTGCAACGACATCGAAACCGACCCACGGCTGGTTCCAGCCCTTCTAAATCTGATTCGTCCGACAGGGACTCGTTCGTTCCTGGCCGCGCAGATCGCGTACAAAGGCAAGGCCAGGCTCGTTATCACCGCGGCGATGAAGTCAGGGCCGCGCTGCTGGAGCGCTGAAGA
>Ga0193755_1000399_pt1 | contig 12354 bp, 9 predicted proteins | sample H1a2metaG_FD_144921 | JGI IMG/M metagenome (GOLD analysis project Ga0193755, IMG submission 144921) | Soil microbial communities from a riparian zone of the East river system, Colorado, United States - H1a2 | ecosystem: Environmental > Terrestrial > Soil > Riparian zone | place: USA: East River...
GCAGGGTCCGCAAGTAGGGCTTCAGCACCTGTTCGAAGCGATTCATGCCCTGCGGGCCATCGAATTCGGCCGGCCAACGCAGCCACAGGCGGCGCGCGAAGCGCTCACGCGCCCGGTCGATATCCATCAAGGACTTGGCCTGCAAACGCCAAGCCTCGATGAAGTCATCGAAGCGCAGCGTGCCATCGATGATCAGGATGGCGTCTTTGACAATGATATCGCGATGCTGCTGAAACACTTCCTCGTACAAGCTGACCTCGAGGCGCGCGCTGCGATCGTCCAGGATCAAGGTCACGCGATTCGGGCGGCGACGGATTTCCAGCACCAAACCCGCCACGGTGGCGGGCTTGCCCGCCGACCAGTTGCGCGCACCTTCCAGCGGCGCCGGCGGTTTGGGACCGCCGACATCGGCCAGACGCGCACTCACCAAGAACTTCAAGTCCGGCTCATAGGGCGTTATGGGATGGCCGCTCAAGAACAGGCCCAGCGTTTCGCGCTCGCCGGCCAGACGCTCAGCCTCGGACCAATCCGCCACGGCGACATTCTCGGCGGCACTCAATCCGAACAGGTCGTCCTGGCCCACACTGATGGCGCGCGAATTCTGCTCTCCCAAATGCATGGCGCGGTCGAGCTCCGCCGTCAGCGATGCGCGATTGGGCCCAATCTGGTCCAAGCTGCCGGAGCGAATCAATGCCTCGAACACGCGCCGGTTCACGCGCTGCAAATCAATGCGCCGGCACAGATCCGGCAGAGTCTCGAACGGCCCGTTCTTTTCGCGGTCCTCGATGATGGCTTCGACCGCAGAAGCGCCCACGCCTTTGATGGCGCCCATGCCATAGCGGATGCTGCCCGGACCGGCGACGCGAAATGCATACACCGAGGCATTCACATCGGGCGGCAGGACCTTGAGTCCCATGCCGGTGCACTCATCGATGAGCGTCACCACTTTGTCGGTCTTGTCCATATCCGAGGACAGCACCGCCGCCATGTACGCCGCCGGGTAGTGCGCCTTGAGCCACGCCGTTTGGTAGGACAACAAGGCGTAGGCCGCGGAATGCGATTTATTGAATCCGTAGCCGGCAAATTTTTCCATCAGGTCGAAAATATGCGTCGCCTGCGCCTCGCGCACGCCGCGCGCGACTGCGCCGCTGACGAATACCGAGCGCTGCTTCGCCATTTCCTCGGGCTTTTTCTTGCCCATGGCGCGGCGCAGGAGATCGGCGCCGCCCAGAGTGTAGCCGGCCAATATCTGGGCGATCTGCATGACCTGTTCCTGGTACAGGATCACGCCGTAGGTCGCCTCGAGCACGGGCTTCAAATCCGGATGCAGGTAGTCGATGATCGCCCCGGTGAGGTCGTGCTTGCGCGCGATGAAGTCCTCGACCATGCCGGATTGCAGCGGTCCGGGCCGAAACAGTGCGACCAGCGCGACGATATCGCCGAAGCGGTCGGGCTGCAGACGCCGAATCAGATCTTTCATGCCGCGCGATTCGAGCTGGAATACCGCCGTGGTCTTGGTGCTCTTGAGCAGCGCATAGGTCAGCGCGTCGTCCATCGGCAAGGCGCTCATCACCAGCGGCGCTTCACCGCTGCCGGCGCGCTGTGCATTGATGTCGCGCACCACCCAGTCGATGATGGTGAGCGTTCGCAGCCCCAGAAAATCAAATTTGACCAGGCCCGCGGCTTCGACATCGTCCTTGTCGAACTGGGTCACCGGCGTGCTGCTGCCCTCTTCGCAGTACAGCGGCGTGAAATCAGTCAGGACCGAGGGCGCGATGACCACGCCGCCGGCGTGCGTACCGGCGTTGCGCGCAAGACCTTCGAGCGTTCGCGCCAGATCAATGAGATCGTGAACCTCGGGCTCGTTGTCGTAGAGGCGCTTGAGCTCCTCTTCTTGTTCGAGCGCCTTGTCGAGGGTCATGCCGATTTCCAACGGAATCAGCTTGGCGATTTTGTCGACATAGCCGTACGGATGCCCCAGAACGCGGCCGACATCGCGCACCACCGCTTTGGCCGCCAACGTGCCGTAGGTGATGATTTGCGAGACGCGGTCGCGGCCGTACTTGTTGGCCACGTATTCGATCACCCGATCGCGGCCATCCATGCAGAAGTCGACGTCGAAATCCGGCATCGACACGCGCTCGGGATTCAAGAATCGCTCGAACAGAAGATCATGTTCGATCGGGTCCAAATCGGTGATGCCCAATGCGTAGGCGACCAGCGATCCTGCGCCGGAACCGCGGCCGGGACCCACCGGCACCCCGTTCTGGCGTGCCCAACGAATGAAGTCCGCGACGATCAAGAAATATCCGGCAAACCCCATGGCGCAAATGACGCCGAGTTCAAGATCCAGGCGCGCCTCGTAGGCTGCAACGGCTGCGGAGCCCGCCAACGCCGGCGACGCGGCAACGCGAGTGTCCAGGCCGCGCTTTGATTCCTCGCGCAGGAATTCCTCCGTGCTCGATCCGGCCGGCACCGGGTAGGCGGGCAGCATGGAGGCACCCAGGCGAATCTCCAGAGAACAGCGCTTGGCAATTTCCAGCGTATTGGCCAGCAGTTCCGGCGCGTCCGCAAAGAGCTCGGCCATTTCCGCCGGCGACTTCAGGTACTGCTCCTCGGAATAGCGCCGCGGCCGGCTCGCATCCCCGAGCTGCGCGCCGTCATGGATGCAGACGCGTGCCTCATGCGCTTCGAACTCCGCGCGCGTCAGAAACCGCACATCATTCGTGGCGACCGCGGCGACGCCTCGAGACTGGGCCAGCTCCATGGCCGCTTCGGAGCACACTTGCTCGCCCGCCCGGCCGGTGCGTTGTACTTCCAGGTAGAACCGATCGCCGCAAAATGCCTGCCAACGCTCGAGACAACGCTCCGCTTCGTCGTCGCGGCCGCGCGCGAGGCACCTGCCGATGTCGCCTTCGAAGCCGCCCGAGAGCACGATCAGGCCCTGCAGGATTTCGCTGTTGATCCAACTGCGCTCGAGCATGGGCGCGCCGCGCTGCTGCCCTTCTAAATAGGAGCGGGTCACGAGCTGCGTCAGATGCCGGTACCCTTTCAGGTTCTGACAGAGGAATACAATGCGCGATGGCGCCGCTCGTTCACCCGGCTCGCGAATCCAGGCGTCCACGCCGATCAGCGGCTTGATGCCCGCTGCCTGCGCCTCCTTGTAGAACTTCACCATGGCGAACAGATTGCTTTGATCGGTCAACGCAACCGCCGGCATGCGCCCTGCCGCCACGGCGGCCATCAATTCCGGCACGCGCACGATCCCATCGACCAGCGAGTATTCCGTGTGCAATCGCAGGTGAACGAACGCCGTCAAGTCTCGCACCGCAGAGCGAGGCGTACCGGCTCGAAGGAACGGCGGTGCAACGGACAGGGTCCATGCAGCGTCAAGAGGCGTTGATGGTCCGGGGTCGCGTAGCCTTTATGACTTGCGAAACAATATGCAGGATATATCGTATCCATTTGATTCATATAACTATCTCTGGCCGTTTTTGCCAGAATCGATGCAGCGCTGATCGCCGGCTCGGAGACATCTCCGTCAATGATGGCACGAGCCGTCAACACCTTGCCCAATCCGTTTAAATTGGGAAGCCGGTTACCGTCAACCAGCACATGGTCGGGTGTGAGCGTCATGGCGAGCAAGGCGCGGCGCATCGCGAGAAACGTGGCCTGCAGAATATTCAACGCATCGATCTCGAGATGATCGGCCCAGCCGATGCCGAAGCACAGCGCCTCGCGCCTGATGGCCACGCTCAAGCGCGAACGCTCCTCGGGACTCAAGGATTTCGAATCGGCAACGCCTTCGATGGGCCGGCGCGGCCGCAAGATCACCGCGGCGGCGACGACCGGTCCCGCGAGGGGACCGCGACCCGCCTCATCGATGCCGGCAACCCGCCTCACTCGGCCGATCCTCGCTCGGACGGGCTCCCGCTGTTCAACAGATCCAGAATCGCCTGAGCCGCGCGCGTTCCGGCGCCACGGCGCAAGTCGGCGTGGATGCGCGAGAACTCCCGCTCCAGGGCGCTGCGCCGCTCGGTATCGTCAAGCCACATCAAGAGCTCCGCTCCGATCGACTCGGGGATGATCTGGTCCTGAAAATATTCGCCGACGACGCGCTTATCCGCAAGTAGATTTGGTTGCGCAAAGAACTTGGATTTCACCAGTTTCAATCTCGTGAGCACCCAGCCCGTGAGAGCGCCCAAGCGATAGACCACCACCATGGGGCGCTTGCACAGGGCGGTTTCCAAGGTGGCGGTGCCCGATGCCACCAACACCACATTGGCTGCGCTCAATGCCGTGGTCGCCTGGCCGTCGATCAAGAGTACCTCGAGCGCCGGCGCGTCCCGCCGCAGCACCTCCGAGAAAATCTGTCGCGTCGCAGCGCTTGCCATCGGTGCGATGAATTCAAGCTCCGGCCGCTGCGCGACCATCCAGCGCGCGACTGCCGCGAAGTCCGCAGCCAGCCGCGCAACTTCACCGCGGCGGCTTCCCGGCAGCAACGCGACGATGCTCGACTTCTGGTCCAGCCCGAGCGCGCGGCGCGCCGCCTCGCGATCGATTTGCTCTGGAATCGCGTCCGCCAACGGATGACCGACGAATTCCGCACGTATCCCGTGTTCATCGTAAAAGCGCTTTTCGAACGGCAGCAGGCACAACACGAGGTCCACCGATTCTCGAATCTTGCGGGCGCGTCCCTGCCGCCATGCCCACACCTGCGGACTGACGTATTGCACGGTGGGAATGCCCGCCGCATGCAGGCTGCGGGCCAATCGTAAGTTGGTGTCGGGCGCATCGATGCCGATGAAAACATCCGGCCGGGCCGTCAGGAACATTCGCTTGATGCGCGCGAGCAGCCGCGCCAGCCTCGGTAAATCGCGCAGGACATCAAACAATCCCATCACGGCCAGCGATTCGGCCGGCTCCCAGGTCTCGCACCCCGCCGCCTGCATTTTGGGTCCGGCGACGCCGAAGAACTGGGTGTCGGGAGCGCGCCGGCGCAGCGCATGGATGAGATCGGCGCCTAAGGTATCGCCTGAGGCCTCACCCGCCACCAGGCCCACTCGCAGGGGAGTGGACACGCGCGTAGCTGCGGGCGCGTTCATTGCTAACGAACGATGCTGCGTGAGCTGCGCTTGATGAATTCGACGAAGGGCGCGATTTCCGGCTGCGTTGCCGCCGCTTTTTCAAGCTCCTCCATGGCCGCTTTCAACTTCAGACCCGAGCGGTACAGCAGCCGATAGGCGCGGCGAATGTTCAGAATTTGCGCAGGCGTGAATCCGCGCCGCTGCAAGCCGACGGAGTTGACGCTGTGCGGCACCGCCGGCCTTCCCACCGCCATGACATAGGGCGGAACATCGCGAGTCACGGCAGCGTTGTGCGCAATGAAACAATATGCGCCAATTTTGGTGTACTGATGCACGGCCGACAGGCCGCCCATGGTGACCCAGTCGCCGATCTCCACATGCCCGCCCAAAGTGGCGCAGTTCGCCATCACGATCTGGTCGCCCAAATAGCAGTCATGCGCCACATGCGAATACGCCATCAAAAGATTGTCGTTGCCGATACGCGTCACGCCTTTGTCATGGGTGGTGCCGCGGTTCGATCTCGAGTCGCGTGGGCTCGCCGTTGTATTTTTTGTCCTGCGGCGCGTCGCCGATCGAGGCGAACTGGAAGATCTTATTGTCTGCGCCGATGCGCGTGGGCCCGTTGATCACGGCGTGCGGACCGATCCAGGTTCGAGGTCCGATGACAACGTCGGCGCCGATCACGGTAAAGGGTCCTACCTGGACGTCCGCGGCGAGCTGTGCTTGCGGCGATATCACCGCCCGCGAATCGATCATCCGGCCGCTCCCGCACGTGAAGCCGCCTTGGTCTCCGGAGCGACCATGATTTCCGCCGACGCCACTTCCTTGCCCTCGACTTCGGCCAGGCAATGGAATTTCCAAATGCCCTTGAACGCGCGCTTCAAGGTGACCCTCAGCATCAACTGATCGCCCGGCACCACGGGCTTGCGAAAACGCGCGTTGTCGATGGCGACAAAGTAAAAACGCGTATTGATGTCAGGCACCACCTTTGCGGTCTTGAACGCCAAGATGCCGGCGGCCTGCGCCAAGGCCTCGACGATGAGAACCCCCGGCATTACGGGGCGGTGCGGGAAATGTCCTTGGAAGAACGGCTCGTTGACCGTCACATTCTTCAGCGCGACGCAGTGCTGGCCCGCAACGCATTCCAAGACCCGATCGACCAACAAGAAGGGATACCGATGCGGCAGTTGCCGCATGATCGCTTCGATATCCAACCTATCGGACTCCGACATTATCTCTCCTATCCGTCCAATCGCCGCAGATGGGCGACCATCCGCCGCCACAACCTCGTCTCCACAGTCGGCATGCCGCTCGAATAGCTGCCGGGTTTCTTGATCGATGCACTCACCAAGCTGCAGCCCGTCACCACCACATCGTCGGCGATGGTCAAGTGACCGGCAAAACCCACCATTCCGCCGATCATGCAGCGCTGGCCGATCACCGTGCTGCCGGAGATGCCGGTGCAGGCGGCGATGGCGGTATGAGCGCCGATGATCACGTTGTGGCCTACTTGGATCTGATTGTCCAGTTTGACGCCATTCTCGACAACCGTATCATCAATGGCGCCCCGATCGATCGTGGTGTTCGCGCCGATTTCCACGTCATCGCCAACGCGCACGCTGCCCACTTGCGGCACCTTCTCCCAGGTCCCGCTGTTGGGCGCGAAACCGAAACCGTCCGCGCCGACCACGGCGCCGGCGTGCAGCAGGCAGCGCATGCCCAAGGTCACGCCCGGGTATAAATTCACCCTCGACCTCAAGGCCGAGTCGGCGCCGACCGAGGCGCCCTTCTGGACAATGCAGCCGGGGCCGACCAATACGCGCTCGCCGATATGCGCACCCTCTTCGATCACGGCGAGCGGCCCAATGCTCGCCGACGCGGCGACTCGAGCCCCGCCGGCCACCACGGCACTGGGGTGGATCCCCGGCTCGGGAGCTGTTTCCGGATGCAGCAGAGCCGCAATGCGCGCATACGCCAGATACGGGTTGGGGTCGATCAGGGCGGCAACCGGGCAGTGCGCTTCATCCTCGGCGCTCAAGATCACGGCGGTCGCCCGCGTGGACTCGAGCTGCCGCCGGTAGCGTGAGTTCGCCAGAAAGCTCAAGCTCCCGGGGTTCGCTCTGGATAAGGTCGCTACGCTGCGGACCGTCAGGCCGGGCTCGCCGCGCAGCGTGAGCCCGAACCGCACCGCCAACTCGCCTAGACTGAATTCTGCCTGCACCTAAGCACTGCTAGGCCTTTACGCGGCCGCTTACTTGGCGCCCGGCGGCTTTGCCGGCGCCGCCGCGGGTTTCGGTGTCGATGGCAGGCTCGCCGGCTTGGTCTTCAATACTTCCAGGACCTGCGCCGTGATATCCAGCTGCGGCTTGTTGTAAAACACTCCCTCGCCCAGAACCAGATCAAAACCTTGCGCGCTCGAGTAGGTGCGGATCTCCTCCAGCAGGTAGCGCTGAACTTTGCCGAGCTCCTCATTTTTCCGGGTCGACAAATCGTCCTGGAACTCCCCGCCCTTGCGCGAGAACTCGCGTTGCTGATCACGCAACTGTTTCTCCGCCTTGGCGCGATCGGCCTCCGCCATGATCGCCCCTTCCTTCGCCAACTTCTCATCGCGGGCCTTGAGATCGTTCTGCATGGCCACCAATTCGCGCTGACGCGGCCCGAACTCATTCTGCAGGGCCTGCATCGCGCTTTTGACCTGCGGCGCCTCGGTCATGAGTTTCTGAAAATCCACGTAGCCGATCTTAATTTCGGCGCTTGCCTGCTGCGACACCATGAGTCCGCACAGGCTCAGGGCCAAGAGCGGAATGCTGCGAAGATAAGTCGACATTTTGTTCTTTAGGACCTCAAATTGCGGTCAAAACGCTTGACCGATTGAAAATTGAAAACGCTCCGTCTCGTCGTTGAATCTCACCGTGTTGCCTTCAAACGCATTCAACGGAATTCCGTATGAGAAACGGAACAGGCCCAATGGCGCGAGCCATTGCACTGCAAGGCCGGTTGATTGTTTTAGATTAGCATAACTGAAGTGGTAATCGACCGGCGTTAAGTCATCCACACCCAGGAACTTTACCTTATTACCGGTCTGGAACACGTTGCCGATGTCGTAGAACATGCTGACGCGGGCCGAGCTCCTCCACTTTTCCGGTACCGGGAAAATCAGCTCGTAGCGGTTCACGATCCGGAAGTTTCCACCATACGGGTTGCCGATGCCGATATTGTCCTTCGGCCCCAAGCGGCTTTCTCGGTAGCCCCGGACGCTGTCGGGACCGCCGGCGAAGTAGTTGAGGTAAGGCGGCAGGGAGGTCGTTTTGCCGAGCGCCGAGGCATAGTCGACCGAGGCTTGCGCGGAGATCAGGAACTTGCCCCACAGAGGTATGTACTTGATGAAATCGAAATTCGTCTGGTAGTACTTGACGTCGCTCAAAGGCAAGGCGTAGCGCGCCGATAAGGTTATCTTCATGCCGCGGTCGGGGAACAGGGCACGGTTGCGGCCCTCGTACGACCAGCCGCCGGTCAGCTCGTAGGTGTAGAAATTCGTGCCGAACACGGTGTAGGGACTGTCCAGCGAATTGACCACGCCGTCGCCGTTGGTGTCCGTGAGATCGCGCTGAAAAGTGTTGCCGTTCTGCTTGACCCAATCGACCGACTGCTGCGCGCTGTAGCCCTGGGAGACCACCAGGCTGTTCTTGTTCGCGGAGCCGCCAAGGCTCAAGAACTGGTACTCGCTGATCGGATACGACCATTGAACCGCGCCGGTGATCTGCTTGGTCGAGAATGCCGAGGACGCCGCGACGAACTGCGTGACGTCGCGCAGCGTTATTGAGGTGGTGCGCGATATGCCGTCGATGGTGGTGTAAGGATCCGTATGCGCAAACGTATACGATTTGCTGTACTTGCCGGCGTTGATTTCCAAGGCGATGCGATCGCCGGTGCCCATGAAGTTGCTGTGCACGAAATTGCCGTTCAAGCTGAACTTCTGGGATTCCGAGTAGCCGATGCCGCCGCCGAACTGACCCGGCAGTCCCTCTTTGATGTTGTAGTCGACATCCACGAGATCCGCGCTTCCCGCCACGGGCTTATTCTCGAATTCCACTTTCTCGACATAGGGCAGGCGCTGCAGGCGTTCCTTGGAGCGCTCGACCGCGGAATTCGACAACCATCCGCCTTCCAGCTGGCGCATCTCGCGGCGCAGCGTTTCATCGTTGATGGCCGTGGTGTTGTTGAAATTGATATGGCGAACATACACGCGGTTGCCGGGCTCGATGAAAAATGTCAGAGCCACGGTCTTTTTGTCGTTATCCGGGGTCGGGACCGGATCGATCTTGGCGAATGCATAGCCATCGGCGCCCAGGCGATAGCTCATCAATTGCTGCGTGGAAGTCACCTGCTTGCGGGAATACGTGTCGCCCGGCTTGATCAGCAGCAACCGGCGCAGCTGCTCTTCGGGTACGACCATGGTGCCCGCAATCTTGATGTCGCTGACCTTGAAAACCTCGCCCTCGCTGACATTCACGCTGATGTACATATCGTCTTTTTCCGGCGCAATCGTGACTTGCGTCGATTCGATCTGGAAATTCGCGTAGCCCCTGTCCATGTAGTAGGAGCGCAATTTTTCCAAGTCGCCGGTCAATGACTCGCGCGAGTAGCGATCATCCTGTTTGTACCAGGACAGCCAGTTGGGCGTCTTCAGCTCGAAGCTGCCGAGAATGTCCTTCTCTTTGAACTTCGTGTTGCCGACAAGATTGATCTGTTCGATCTTGGCGCGCTTGCCTTCCTTGATGTCGACGATGACGTCCACTTTGTTGCCGGGCAGATCGGTGATCTTGGTATCGACCCGCACGGCATACTTGCCGCGGCTGAAGTATTGGTCCGTGAGGTATTGCTTCACCTCATCGAGCACCGAGCGGTCGAAGGTCTTGCCGGTTGCCAGTCCCACATTGCGCAGGCTCTTCTGCAAGTCCTCGGTCTTGATGTCCTTGTTGCCCTTGATTTCGAATTTGGCGATCGAGGGCCGCTCGACCACCACGACCAGAAGAATATTCCCGTCGCGGCGCAGCTCGACATCGCGAAAAAATCCGGTCGCGTACAGAGCCCGCATCGCTTCACCGATGCGCGCCCCATCCAGCTTGTCGCCGATATTGACGGGCAGGTAGTTGAATACCGTGCCTTCGGAGATGCGCTGCAAACCTTCGATGCGAATGTCGCCGACGGTAAAGGTGTCTTGAGCGGTATCTTGAGCCGCTTGCCCCTGCACAGTCGTACAGATCGGTTGGCTGGCCAGCGCCGCCAACAAGGCTACGCGAAATTCAAGCCGCACGCGGCAGAGACCGGGTGCAATTTCGGTGGGCAACGCTGCGCGGGCAACGCCGCTCGTACGGCTGGAATTTGGGTTTGATCATGATTTCCCGATTAATTCAAATGTCTTGAGATATCGTTATAGAATGCCAGACTCATCAACACCACCAACAACGCAATGCCGATCTGTTGGCCGAACAGCTGCATGCGTTCGGAGATCGGGCTGCCCTTGATGGCCTCCACCACCTGATAAACAATTTGGCCGCCATCGAGCAATGGCACGGGCAGCAAATTGAGCACGCCCAAGCTCACGCTGATGATCGCCAGAAACGCCATATACGCCGTGATGCCGAGAGACGCACTGATGCCGGCGAACTCGGCAATGCTGACCACCCCGCTGATGTTCTTGGGCGACACCTGCCCGGTGAGCATGCGCCATAACATCTGCACCGTCAGCGCGGACATCTCCCAGGTCTTGGCCACACCGCTCGCGAGCGCATCGATCGGTCCCAAGCGATGGATCTCCAGCAATCCGGGCGGCCAGACTGCAGGCCCTTCTTTGAGCGAAATGCCCAGCCGGCCTATTGTCCTTCCCTGTTCCTTCACGGCCGGAACCGCCGCCACGATACGCAATCGCTCGCCTTGGCGCTCGACTTCAATGGAAATATCGCGATTCGCCGCAGCGCTCACCATGGCGACGAACTCACTGCCGTTGGCGATGGGTTGTCCGTCCACGGCCAGCATTCGATCGCCGGCCTTCAAGCCTGCGCGCGCGCCGGCGCTGCCGGCCGGCACCGCATTGATCATGGTGGCGGCTTTCCACGTCGCCAGATCGAAGCCCAGGCCCGGCAGCAACTTCCCCGGCTCCGTCAATGCCCGGCGATCCTCGGTAACCCGCAATGTCAGCGCCCGCTCGGATCCGCCGCGGCGCACGCGCAGCGGGATCAGACCGTCGTCGGTGAATTGGCGGATCAAGGCAATTTGCAGCTCTTCGGTATCCGCGACATTGCGCTCTCCGATGCGCACGATTTGATCGCCGCGCTGAAGTCCGGCCGCCGCTGCCGGACTGTCGAGTCGCACTTGGCCGACAACCGGCTTCACGGTTTCCGTTCCGACCATCGCCAGAACCGCGTACAGCAGCGAGGCAAACAATAGATTCATCGCAGGACCGGCCAGCAGCACGGCGATGCGGTGCGAAATCGGACGGCGCGTGAAGGAGCGGTGCAATTCTTCGGGCGCAACGTCGCCCTCGCGCTCGTCCAGCAGCTTGACGTAGCCGCCCAAGGGGATGGCAGCCAGGCAATACTCGGTTCGATCGGCGTCTTTGCCGACTCGCGTGAACAGGGGTTTCCCGAAGCCTATGCTGAAGCGCAATACCTTGAAGCCGAGTTTCTTCGCGACCCAGTAATGTCCGAACTCATGGACTGCCACCAAGATGCTGATCGCAACCAAGAATGCAGCCGGGACAATCAAAAACTTCATGCGAAGGCTCCATGCGCCGGCTCTATAAACGTATTCGCCAAGCGTCGCGCTGCGGCGTCGGCATCCAAAACATCGCCCAGAGCCTTGACGGGGGACGCATTGAGCCGCTGCAGTACTTTGTCAATGACCGTTGAAATGCCTACAAAGTTCAAGCGCCGATCAAGAAAGGCCTGAACTGCGACCTCATTGGCCGCGTTGAGCACCGTCGGAGCGGTGCCGCCGGCGCGCGCGGCGGCTCTGGCCAGCGTCAAACTCGGGAATCGCACGTGGTCCGGCGGTTCGAAACCCAGCTGTCCAATCGCGAGTAGATCCAGCGATTGTACACCGGAAGCAAACCTCTCGGGCCACGCCAGGGCTTGGGCGATGGGCGTGCGCATGTCGGGGGCGCCAAGCTGCGCCAACATCGAACCGTCCGCATATTCGACCAGCGAATGCACCACACTCTGCGGATGCACGACGACATCCACCTGCGATTCGGGCAAGCCGAACA
>Ga0193755_1000400_pt1 | contig 12351 bp, 10 predicted proteins | sample H1a2metaG_FD_144921 | JGI IMG/M metagenome (GOLD analysis project Ga0193755, IMG submission 144921) | Soil microbial communities from a riparian zone of the East river system, Colorado, United States - H1a2 | ecosystem: Environmental > Terrestrial > Soil > Riparian zone | place: USA: East River...
CCGTTGTAGTTCGACTTCGCGACCGCACCCCAGTGGCCGCGGTGTTTGAAGACCGCGATGACGTGATCGGTGTCGTGCTCGGCTTCGAGATCCAGGAGGAGCGGAGGGAAGCCCAGTACGCGGAGCCCCGCCGCGGCGAATATCGCGGCCTCGAGACAGTGCGCGGTGCGCTCGCGCAGGACGCGCCTGGGCGACCACGCGGTCGTTCCCAGGTGATAAGGCATGTCGTTGAGAAGCTGCTGCACCCCATGTGGCGTCCGGAGCGCGCGCAGCTTTCGCCGCTCGGCCGGCGTGAAGCCATCATTCACACGGAACATTCTTGTGGATAACTTGTGAGCGCGAGACCGGGGGTCGGGCTTCCGGGCACCGCCACGATGCGCGAGGCCGAGCAGCTCGCCGCCGAAGCTGAGGCCGCGGGGGCGTCAGGGGTCTGGGTAGCCGACGTGCGACGAGAGCCGTACCTCACCTCTGCGGCGGCGCTCCGCGCGACGACTCACGTCACGGTCGGGACCGATGTGGCGGTCGCGTTCTCGCGTTCGCCCGCGGCCACGGCGCAGGCCGCGTGGGACCTCGCGGGGTACGGGAACGGTCGGTTCGTTCTCGGGCTCGGCAGCCAGGTCGGGCCGACGTTGCTCTCGCGTTTCGGGGTCGACGCGGATCGCCCCGCGGCCCGCCTGCGGGATTACGTGCTCGCGGTGCGCGCCTGCTGGGACGCCTATCGGAAAGGGCACGGCCGGTACGAGGGCGAGTTCTACGCGATCCGGCAGCCGGTGTTTTCACCCGGCGCCGATGACCCCTGGCCGGCGATCCCGATCTACGTCGCCGGTGTGAACCCGGTCATGACGGCCGTCGCCGGCGAGATCGCGGACGGCGTCGCGGCCCACAGGTTCTGCACGCCGATCTACCTCGATCGGATCACTCGTCCCGCGCTCGCGCGCGGCGCCGCGCGAGCGAAGCGAGATGCGCCTCCGGTGCTCATGCCACTCGTCGTCGGCCGCGACCGCATGTCCCTGGCGCTCCAGATGACGACGTACACCGTGCCGGCCTATCGCCGCGTTCTCGACGAGTCTGGTCTCCGCGAGGAGGCCGACGCGATACTCGCGGCCCTCGCGGACCGCCGACGGACCGAGGCCGCGCGGATCATCGAAAAGCATTGCCTCGACCAGCTCGGCGTCGCCGTTCTCGATGACCTCGCCTCGCGTGTGCGTCAATGGAGTGCGAATGCCGATGCCATCGGCCTGACGGTGCCCTGGTACGGGCTCGATGGCGCGGCGCAGGTCGCGCTGTTCCGCGACGTGCTGCGCGCGCTCGAACGGATGTAATCTCGGCGCGTGCCGTTCAAGAGCCAGGCGCAACGCCGCAAGTTCGCGGAGCTCCTCGTCAAAGGCGAGATCTCGAAGGAGACCTACGAGGAGTGGAATCGCGAGACTGGGAGCGAGAAGCTTCCCGAGCGCGTCGCGAAGAAGTCCAAGCCAAAGACGAAATCGAAGACCAAGCCCACAAAGAGGAAGACGACGACGCGAGCGAAAGGCAAAGCCCGCAAGCGTTAAGCACCCCGCAGGCGCCGAGTTTCCCCGGCGCCTGCGAGTTGGTGGCGCTTACGCCGCGACGGCGGTCTTGATCGGCCCGTGCGTCTTGTGCGTGAGGCTCTCCTCGATGTCGAAGAGCTTGGCCGAGATATCCATGAGCGTCGGCTGCTTCTTCAGCCCCATGACGATCTCGCCGTTCAGATATGCATTCGCTGACGGCTCGTCTCTGAAGAGGTAGATGCCGCCGGCCTCGTGATTCTTCTCGTTCACGAGCCAGACCTTCCAGTCGAGGCCCGGAACGGCCGCGATCGGATCGGCGAACGGAGCGACGAGTTTGACGTAGTCGGTCGCCGACGAAGTGAACTTGAAGTTGAGCTGGAGAATTTTCTGGGTCATTTCATTTCCTTCTGGGCCAGGCCCCTCGAGAGGGCCTGCCCGGTGACCACGCGGGATGGCCGTGTCGTTCGCTAGCGGGTTGCGGCGACCGGCGCGAGGATCTCGGTGAAGTACACCTCGAACGCCTCGACCTTGCCGCTCTTACCGCCGAACTTCTTGATCGTCTCGTCGCGCAGGCTGCTCACGGCCGCTTCGCTCTTCTGCAGGTCCTGCTCGGTGTCCCAGCCGGTCGCGGCGAGACCCCGCCCGGTCTTTCGATTCACGAACAGCAGCGCGGTGCGTGCGCCGGGCTGCTTACGGATCAATGGAACGATCATCTCTTCGTAGAAGGCAATGCCTTCGTCGGCCTTGGCCGGGTCGCCCTCAACGGTCGTCACGCGGACGAACACGCCTGCTTTCGGCGGCTGGATGCGCTCCTGCACCGCGACTTCGCACTCGTCCTCGTCCACGATCTTGCTGCCGGCGTTGCTCATGATCGTTTCCGCCTGCGGGCGGACCTTCGCACGTGCGTTCTTCATGGCCTCGTCGCTTGCCCAGTAGGTCACTGACAAGCCATCGCCGGTCTTGCGGTTCCCGACGAGCGTCGCGCCGCGGAAGCCGTCTTGCTTCTTGAGCAAGGGAAGCACATCGCTGGTCCATTGCTTGATCGCCGTGTCGCTATTCGTGGGCTCAGTCTTGAGCCGTATGACGCGGGCATGCGTAGCTCTCTGTTCGTTGGACATAATTTGCCCTCCTTGGGCGAGTCATCGCGATTGGGATCTGCGCGGGGCGCGCGGCGAAACCGCACGGACCTTCCATTGAGATATGGAGCGCGTCCTTTTGAGCGCCCCACGCACCCACGACCAACCATACTCACCCGACCTAACCGCACATCACGCTCTGGTAACGGAGAGTCGCGCCGAGGCTGAACGCGAAGCCGAGCGTTTGCTACGCGGCGCGCTGCGGTGCGGAGATCGCCTGACTCAGGAACGCGACGCTTGCGTTCGCGACGTCCTGGCGACGCGCATCCACCGTGATCGCGTGGCCGGTGCCGTCGAGGAAGAGCGTCGTGACCGGGCCGCCGAGACGACCCGCGAGCTCGTGCGCATACCGGACCGGCACGAGGCGATCGGCGACGGCGTGCGCGACGAGCGCCGGGCAGCGGATCTCGCCAAGCCGCCGACGAACGAGGCCGATCCCGTGGAGAAGCTCGGCGACGGCGCGGACGGGCGCCGGGTCGTAGCACTTCGCGCCAGCGTTCAGGTCGACCAGGTCGCTCGCGGGCGACGGGACCTGCTGGATGACGCGATATACGTACGGGGCGAGGTACGCGATGGGGTTGCTCATCCCGAGCGCGGTCGCGCAGAGCACAACCGCGGACGGCTTGCGACGGAGCGCGATGTCGAGCGTCATGGTGGCGCCCGCCGAAAGCCCTCCGACGACGACGTTCTCGTGATCGCGCGCGAGCTCGTCGTACGCGGTAAGCGCCGCCGTCATCCAGTCTTCCCACGAGAGGCGGAACATGTCAGAGGGGCGGGTACCTCGGCCTGGGAGAAGCGGAGCGCGCACCGTGTAGCCGTCGGCGACGAGCGCCTCCTTCATGTAATGCATATCGACAGGCGTCCCGGTAAGGCCATGGAGCAGCAGCACCGCCGTGTCCCGGCTGCCTGACGACGAGACCGAAGCGCCGAAGCCATGCATGGTCTTCGTGCAGGCATACCGCGTGCCTGCTCGTGCTGATTCCCCCGAACGGGGAGCAGACGAGCGGCATGCTGGTTGCAATTCTCATCCGCATGCGGGTGCAGGTGGCCCCGTGTGACAGATACCGCCTCCGCGTGACGACGTGGGGCCCCTACCCCATCGGGGGCCCCTACCCCCGGGGTAGCGGCGCCTCGCCGCACGCGATCGTCCTTCCTGGAATCTCCGCCGACTGGCGCGCGCTCGCGCCGCAGATCTGGACCCTTCGGCGCCTCGGTTGGACCGTGCACGTCGTGGATCTTCCCGGGTTTGCGCTCCGTCCAGCACTCAAGGCATCCGACGCGAGTGTGATGCAGCTCGCCGACTACGTTGCGCGCGTCGTGACCGGTCTGACGATTCCGCCGGCGCTCGTCCTCGGCCACTCGCTCGGCGGGGGTGTCGCGATGCACCTCGCGATCCGCCACCCCGAGCTCGTGAGCGGCCTCGCTCATCGCGCCGGTCGGGCTCGGCGTCTCGCTGCACTGGATCTACAAGCTGTACTGCGTTCCGCTGCTCGGTCGGGCTTTATTGCGGCCGAGCGTTCTGAGCGCGTCGTCGATCCGGCGCTTCCTCGTCGGCAGCCGCAAGCGAAACGACGCGCGATTCATCGCCCGGATCGTCCGGCATGGAATGAGCGCGCGCCCGCGTGTGCTGTCCGCGCGCGCGATCATCTGGGCGAACCAGCCCCGACGGTGGAGCAAGGCGCGCGCGCTGCTGCCGGGTGGCGAGCAGCGTGGGATTCGGATCGACGAGCGCCTCAGAGAGCTCAGGGGAGTCCCGGCGCTTGTGCTGTGGGGCGACGAGGATCGCGTGATCTCCGCATCCGACGCTCGCCGCTGCAAGGAGCTGCCGCTCGCGCATGTTCACATCGTTCACGGGGTCGGCCACTCGTTGCCGCTCGAGGCCGCGCGGTGGGCGAACGATCACATCACGAAGTTCGTGACCGCACTTGTCACGCCGGAGAAGCGCGCCGCCTGAGCCGGTGCCCCGCACCTCAGCGGGCGGCGGAGGGTACCGTCGCCTGATGGAGCCAGCAGACGCGCTGGAACGGATCGCCTACCTGCTCGACCGGGCGCGCGAGAAGCCCTACCGGGTCCGCGCATACCTGCGGGCGGCCGAGATCGTGAAGGGCCTCGCGCCCGACGAGGTCGTCGCTCGCATCGCCGCCGGCACGCTCGAGGAGCTGGACGGCATCGGCCCGAAGACGGCGGCGATCATCACCGAGGTCGCCATCTCCGGCTCCACCCCGTACCTCGACAAGCTCGAGGAGGAGACTGCCCTCACCGTCGGCAAGGGCAACGAGCTCGTCGTCCAGTTGAAGGGCGATCTCCACGTGCACTCGGTGTGGAGCGATGGTGGCGCCGAGATCGACGTGATGGCGCGCGCCGCCCGCGACCTCGGCCACGATTACATAGCGCTCACCGACCACTCACCGCGGCTCACCATCGCAAAAGGTCTCTCGCGCGAGCGCCTACTGCAGCAGCTGGACATCGTCGCGACGCTGAACGATGACCTGGCGCCGTTCCGCATCCTCACCGGAATCGAGGTGGACATCCTCGAGGACGGCGCGCTCGACCAGGACGACGACATCCTGGAGCGGCTTGACGTAGTCGTCGCATCGGTCCACTCGAAGCTCCGCATGGAGAAGCGGCAGATGACGCGGCGGATGATCACCGCCATCGCCAACCCGCACACCGACGTGCTCGGCCACTGCACCGGCCGCTACGTGGTCGGCCGTGGTCGACCGCAGTCGGAGTTCGATGCCGAGGTCGTGTTCGGTGCCTGCGAGCGGTTCGACACCGCGGTCGAGATCAACTCCCGACCGGAGCGCCTCGACCCGCCGAACGACCTGCTCGCGCTCGCCGTCGAGCTCGGCTGCCGGTTCGCGATCGACACGGATGCCCACGCGCCCGGTCAGCTGGAGTGGCAGCCGTACGGCGCCGACAAGGCGGTCGAGACCGGGGTGACCATCGACAGGGTCGTGAACTCGTGGTCCGCCGATGAGCTGCTCGAGTGGACCCGACGCTAGGAGGACACGATTTCGAGTGCCAGGCTAGCTCCGCTCCGCCCGCCACGCTGCGATCCGCTCGAAGACACTGCCGTCATCGAGCGCGATCGCGCGCCTGTTGCGTTCGGCCACGAGCCGTGCCGTGCGCGCCGCGCGTTCCGCGAGTTGTCGGCGCTCCGGGATGCCGCGCGCGCGTTCCGCCAGCACCCGCGCGACGTGCGTGTGCGCAAGCGCCTCGGTGATCCGTTCGGCGTGGAGCAAGATCGGACCGAGGTCTTCGTCGGCGAGCGGGGCGCCGCGCAGGAGGCCGGGCCCCTTGCGGCGGACCAAGCGGCCCATCAGCGAGCGCAAGATGCCCACGATGTGTCCGCGCGCCGCCGCGAAGTCGGATCCAACCCGGCCATCGAACGACGCGTCCGCGAGCAGGCGGCTCGGGCCGCGACCAAGGAGCGATCGCGGGCGCTGCATCGTCACCTTCATGAGGTCCTTAACGGCCATAAGCGATTGGATCTGCGAGGTGCCCTCGTAGATCGGGGTGATGAGGCTGTCGCGCATGAAGCGGCCGACGTCGTACTCGTCGACAACGCCGACGCCACCGTGGATCTGCAGCGCGAGGCGGCAGACACGAACCGCGCCTTCGGTCCCGTACCACTTCACAAGCGGCGTGAGCTCGCGCAGGTCGCGGGCGGCCTGCTCGTCGTGGCCGAAGAGCACGAGGTCCTGAAGGACGGCCGCCGTATACGCGAGTGCGCGGGCACCGGTGACAGTCGTCTCCATGTCGAGGAGCATCTCGGCGACCATGGGGTGCTCGCGTATGGGCTTTCCCATCTGAATGCGTTGGGCCGCGTACTCGGAGGCCTTCTCGAACGCGGCGGTCGCGACGCCGATGCCCTGGATGCCCACGCCGAGACGCGACTCGTTCATGAACGTGAGGATCTGCTTCCAGCCGTCGCCGGGCTTGCCGAGCGGTGTCGCGCGCGTTCCTTCGAATAGAAGCGCGCACGTGGGCGATGCGCGGATCGTGAACTTGTGCTCGGCGCGCTCGACGATGTAGTTCTTGTCCTCGCGGTCCGCGATGAACATGCCGAGCCCGTCAAGGCCGCTCGATCCGGGGGCACGCGCGAGCACGATCACCATGTCGCCCTGCCCCGCGGAGATGAACTGCTTGCGGCCCTGAAGGATCCAGCAGCCGTCCGGACGAGGTGTCGCGGTCGTCGTCAGGCGGCCCACATCGGAACCCGCCTGCGGCTCGGTCATCGCGACGGCGCCCATGATCTCGCCCTTCGCGAGCGGCGGGAGGTAGCGCGCCTTCTGCTCCTCGGTGCCGAAGCGGTAGATGAGCGCCGCCGGTGAGTTCCAGCCGATGCCGTGCTGCACCTGCGTCGCGAGATCGGCGCGCGCGAGCATCTCTCCGATCATCATCACGACGGTGAAGGGCAGCCCCGCTCCGCCGAACTCGACGGGCACCGAGGGCGATGCGAGCCCAAGGTCGGCGAGACCGCGGAGGTTCTGCGTCATCGGCTCGTTCATCCGCACCTGACCGTTCTCGCGAATGACGCCGATCTCGTCGACCTTCGCGGCGCGCGGGGCGATCTCGGTGGCGATGTACCGGCCGGCGAGATCGAGCACCTCGCGCCACGTCGACACGGTCCCCGCGACGTCCGCTCCTGGGGCCCCTGCCTCGACCGCGTTCACGATGCGCGCCCACGGGATCACCTTGTCGAAGACCTCGACGAGGTCCGGGTTGCCGGTGAAGAAGTTCGAGGCGGTCACAGACTGAAGAACGGCCGCCGCGATCGCAGCGACTCCGTCGGCGCGAGCCGGTCGCCGCGTGACGCGGCCAGGCGCTCGAGCGCGGTCACGACCTTCTGCCGCTGCGCGTCCGCGTAGTGGAACGGGCCGCCCAGGAACGGCGGGAACCCGAGACCGAGCACCGCTCCGAGGTCTCCCTCGCCCGGTGACCGGAGCACGCCCTCGTCGAGGCAGCGGGCCGCCTCGTTCACGAACGTCAGCGTGAGGCGTTCGGCGACGTCACCCGAAGCGGGATGGGTCGGCGCGCCGAGCAACTCGCGCACCCGTGGGTTTGGCCTGCGGCGGCCTCCGTCATAGAGATAAAAGCCGCCGCCCTTGTGCTTGCCTTTGAAACCTTCGGCGACGAGCCTTTGAACTATCGAAGGTGGCGTGATCCCGCGTGCCTTCGCGACGGTCTCGCCGGCGTGGCCCGCGACCTCGAGGCCGACCTCGTCCACGAGCTGTAGCGGACCGACCGGCCAGCCGAAATCGGTCATGGCGCGATCAATCACTTCGATCGAATCGCCCTCGCCGAGCATCGTGAACGCCTCGCCGATCATCGTCGACAGGACGCGCGTCGTGTAGAAGCCGGGACCGTCGCTGACGACGATCGGTGTCTTGCCGAGCGCGATCGCGGCCGCAACTGCGGTCGCGACGGCGTCCACGTCGGCAGCCGCCGGTCGAACGACCTCGATGAGCGGCATCTTGTGCACCGGCGAGAAGAAGTGCATGCCGACGATGCGTTCGGGCGAGCGCGCGTCGCGCGCGATCTCGGCGATCGGCAGCGCGGACGTGTTCGTCGCGATAACCGCCTCCGGCCGGAGAACCTCCTCGAGCTCGGCGATCACCCGGCGCTTCGTCGCGATCTCCTCGAACACCGCCTCGATTACGAGATCGGCGCTACGGAATCCCGCGAGATCCGGTCCACCGGTGACGCGGCCCACGATGCGCGCGGCCTCGCGGCGCTCGAACACGCCCTTCTTCGCGGCGTCGGTCGTGAGCGCGCGGATAGACGACAGCCCTTTGGCGACCGCCGCCGCGTCGCGATCGCGTGCACGCACGTGAAATCCGGATGCGGCCGCGGCCTGAGCGATCCCCGAGCCCATGAAGCCGAGGCCGACCACGCCGACGTTCGTGATAGCGCGCGGTTTCCCGAGCCCTTCGAACGCGGCCTTGCGTTGGCGCAGCGTGAGCATCACCAGCGCGGTCAGGCTGCGGCCCGCCTCGCCGATCGCGAGCTCGCCAAACGCGCGGGCCTCCGCGTCGAGGCCCGCCTCGATCCCTTTTGCGAGACCGATCGCGACCGCGTCGATCGCGGCCATCTGCGCGGGATAGCGGCCCTTCGTCTCGGCGAGCGTCCGGGATCGCGCCTGCCGCAGCGCGAGTGCGCGCGCGGGCGCGAAACGCGTCGCCGCGCGCTCGATGACGGTCGCGCCGCCCATCGGCTTGCGTTTAGGGTCACGCGCCGCGTGCTCGGTCGCCGCGCGCAACAGAACCGCGGGGTGAACGATCTCGTCGACCACACCCATGCGGAGTGCGCGCTTCGGGGTCAGCTGGCGCGCCGTCAGGATCATGTCGAGCGCGCGAGGGAGTCCGATCAGCCGAGGCAGCCGCTGAGTTCCCCCCGCTGCGGGGATGAGGCCGAGGCGCGTCTCGGTCAGGCCGACGCGGACGTTCGGCGCGTCGGCCGCGATCCTCGTGTCGCACGCGAGCGCGATCTCAAGGCCACCGCCCAGAGCCGGGCCGTTGATCGCCGCGACGGTGACGCACGGAAGCGCGGCAAGATCGTTCAGCACCCGCTGCATCGCGCGACTCGCCTTCTCGATGTCGCTCTGCGATGTGCCGCCGCGCAGCAGTGAGAGATCGGCCCCCGCCACGAATTGGCCGTCCTTGCCGCTCGATATGACGAGCCCGCGTGGCGCTCCAGCGCGGGCCGCGGCGATCGCGGCGGCCAGGTCTTCCATGAGGCGCACGTCGATCGCATTCACCGGATCGCCGGGACGGTCGATGACGATCCGCGCGACGCCGGTCGCATCGGCGGGCACGAACGTGACCGACGGTCGGCTGTCTTGCGCAACGGGAGTCAACTTCGCGGTGGGGGGAGACGCGATCACGACGCACGCTCCAGGATGATGGCCGCGCCGTTGCCGCCCGCCGCGCATGCGGTCGCGAGGCCGTACCTCGCGCCGCGCCGCTTCATCTCGTGCGCGAGCGTCAGGACGATGCGCGCGCCCGTCGCGCCGAAAGGATGGCCGAGCGCGATGGAGCCGCCCATAACGTTCAGCTTCTCAACGGGAACGCGGCCGACACCGTTGCGCTCCAGGACGACCAGCGTCGAGAGCACCTGCGCCGCGAAGGCCTCGTGCATCTCGAAGACGTCGATGTCGTCAAGGGTGATGCCGGCGCGCCGAAGCGCGATCGGGATCGCGTACGCGGGCGCGATCAGGAGCTGGTCGGCGGGATCGACGGCCGCGTACGCGTAGCTGCGCACCGCCGCGAGCGGCTCGAGCCCGAGCGCATGCGCGCGCGCCTCGCTTGCGAGGACGACGGCCGCGGCGCCGTCGGTCAAGGGGCTGGCGTTGCCGGCGGTGATCGTGCCGTGCTCGCGATCGAAGACCGGGCGGAGCGAGGCGAGCTTCTCGGGCGTGGAGTCACGCCGGATGTGGTTGTCGGCGGTGACGGCGTGTCCGTCGACGTAGACCGGCCCGACCTCGGGCGCCAAGCGCCCGTCGTCCCATCCGGCCGCGGCGAGCCGGTGGCTCCGGAGTGCCCACGCGTCCTGGTCCTCGCGCGAGATCGAGTTGATCGCGGCCATCCGCTCGGCCGACTCGCCCATCGTCAGACCGGTCGAGGTCTCGCGGATGCCCGGCGCGACCGGCGCGATGTCGGATGCGCGGACATGTGCAAGGGATTGAGCCTTCGCAGGAAGGGTCTTGGCCTGCGACGCGGCGATGAGCGCGCGCGCGAGGCGTGGGGTGAGCGTAAGCGGGACGTTCGTCAGCGACTCGCTCCCGCCCGCGACCACCACGTCGGCGTTGCCGCCGGCGATGTGATCGGCGGCGCTGGTGATCGCGACACATGCCGAGGCGCACGCGAGCCCGACGGTGAACGCTGGAATGCGCGCCGGCATCGACAGCGAGAGCACGACCTCGCGGGCGAGGTTGTGATACGCGACCGGACGCGCGACGTTGCCAAAGATCACCTCGTCGACCTGACCCGGATCGAGCTCAGTGCGCGCGAGCGCCTCCGCTGTCGCCGCGCGGGCGAGGTCCAGCACGTCGAGCTCGGCGAAGTCGGTACCCGCTCTCACGAACGGTGTCCGAGCCCCGCCGAGTATCAACACACGCGGCATTGCGCTTGCATGGCTAGCGATCAAGCGAGTTTCGACGTTATGAGCATGATGCAGTCGGCAAGCCAATGGGAAGCGGCTTACGACCCGGGCGTCCCAAGGCACCTGACCTATCCCGGGTTGCCACTCCATGCCCTGCTCGAGCGCACCGCCCACGAGCACCCGGAGACCGTCGCCACCGTATTTGGCGGTGCCGTTGGCCATCGAGTCCTCGACTCGGCGATGACGTACCGACATCTCGACGAGCTCGCCGACCGCTTCGCCGCCGGGCTACAACGGCTCGGTGTGAAGAAGGGCGACCGCGTCGCTCTCGTCCTTCCGAACTGCCCGCAGTTCGTCTACTCGTTCTTCGGCACTCTCAAAGCTGGCGCTGTCGTCGTCCCGACGAATCCGCTCTATACGGTCCGCGAGCTCCACAACCAGTTCGCGGATTCGGGTGCGCGCGTCGTCGTCGTCCTCTCGCGCCTCTATCCACAGGTGGCTGAGGCAGCGACCGGGACCTCCGTCGAGCGGATCGTCGTCACGAACGTGAAGGAGCACTTCCCGGTCGCGCTGCGCGTGCTCTTCACCGCGGTGCGCGAACGGAAGGAAGGCCATCGTGTCGATCTCCGCGGCGATCCGCGCGCGCTCTGGCTCCGTAAGGTGCTCGCCGAACGGGGTGCGCGCGTCCCGGTGGACGTTGCGCCCGCGGACCTCGCTGTCCTGCAATACACCGGCGGTACGACCGGCGTGCCGAAGGGCGCGATGCTGTCTCACCGGGCGCTCGTGGCGAACGTCCACCAGTGCCAGGCGTGGCACGCATCCGTCGGACCCGGCGATCGGATCCTCGCGATCATGCCGTTCTTCCATGTGTACGGGCTCACCGTCGTGATGAATCTCGCGACCCTCCATGCGATGACGATGGTCCTGATCCCGCGTCCGGATCTAAAGCACATCTTCCTGGCGATCGAGAAACACCGCCCCCGTTTCTTCCCGAGCGCACCGCGGATCTACATCCTACTCAACGAGTCGCGCGACCTCGCGAAATACGACCTGCGATCGATCGAGTGGTTCATGTCCGGCTCGGCGCCGCTCGCGGTCGAGGTCATGAAGCGGTTCGAGGAGCTCACCGGTGGGAAGGTGCTCGAGGGCTACGGTCTCACCGAGGCTGCGCCCGTGACGCACTCAAACCCGCGCCACGGGATCCGCAAGCCGGGATCGGTCGGGCTGCCGATGCCCGACATCGACTGCAGGATCGTGGACATCGAGACGGGCACGCGCGAGGTGGCTGTGGGCGAGGCGGGGGAGCTGTGTCTGCGCGGGCCGAATCTCATGGACGGGTACTGGCAGAAGCCGGATGAGACCGCAGCAGTCCTCCGCGACGGTTGGCTCTACACCGGCGACATCGTTCGCATGGACGAGGACGGCTACCTCTTCGTGGTCGACCGTAAGAAGGAGATGATCATCGTCTCCGGCTTCAAGGTGTACCCGCGCGAGGTCGACGAGGTCCTCTACGCGCATCCGGCGGTGCTCGAGGCCGCGGCCGTCGGAGTGCCCCATCCCTCGAAGGGCGAGGTGGTGAA
>Ga0193755_1000403_pt1 | contig 12310 bp, 15 predicted proteins | sample H1a2metaG_FD_144921 | JGI IMG/M metagenome (GOLD analysis project Ga0193755, IMG submission 144921) | Soil microbial communities from a riparian zone of the East river system, Colorado, United States - H1a2 | ecosystem: Environmental > Terrestrial > Soil > Riparian zone | place: USA: East River...
CGTACCAAAAAACGCCACGCGCACTTACAGCTCACCCGCCGGCTCCGGCGTAACCTCCTTGAGATATCCGGTCTGTCCCTTGCGCGCCTTCTTCCATTTCGAGAGCAGCAGGCTGCGCTTCACGGCGCTCAGGTGAGCGAGAAACAGAATGCCGTCGAGGTGGTCGATCTCGTGCTGAATGGCGCGCGCCTTGTAGCCGTGCGCTTCGACGCGCGAACGGCGGCCCTCCTGATCGAGCGCCTCGACGACGACGTGCAAGGGACGCGTGACGTCGCCGAAGATGTCGGGGATCGACAGGCACCCCTCTTCGGCGGTCTCGTCCTCTTCCCCCCGCTCGACGATGACCGGATTGATGAGGACGAGGGGCGGCGGATCCTCTTCGCCGATGTCGACGACGGCGACGCGGCGGGCGACGCCGATCTGATTGGCGGCGAGGCCGACGCCTTTGGCGGCGCGCATCGTTTCGAACAGATCGTCGACGAGCCGGCGCACGGCGTCATCCACCTGCGCAACCGGCGCGGACTTCTGCCGCAGGACCGGTGAGCCGAGCAGGTGCAGCATGCGAACCGTCACGCCGGCTTCGCCTCGACGGCCGTGCGGTTGGTGATACTGGCGACGCCGCTGCGCAGGATGACGAACTTCGCTTCGCCGCTGCGGATCGTGACCTGATCGTCCTTGATGTGCACGACCTCACCCACGATGCCGCTCGACGTCACGACTTGATCGCCGCGCTGCAGCGACGCGAGCAGCTCCTTGTGCTGTTGCGCCTGGCGGCGTTGCGGCCGGATCAGCAGGAAATAGAAGATCGCGATGAACAACCCGATCTGAATGATGAAGGCGCTCGCCCCCGGCCCACCCGAACCGGTGGGCGCGATCAAGAGCAGGGATAGATGTGCCGTGGTCATGCGACTCCTGTGTGTTGGTAGCGGCGGCGCCAGTCATCGGCCCATGTGGCGAACGCGTCGCCGCCCCGCTGAATGGCGGCTCGCATCTCCGCCGCGAGGCGGATCAGATAGCGAACGTTGTGCAGCGACAGCAACCGCAGTCCGAGCAGCTCGCCCGAGACGAACAAATGGCGCAGGTATCCGCGCGAATAGGTCGTGCACGTCTCGCAGTCACAGCTCGGGTCCAACGGCCCGTCATCGGTCCGGTAGGCGGCATTGCGAATGTTCACGGTGCCTTCTGGCGTGTAGGCCGAGCCGTTGCGGCCGCCGCGTGTGGGGGCGACGCAGTCGAACAGGTCCACACCACGCTCCACCGCGGCGACCAGATCCGCCGGAAATCCGACACCCATAAGATAACGGGGCAATGTAGCGGGCAGCCGCGACTCCAGGACGTCGATCGTCTGGTACATCTTGTCCTTCGGCTCGCCGACGGAAAGACCGCCGATCGCGATCCCCGTCCACGGGCCTAGTTCCAGGACTCGATCGAGGGACTCTGTCCGCAGCGCCGGCAATGTCCCCCCCTGGATGATGGGCCAGAGTGTTTGCTCGTTCGACTTGAGCTCATCGTGGCGCTTCTTGCAGCGCGCGAGCCACCGCAGCGTGCGGTCGAGCGCGTCGCGCGCGGTGGCCTCGTCCGCACCGCCGGGAATGACGTGATCGAACGCCATCGCGATGTCGGATCCGAGCGTCGCCTGAATCTCGATCGCTTTTTCGGGCGTCAGCTTGCGCCGCCCACCATCGACGTGGCTCTGAAACTCGACGCCGTCGTCATCGACTCTCCGAAAGCCTTCGAGCGAGAACACCTGAAAGCCGCCGGAGTCGGTGAGCAGCGGCCGCTCCCAGGCCATGAACTTGTGGAGCCCGCCGAGCTGCGCGATGACGTCTTCGCCCGGCCGGACGTGCAGGTGATAGGTGTTGGCGAGCACGATCTGCGCGCCCACGGCCTTGAGGTCGGCGGGCGAGAGCGTGCGCACGGTCGCCTGCGTGCCCACGGGCATGAACATCGGGGTCTCGACGGTCCCGTGCGGCAGCGTCAGCGAGCCGGAGCGCGCTACGCCCGATTGCCCGTCGATCCAGAAGTCGAACATCAGATGATTGCCATCGCGTCGCCATAAGAATAGAACCGGTATCCCTCCTTCACGGCCTCCCGATACGCATTCATCACGCGCTCGTAGCCACCGAACGCGCAGACGAGCATGAGCAGGGTCGAGCGCGGCAGGTGAAAGTTGGTGATCAGGTGGTTCACGACTTTGAAATCGTAGGGCGGGCGGATAAAGAGGCTGGTCTCCCGCGTGCCGGGACGGACTTCACCCATTTCGTCGACTGCTGACTCCAGGGCGCGCACGACCGTCGTGCCCACCGCCCAGACCTTGCTCTCCACGTCTCTGACTTTGTTGACCCAGTTCGCCGCGCCCGCCACGATCTCGTAGACCTCTGGATGCATCGTGTGTTCGTCGAGATCGTCGGTCTCGACCGGCTTGAACGTCCCCGGCCCGACGTGCAGATCAATCATCGTCACGAAGCTGCGCTGCTCATGAATCCGCGCCAGTAGCTCCGTGGTGAAATGCAAACCAGCCGTCGGCGCAGCGACGCTGCCGTCGTGCGCGGCGTAGACGGTCTGGTAGCGCTCCTGATCGGCTCGCGTTGGGGGGCGCCGAATGTAGGGCGGCAGCGGCACCTCGCCGTATTTCGCGAGCGTCCCACGTGCGTCGAGTGCACCGACGAATCGAACGCGGCGCAGGCCGCCACCCAGGGCTTCCACGATTTCGATCGCGCTGTCAGCGCCGATCGTGACGCGTCGTCCCGGTTTGAGTTTGCCGCCCGGATGCGCCATCGCGAGCCAGGTTCCGTCACCCCGGTCGCGCACCAGCAGGAACTCGGCGCCCTGTCCTCCCTCACGTTTTCCGTGAAGGCGCGCCGGGATGACACGCGACGTGTTGATGACGAGCAAGTCGCCGGGAGGGATCAGCCCGGGGAGGTCGCGGAAATTCAGGTGACTGATGTTGCCTGTCTGGCGGTCGAGAACCAGCAGCCGGCTCGCCGATCTATCAGGGAGCGGATGCTGAGCGATCTGTTCCGGCGGAAGGTTGTAGTCGAAATCGGAAAGTCGGTGAGGTTCGGCTGACCCCGGGCCGGTGGCCCGGGGACTATCCATCGAAGATGTTCGCCTGCTCGGCGGTTTTCGGTGGAACGAATCCGAAGTGCCGGTAGGCCGCCGGAGTCGCGACTCGACCCCGCGGCGTGCGCGCGAGAAAGCCCTGCTGCATCAAAAACGGCTCGTAGACCTCTTCGAGCGTGCCCGGGTCCTCACCGACCGCCGCCGCGACGGTCTGCACACCGACGGGACCGCCGTCGAACATCTCGATGATGGCCTTGAGGATGCGGGCGTCCATGTCGTCGAGGCCGAACTCGTCCACGTCGAGCCGCTTCAGCGCCTCCCCGGCCACGGCCGCGGTGATCTTGCCGCCGGCGCGCACCTGCGCGTAATCGCGGACGCGCTTGAGCAGACGGTTCGCCACCCGAGGCGTGCCGCGGCTGCGGCGCGCGATCTCCGCGACGCCCGCCGCGTCGGCGGCGACGCCGAGGATGCCGGCCGAGCGGGTGATGATCTGGACGAGATCGTCGGGCGGATAGTAATGCAGGCGTTCGACGAGCCCGAAGCGCGCGCGCAGCGGCGGCGTCAGCAGACCGAACCGCGTCGTAGCGCCGATCAGCGTGAAGCGCTCGAGCTGCATCGGCAGCGTCTGGGCGTGCGGGCCGTCCGCGATGCGGACATCGACGCGGAACTCCTCCATCGCCGGGTAGAGGAACTCTTCGAGCGCCGGCCGCAGCCGGTGCACTTCATCTATAAAGAGGATGTCGCCGGTCTTGAGTGACGTGAGCATGCCGACCAGGTCGCCGGGCCGCTCGAGCACGGGGCCGGACGTGGTCCGGATGTTTACGTCCAGCTCTTTCGCCATGAGCAGCGCCAGCGTCGTCTTGCCGAGTCCCGGCGGACCGAAGAACAGCACGTGATCGAGCGGCTCTTTGCGTTGCTTGGCCGCATCGATCGCGATCTGGAGTGACTCCTTGACCTTGGCCTGTCCGACGAACTCGCCCAAGCCGCGTGGCCGCAGCGCGACGTCGGTGAGCCGCTCGTTCTCGAGTGCTTCAGGGGTCGTTATTTCCGCGCGAGCCATGAACGCCAGCGTACCGGCCGGGCTTCGGCCTCGATGATGTGGAGCGTGTGGCAGCGCAGACAGGTATCCTCGGCCGTGGTCGTGCCCGCGGGTACGAGGCGCCGGTTGGTGGAGCCGCACCGGGCGCAGATCCACTCGGCAGTGATCTCAGCGGGAATGGGGATTGTCATCGCGTCGTGAGAATCTGCAGCGCGCGCCGCACCAGGGTCTCCGTTTCGGTCTCTGTTCCATTGCCCGCCAGCGCTTGGCGAATCGCCCGATCGGCTTCCGGGACTCCGTAGCCCAGCCGCTCGAGCGCCTTGAGCGCCGCCTCAGCACCGACCGGCACTGCAATGGGCGGTGCTTCGGTGAAGTCCTCGACCTTGTCCCCCAGCTCGAGGGCGAGGCGCTCGGCGGTCTTGCGGCCAATGCCGCTCACTGAGGACAGCAACGCGATGTTCTTCTCGCGCAGCGCCCGGGCGCCCCGCTCCACGCCAAGCGCCGACAGCAGCGCGATGCCGATCTTCGGTCCGACCCCTGTGACGCTGGTGAGGCGCTGGAAGAAACGGCGCTCGGCTTCGTCGAGGAATCCGTACAGCGCCCAGCCGTCCTCGCGCACGACCAGCTCGGTCGACAGGGTGATTTCGGCGCCCGTCGCCGGCAAGCGCTCCATCACGCCCAGAGGCACGACGACCTCGTAGCCGACACCACCCGGCGTCTCGACGACGACTCGGTCGGCGGATTTGGAGGCCAGACGGCCGCGAACATGCGCGATCATGAGCGGAGAATGTAGGTCAACGCGGCCGCAACCCCGTCGGCCGCGTCCGCCGGCTTCGGCGCGTGTTTGAGCCGCAGCAAGTGCGCCACCATCGCACCGACTTGGGACTTTTTCGCGCCGCCGGCGCCGACGACGGTCTTCTTTATCATGGCAGGCGCATACTGGGCGATTTCCAGTCCCTCTTGCTCAGCGGCCAGCAGGATGACTCCCCGGGCATGACCGAGCACGAGCGTGGTGCGGACGTTCTTATGATAGAAGGCGTCCTCCAGGGCGAGCACGGCTGGCTGGTGGCGCCGGATGAGCTGCGCGATTTCGTGGTGAAGCTCTGCGAGACGGTGGGGCAGCGAAGTGTTCCGAGCAAACCGAAAAACACCGCATTCGATGAGACGCCCCATCCCGGGAGTCCCCCCCCCACCCCCGTTTCCCGTTTCGATCACGCCGTAGCCGGTGATCGCCGTGCCGGGGTCGACGCCCAGGACCCTCACGTCATCCCGTCACCGCCGCCATCGCCTCGGCGTCGATGTCGAAGTTGGAAAAGACCTTCGCGACGTCGTCCATCTCCTCGAGGCCCTCGACGAGCTGCAGCAGCCGTTTGGCATCGCTGCCCTCGACCTTCACGGTGTTCTTGGGAACCATTGCGATTTCGGCGCTCTGCACCGGCAGCTTCTTGCTGCGCAGCGCCTCGTCGATCGCGTGGAGCTGCCCGGGCGGCGTCGTGATCAGATAGATGTCGCCCTCTTTCTCCATGTCTTCCGCGCCGGCGTCGAGGGCCGCTTCCATCGTGGCATCCTCGTTGGCCTTGGCATCAATCACGATCTGCCCCTTGCGATCGAACATCCAGGCGACGGCGTTGCTCGCCGCCAGGTTCGCGCCATGGCGCTGGAAAACGTTACGGATCTCGGCGACGGTGCGGTTGGGGTTGTCGGTCGTCGCCTGGATCAGCAGGGCGGCACCGCCGGGGCCGTATCCTTCGTAGGTGACCTCTTCGTAGGTCACGCCTTCCAGCTCGCCGGTCCCCTTCTTGATGGCGCGGTCGATGTTGTCGGCCGGCATGTTCTCGGCTTTGGCCGCGTCGATGGCCGTGCGCAGGCGGGCGTTGCCGCCGGGATCACCGCCGCCCGCTTTGGCGGCGATCGTGATTTCGCGAATGAGACGCGTAAACACGGCACCGCGCTTCTGGTCGGTGACCGCTTTCTTCCGCTTGATCTGTTTCCATTTACTGTGACCAGCCATATCCCGACTCCCGACTCCAGGCTCCCGGTCCCAAGTTAATTCATCTATCAGGGTCGAGCATATCCTCGAATCGCATCCAGCGTCGATAGAAGTAGAGATCCGCGAATCCGGTGGGGCCGTTGCGATTCTTGGCGACGATCAGCTCGGTCGCCCCGTCCACGCCGCCGCCCGGGTTGTACATCTCCTCGCGGAAGATTGACAGGATCACGTCGGCATGCTGCTTCGGCGCGCCCATCACGCCGTAGTCGTCGAGCGTGGGACGTTTCGCGTCGCGACCCGTCTGGAAACTGGGGAGCTGGGCGACCACCAGCAGCGCCACCTGACGCGCGAGCGCCAGCGCTTTGAGGTGCCGCAATACCAGCGCCGTGTCTTCGTCCTGGGTGGTACGCGCCTTCGGCGGCGGCACGAGCTGGAGGTAGTCCACCACGACGAGCCCGATCTGGCGTAGCGGATCGAGCCGTTCGAACACCGTCTCGAAGTCCTCACCGGCCAACGGTAATAATGAAAGCGGCAGACCTCGCAGCCGCACCGCCGCCGCGCCGACCCCGGCGCGGGTCTGGTCGTTGAGCTTCGCGGCGCGCAGCTCGTCCACGGCGACTTTGCCCTCGATCGCGAGTGCGCGCTCCATCAGCCGTTCTTCGTTCATCTCACCGGACAGATAGGCGACCCCGATCGACTGCTGTGCCACGCGCAGCGCGATGCCGAGGACGAGCGCCGACTTGCCGCTGCCGATGTCGCCGCCCAGGAGAATGAGATCGCGCCGCCGCAGGCCGCCCCCGAGCAGCTTGTCGAGCGAGCCGAAGCCCGTGGGAACGGTGTCCCCGGTGATGTCCCCGGGACGTTGCGCGTCCACCCGCTCGACGAGGTTGTCGAGGGAGGGGGGAGGCCGTTTTTCGAAACGACGTGCGGGGGTGGGCATGGTCTATAGATGCAATCTGGCCGTGCGCGCTGCAACGGTCACGGCATCCGCGGCCTCGACGCCGAGCACCTCGCGCGCCGGCGCGGTGAGCTGGCTGAGCACCAGCGCGGCGGCATTGGGTGTCGCCGACTCGAGGTGTTGCCGCGCGGCGGCGAGCGCGCGCTTGAGGGGCCCTGGCAGCGCCAGGCTGCCGATCCGCGTTTCGAGCGCTTGCAGGCGGCGGCGGTGATTCTTCGCGCTGACCGGGGCCGGCGGCAGCAACGCCTCCGCTGCCCGGACGACCAGCCAGAGCGCGAACAATCCTTCGCGTTGTGGACCGCGCGCCGATCCCGCAATCAGCGTGACGAGCTTCTCCTCCGCGGGCGTGCTCACGCGACGAGTCGCTGCAGCGCGGCCACCACCTGATCGGGGAAGATTTCCTCGAGGCAGCGATGGTGACCGAGCGGGCACCGTTCCGTGCCCATTGCCGAACAGGGCCGGCAAGCGAGATCGAGCTCGAGGACTTCCGCGCGCTTGGTGTACGGAAAGAAGCCGAACAGCTCGACGGTCGGTCCGAAGAGTGCGACGACGCGCGTGCCGACGCCGGTCGCCATGTGCATCACGCCGGTGTCGCCGGAGACCAAAACCTTGGCGCGCGCGAGGCAGGCGCCCGTTTCCTGCAGCGAGAATTCGCCTGCCGCGTTCACGACACCCGGACCGAGCTCGGCGGCGAGCTCGCGATCCTCCGGGCCGCCGAGCGCGACGAGTCCGTAGCCCAACGTCCTCAGCTGGTCCGCGAGCGATCGCCAATGCCGTGTCGGCCAGCGTTTGGTCGCGTGCGCCGCGCCGGGCGCGAGCGCGGCGAATGGCTGCGTGTCGAGTCCGTGCTGGGCGAGCCACTGGGCAATCCGCTCCCGTGCGGGAGGCGCCAGAAAGAATTCCGGTGGCCCTCCGTCGGGTTCCACATCGAGGCCCGCGGCGCGCGCGGCCTCGAAATAGCGCTCGGGCACCGGCACGTGCTTTCCGTAGAAATTGATTTTCGTCGAGATCAATGCCGTCCTGGCAAGCTTCCGCTTGGAGTAGCCAGACCACAGGCAGGGCACGAGAAACCGCAGCGCCGCGCTGCGCAGGCTGCCGTGCAGATCGAGTCCATGAGTCGGTGCGAGCGCGCGCAGCTGCCCCGCGAGATCCGTGATTCGCTCATTCTGGCGGAGCGCGATCACGCGGGTGAGATGCGGGTTCTCGATCACGAGCCCTGCCATAGCTCGCTTCGTGACGAAATACAGCTCGGCTTCGGGATGGCGCCGGTGCAACGCGCGCACGAGGGGAGTGGTGAGGAGGACGTCGCCGATCGAGCTGAACCGGACGCACAGGACGCGCAACACGCGGCCAATGTAGTCGCGCGTTGCCCGGCTTCGCCAGCGGGACTAGCTTGCATCAAGATGCCGCGTCCGAAGAGCATTCTCTGGATTGATGACGAAGTCGACGGCCTCGCCGCGCACCGCCGCTTTCTCGAGGAACAGGGATTCGCGGTGGCGCAGGCGGCGCACGGCGACGACGCCCTCGCGATGTTGCGGCGCCAGCCGTACAGCGTCGTCCTGCTCGACGAGCAGATGCCGGGCCGACGCGGCCTCGATCTGCTGCCCGAGATCCGTGCCATCGATCCGGCCATGGCCGTGGTCATGGTGACCCAGAGCGAAGACGACGCCCTGCTGCGCGACGCCATCGGCACCGAGATCGACGACTACCTCGTGAAGCCGGTGCATCCGCGCCAGGTGCTGTCCGTCGTCACGCGCCTGCTCGAAGGCGACCGCATCCGCCAGCAGCGGTTGGCGCGCGACTTCGTCACGCGCTTCCGCGAGCTCGAGGGCCGGCGCGGCGGCGCGCTCGCGTGGCGCGAGTGGAGCGAGCTGGTGGCCGAGCTGGCGCGGTGGGAGGTCCGGCTCGCCGCCGGCGACGAGCCGGGGCTTTCGGAAGCCCTGCGCGCGCTGCAGGAAAGCCTGCGCAAGGACTTCCAGGGATTCATCATCAGGCATTATCCGCGGTGGCTCGCCGATCCGGAGCGCGATCGGCCGCCGCTGTCCGTGGACGTCGGCGCCGAGTTCCTCGTGCCCGCGCTCAAGCGCACGGGCCGGGTGGTGTTCATCCTGATCGACTGCCTGCGGCTGGACCAGTGGGAAGTGCTGCGCGACCTCATCACGCCGCTGTTCGACGTGGAGGAATCGCATTACTACAGCATTCTGCCGACGGCGACGCCATTTTCGCGGAACGCGATTTTCAGCGGGCTGTTTCCGATGGAGATCGCGGCACGACATCCGGACTGGTGGGGCGCGCCGAGCGACGAGGAGAGTCTCAACGCCCATGAGGCCGAGCTGCTGACCGAGCAGCTGCGCGAGCTGGTAGGCGAAGAGGTACCGGTGCGCTACGAGAAGTTGTTCACCGCTGCGGACGGGCACGATCTCTTGCGCCGTCTGCCCGCGCACCTCGCGCAGCCGGGCGTGACGGCGCTCGTTTTCAACTTCATCGATCAGCTGACGCACGGCCGCTCGGAGAACGCGATCCTCTATGAGGTCGCGCGCGACGCCGACGCGCTCCGCGGTCTGACAAAGACGTGGTTCGAGCGTTCCCCCGTGCTCGCCGCGCTCCAGGAGGCCGAGCGCCGCAACGTGCCGGTGCTGCTCACGACCGATCACGGCTCGATTCACTGCAACACGCCCGCGACGGTGTTCGCCAAGCGCGACGCGACCGCCAACCTGCGCTATAAGTTCGGCGAGGACCTGCGCGCCGAGGATCCCGAGGCCGCCATCATGGTCGAGGACTTGAAGGCATACGGACTTCCGGACAAAGGTCTCGGTGTTCGGCTGCTGCTCGCCACGGGTGACCGCTTCTTCGTCTATCCGACGAAGCTGCGCGAGTATCAGGCGCGTTATCGCGGCGCATTCCTCCACGGCGGTGCAACTCCCGAGGAGATGATCTTGCCTGTCGCGCTGCTCACGCCGCGCCGCTCGCGCTGATGAGCAGCGCCAGAGGCGGCGCGCGGCTGCTGTCGCTCCTGCGAGCTTACTCTGTGCTGTTCGCCGCCACCATCGCTGCGACAGTCATCTCGTCGGTGCTCGACGGCTTCACGTTCGTACTGCTGATCCCGTTCCTGCGCACGCTGTTCGGCAATGCGGCGCTGCCGGCGGAGGGCGGCTCCCACGTCGAGACGGTGCTCAACAAGATCGCGGGACCCGTCCTCCAGGCCGGCACACCGGAGCTCGCGCTCCGCAACGTCGTCATCGTGCTGCTGGTGGCGCTGCTGCTCAAGAACCTCACCTCATATCTCTCGTCGCTCGGCAGCGTCTCGATTCAGGAAGGCGTCGTCCGCGATTTGCGCATTCGGCTCTTCCGGCACCTGCAAACCCTTCCGCTCGGCTACTTCCAGCGCACGCGCGCCGGCCAGACGATCGCACGGGTGATCAGCGACACCGATCAGGTGAAGACTGCCGTGAGCGCCGCGCTCACGTCGCTGCTGCAAAACATCGTCGTCATCATCGTCTACATCGTGATTCTCTTCGGCCTCTCGGTCAAACTCGCGTTGCTCTCGCTGCTGCTCGCGCCGGTGCTGTTGCTCATCATCCGTCCGATGATCAATCGCCTGCGCCGTCGCTCACGCGAGCTGGCCGCCGAGCGGGGTGAGGTCACGAGCCACGTGGGCGAGATGATCGCATCGGCAAAACTCGTGCGCGCGTACGTGGCCGAAGCGTTCGAGTTGGGGCGGTTCCAGGAGCTCGCCGAGCGCTATCGCCGCCGGGTCATGCGCGCAAACCGCTACTCCAGCCTCACGAGTCCCGTGAGCGAGGTGTTCGGGGGCGTGATGATCGTCCTGATCCTCGTCGTCGGGACCCGTCTCGCGCTTGGCGCCGCGGCGAGCCTCGACCCCGCCGTGCTGATCACCTTCCTCGCCGTCAGTCTGCGACTGATGTCGCCGATCAAGTCGGTGTCGAACTATCCCGCGGTCATGGCCGCAGCCGTCGCATCCGCCGAGCGGGTGTTCGAGGTCCTCGACTTGCCATCCGCCGAAGTCGACCGTCCGGGCGAGACGACGGCGGAGTTCAGTGAGCGCATCGAGTTCCGCGGCGTCTCGTTCGAGTACGAGCCTTCCGAGTCGGTGTTGCGCGACGTGGACCTCGACGTGCAGGCGCGGCCAGGTCGTCGCGATCGTCGGCCCTTCCGGTGCGGGGAAGACGACGCTGGTCGATCTGCTGCCGCGATTCTATGAGCCGACGCGCGGCGAGATTCTGCTGGACGGCGTGCCCCTGACCAGCTACACGCGCACGTCGCTGCGCCGCCTGATGGGGATCGTGTCACAGGAAACGGTGTTGCTCAACGACACCGTCCTGGCGAACATCGCCTATGGCTTGAAAGACGTGCCGCTCGATCAGGTGCGGGCCGCGGCGCGCGCCGCCAACGCCGATGAGTTCATCATGCGGCTGCCCGAAGGCTACAGCACGGCGCTCGGCGAGCGTGGCACCCGGCTCAGCGGCGGCCAGCGCCAGCGGATCGCGATCGCCCGCGCATTGCTGCGCGATCCACCGATCCTGATCCTCGACGAGGCCACCAGCGCGCTCGACACAGAGTCCGAGCGACTCGTGCAGGAGGCCATCGACCGGCTGATGGCGCATCGGACGGTATTCGTGATCGCTCACCGGCTCGCCACCGTGCAGCACGCCGACTTCATCGTCGTGCTCGCCGAAGGGCGAATCGTGGAACGCGGCACGCACGGCGACTTGCTCTCGGCGGACGGCCTGTATCGCCGGCTGTACAATCTGCAGTTCCGGACCTGACGTTGCTGTCTGGTTTCACGCTGGTCCGCAACGCGGTCCAGCTCAACTTCCCCATCGTTCCCGCGGTCACGTCGCTGCTCGAGGCGTGCGACGAAGTCGTCGTCAACGTCGGGAAGTCGCACGACGGCACGCGCGAGCTGGTGGCGGGGATCGCGGATCCCCGCGTTCGCATCATCGATACGGAATGGGACATGAGCAAGGGCGGCGGCGTCCTCGCGCTCCAGACGCAGCGGGCGATGGACGCGTGTCGCGGCTCGTGGGGCATCTACATCCAGGCCGATGAAGTCCTGTACGACCGTGGCGCGCAGATCCTGAACGAAGCCGTTGCGGAGTGCGACCGGGACGAGCGGGTCGAAGGAATGCTCGTCAACTATCTGCACTTCTACGGCGGCTTCGACCGCATCGCGACGAATCGCCAGTGGTACGCTCGAGAAGTTCGCTGTATCCGGCTCGGCCGGGACATCCGGCCTTAC
>Ga0193755_1000404_pt1 | contig 12297 bp, 10 predicted proteins | sample H1a2metaG_FD_144921 | JGI IMG/M metagenome (GOLD analysis project Ga0193755, IMG submission 144921) | Soil microbial communities from a riparian zone of the East river system, Colorado, United States - H1a2 | ecosystem: Environmental > Terrestrial > Soil > Riparian zone | place: USA: East River...
TCTCAAGCCCCTCAAACCGGGCCCGCGACTTGCGGCGGTTCATTCACGCGTGCGAGAGCTGGTGCCGGCTCTTGATCGCGACGCGGCGCTTTCGGGTTATATTGAGTCGCTCGTTCCGCTCGTGCGTGAGTTGGGCGAGGAGTAGAGAACAAAGAGACAGTGACCGGCTTTGACTGCCACCGGCCACCGTTCGAATTATCCCAGGAAGACTATTAGAAGATGATAGACACAGACGATCGAGTAGAGCGCAAAGACGATCTTGATGCCGAAGCGCGCGGTCCGCAGGTGCGAATAGCTGTAGCAGATCATCAGCCCCAAGGCCGTCGCCGCCATCTTTACCGCAAAGAAAACAAGCGCATTCTGCTGAATCAGCGAATCCATGATTGGATTGCCCTCGGCTGCAACACCGCGCCCAATGTGCTGCATGGTTGCAACCGCATCGTAACCTGACATTCCGATTGCAATAAGCATATACGTAAACATCCGGGAGTTTTGGACTAGTGTCCCAGCCTTAACCATTCGTCACCTCTTCTGCTCGGATCAACGCGAGCGGGAATGGGGCTCCCGGCTGCCTCGCGTCAATCCATCAAACGCTCAGATATTGCCAACATACTACTTAATTTCGGCGGAATCAATTACCCGGCCGGGGCATCAGCAGCCCGGGTCGTCTCCTCGATATGGCCATGTTAGAATCGCGAATCATTGTTTGATCTCGTGGTGATGTAAGATGTTGAATAGGTCGAAATATCAAATTGGACCTTGTAAGGTGGCAAGAAAATGAGTCAGCCACGAAGAGTGCAAGCGCCGCGAGGCTCCAAAATCAGTTGCAAAGGATGGCATCAAGAGGCCGCGCTTCGAATGCTGATGAACAACCTCGATCCGGAGGTTGCAGAGAAGCCCGACCAGTTGATCGTGTACGGCGGCACCGGCCGCGCCGCCCGTGACTGGGCTTCTTTTGAATCGATCGTGCGTTCGCTTCGCGAGCTCGAGAACGACGAAACGCTCCTGGTTCAATCGGGCAAGCCCGTCGGCATCTTTCAGACGCACGAGTACGCTCCGCGAGTCCTTATCGCTAATTCAAACCTGGTTGGGCACTGGTCCAACTGGGATGAGTTTCACCGGCTCGAGCGGATGGGTCTGACGATGTACGGGCAGATGACCGCCGGTTCGTGGATCTATATCGGCAGTCAGGGAATCGTTCAAGGCACGTTCGAGACGTTCGCGGCGGCGGCCAACAGGCACTTCGCCGGTTCGCTGGAAGGCAAGCTCGTTGTGTCGGGCGGGATGGGCGGAATGGGTGGAGCTCAGCCGCTTGCGGCGACGATGAACGGCGCGTGCTTTCTCGGCATTGACGTCGATCCGGAGCGAATCGCAAAACGATTGAGAACCGGATACTGTGATCGGCAGGCGGCGAGCCTTGATGAAGCGCTTCTCGTTATCAGCGATGCGCGATCGAGAGGCGAAGCCATATCTGTCGGGCTTGTGGGCAATTGCGCGGACGTGCTGCCCGAGCTTTCCCGGCGCGACATTGTGCCCGACCTGCTGACCGATCAGACAAGCGCTCACGACGCGTTGAACGGTTACGTCCCAAACGGAATGAGTCTGGACGAAGCCGCGACGCTAAGAAGGGACGATCCTGACGAATACGTCCGCCGCTCGAAGCAGGCAATGGCCGAGCACGTTCGCGCAATGCTCGACTTGAAGCGCAAGGGCGCGGTGACGTTTGATTACGGCAACAACATTCGCACTCAAGCAAAAGACGCAGGAGTTGAAGAGGCCTTCGAGATACCGGGCTTCGTGCCGGAGTACATCCGGCCGTTGTTCTGCGAGGGACGTGGCCCCTTTCGTTGGGTCGCGCTCTCAGGGAATCCGGAAGACATTCGCAAGACAGACAACCTTGCGCTGGAGTTGTTCCCGGACGATCAAGTGTTGTCGCGGTGGCTCAAGCTTGCCCGCGAGCGCGTTCAGTTTCAGGGGCTGCCTGCGCGGATCTGCTGGCTGGGTTACGGGGAGCGCGCGGAGTTCGGCGAAGCGATGAATGATATGGTTCGTACGGGTAAGCTCGAAGCGCCGATCGTCATCGGGCGCGATCATTTGGACACCGGCTCGGTAGCTTCGCCGTATCGCGAAACCGAAGCCATGCGCGACGGCTCTGATGCGATCGCCGACTGGCCGTTGCTGAACGCGCTGTTGAACACCGCTTCAGGAGCGTCGTGGGTTTCGATTCACAACGGCGGCGGAGTCGGCATCGGCTACTCGCTTCACGCGGGCCAGGTGACGGTTGCCGACGGCACGGAAGACGGAGCGCGCCGATTGAATCGAGTGTTGACCAACGATCCGGGCATCGGCGTGGCGCGCCACGTCGACGCAGGATACGAAGAAGCCAAGCGAACTGCTGCGCAGAAGGGGATCAAGATACCGGGGACTTCGACGAGCTAGCGGCAACGGCTTATGCCTTTTTTCTGTAAGCGCGAATAAAGAAAGTCTTATTACCGATTTCCAGATTCGGATCGTGATCCGGTCCGAAGATCGCCACCTGCTCGAAGTTCTGCTCCACCCAACTCATCAACCTCTGACAGTAGTCCCGCCCGAACACCGCTTCACCAAACTCCGGAGTCGCGCGATTCGTCACCATCACAATCTGCGTGTTCGAGTCGATCAGTTGTCGGATGGCGCGCTCTTCGCCTTCGCTGTTCAGGAAGCCCGGCGTGGTGATCTCTTCTCTGAGCGGGTTCGGACGCGCGGTGAAGAAATTCAGCGACGTACCTTCCGGCATAACGGCGAGCGGCTCGCCGGCCGGCATTTCGCGATCAATAAAGCTAATTGCCTGGTCAACGGATTCACCAATGTCGGGTACGGCTATCATCGTCCCTCGGGAGGTGACGACCCGATGGGTGTTTCGGCTGCGATATCGATACGCCAACAAGCCGGATGTCCCGAAAGCATCGACAATGATTAACCCGATTGCAATGTTGCGAGCCAGCCGCCGCGCGCGCCCGTCGCGAAACATCTCGGCAAACGGTGACGCCCATCCGTAGGTAAACATAATGACCGATGCGGGCAAAAGGTATGAACTATAAGCTCCGCCGCTTCGCACTCTCAGGATCACTCGCGCGAGGCTCACCAGCGCATACACCGCCACAACGATCAACACAAGCGCGCGACCATCAAGCTCGCCGCTCGTCGAGAATCGTTTCAGGTATCGAAAGCCCAGGACGACGAGGAAACCTGCCAGCAGAAGCGGCATTGCCAGGTAAGGGCCTTTGTCCCACTGCAAAGCGCCCAGAAGCGGGATCGCCGCAAATAGAACCGCCGAAAGCGCAAGAAGCAGCCAGAGTTGCGTGTAGCTCACTCGTCCAGCGTCGGCGGAGAGATCAGCCAGGCGTACCTCCGCGCCCGACGGCTTCCTACGCTTTCCAATCAATAGGCTGATCGTCGCAATAATGAACCCGAGCGAAGCAATTTTGAGCGTAGCCCCAATCATCAGCCCAATCGATTGAAACGGCTGATCGAACCCCGATACTCGCTTGTTGAAGTAGACAAGCTCCGGCGGGAGGTTCCGCAGAAAGAGAAAGCTATCCGCCGCGAGCGTGTGCCAACCAACCTTCGCCGCGATGATAGAGTAGACCACTGCGACCAGCCCGGCGGCCGGGGCGAGAAACGCGGTCGCGAGGACGAATGCTTGTTTTGGCTTGGTGATGCTTGCGAGCGTGACGGCCGCGACGCCGGCCGCGATCGCTGCGAACCCCATTTCGGTCTTAGCCAGAGTTGCAAGCCCGGCCATCACGCCGGCTGCAATCAGTAGCTGCCAGCCGCGCATGTTTCCGCCCTCAGTGACATTCCCGCCGCGCGTTTCACGCTGCCCACGCTGCTGAACGAATCGAATCAGCAATGCCAGCGACGCTAAGCCGAGCGCGCAACCGTGAAGCGCCGAAAAGGAATAAGGAAGCACGTAGTTTCCCGCTTGTTTGAAAGCGCATAACCACATCACGCTCAGCGTCGCGGCCAGCGTTGCCGCGCGCCCCATCAGCTGCCGCGAGAGCCAGTAGACCAGCGCCAGGATGAGGACCGCACTAAAAATGCCATCCGCATACAGCACTCCAAGCGATGGCCCGAAGATTCGATAGAGCGTCGCGTTCACGTAGGGCGACAGCGGCCCGTAGATGTGGCGGACATCCGAGTAGAGCATTTGCCCGCCGGCGAGTCTGAGCGGCTGGTTCATCTCGCGCCCGCAGTCTACGAGCGGGTTGCCCCACCGCTGCCAGGAAGCGGCGAGTCCAAAGATGAACGACGCTGCGATGAGGACGACCCAGAGCAGGTCGCGCTTGTTTATCCGAGGTGCCACGATGAAGCCGGATTATAGGCGATGTCCGCGGCGGTGACAAATTGCGCACGTTGAGATTCGAGGGTCACTCGTCCTGGGGCGCGGTCGTCCGCGCAGGGACTTGTTGAGCTTCACCCTCCAAAAGCGCAGTTGTCTTTTCCGTTATGCTGGCCATCTCTTCGGACAGCAACTCAGGCTTCATCCTCGCAGTATTTGTGGTCTCCGGGGATGGGTGAGCCGACTGGCTGCGCGGGAACATCACACTGACCGCCGAATATAAAATTAATGCGAAGCCGGCAAAAAAAGTCAGGACACCTAACGCCAGAAGGTATGGTGTGATTTCTCCTGCTGGGTTGATGCCCTGGTTGGTTAAGACTTTCAGCACCGCCCCAAGAGCCGCTCCACCAATCAACAGGGACGTTCCGCCGATCATTGACCGTCGTTTCCACAAGTCAATCGCCTGTTGACCAGACAGAAGCGCAGACACGGTCGCCAGGTTCTGTCCGCAGACGCGGCAGAACTTTGCTTTGCCAACCGCTTCCGTTCCGCATCTAGGACAGTGCATTGTTCATACCTCGACTACAAATATTCGGGCTTGATCAAGCGATCGCGCCGAAAGCCTCTCGCCATGCGGTACGACAACGAATAGAAGAGCGGCGAGGCAAATTCGTTATGATGTCTTATCGCATCCAGCGACAAGTGAAGCACGTAACCGGACAGCAGGCCGATAAAGAACGGAGTATGAAGGCTCGAAGTCAGTAGGATGAGCACGGCCAGCAACTCATACGAATGAAACAGCAGCGGCAGACGCAGGAGCTTGCGACGCCGGAAGTAGCGTGCATACAACGACTGCGCGGGCCACCCACCGGACTCCGGAGAGGCAACCTCGGCGCCTTTGCGGATTGACCACCACTGATCCAAAACGTGGTCGGCATCGATAGCGAAACCGCCCAGCATCGCTCCGCCAAGCGCCGCGCTTGAGCCGGTAGCCCAGTACAGGGCGCCGCCCGCGGCCAGGGATGACCAGAAGTGATGCTTGGCTTTCATCGTCTGTTACTCAACAGAAGCGCGATTGTTTATACTGCGACGTAGCATAGACTTTAGTCTGTGCAGTCTGGATCCAACACAGACTAAAGTCTATGCTACTTGGAACTCATGCCAAAGCTCGATACGACAACCTCAAACAGTCTGTTCGCGCGTGCGGAGCGCGTGATCCCAGGCGGAGTCAACAGCCCGGTGCGTGCTTTCCGCGCTGTTGGCTGCTCGCCGCTGTTCATCCGCGAAGCCAGCGGCGCCACGATCACCGATGCGGACGGCAACCGCTTTATCGATTATGTCGGGTCCTGGGGTCCGATGATCCTGGGGCATGCGCATCCGGCGGTCATCGAAGCCGTGCGCCGCGCCGCCGAGCGTGGGACAAGCTACGGCGCGCCGACCGAGCTTGAGATTGAGCTGGCCGAGCGGATCATCGAAGCGTTTCCTTCGATCGAGTTGGTGAGGCTCGTCAGTTCGGGGACCGAAGCCGTTATGAGCGCCCTTCGCGTTGCACGCGGGTTCACCGGCCGCGACCGCATAGTTAAGATGGAAGGCTGCTATCACGGGCACAGCGACGGCTTGCTGGTGAAAGCCGGTTCGGGGCTTGCGACGTTCGGCACGCCCGACAGCAGCGGCGTGCCGGCTGACTTCGCACGCAACACGATCGTCATTCCGTACAATGACGAGCAAGCGCTCCGGCAGGTTTTTGAAGAACGGGGAAGCGAGATCGCCTGCGTCGTTGTGGAACCGATTGCTGGAAACATGGGATGCGTGCCACCTGCTCCCGGCTACCTTGAAGCGGTTCGCGAGGTGACCGCTCGCAGCGGCGCCCTGTCAGTCTTCGACGAGGTGATCACCGGCTTCCGCGTGGCTTACGGCGGCGCACAAGAGTTGTATGGTGTGCAACCTGATCTCACTTGTCTTGGAAAGATCATTGGCGGCGGATTGCCCGCCGCTGCGTTCGGGGGCCGCGCGGACGTGATGAAGAAGATCGCTCCGCTCGGTTCGGTCTATCAGGCCGGAACGCTTTCGGGTAACCCGTTAGCGGTGACCGCCGGGCTCGAGATGCTGAAGCTTTTGAAGCAGCTCAATCCTTACCCGGAGCTCGAACGGCGAAGCGCCAAGCTGGCAAACGGTCTTGGGGAAGCCGCTAGTCAGGCGGGTTTGCCATCAACGATCAATCGCGTTGGCTCGATGATGACTGCGTTCTTCACCGAGGGTCCGGTGACTGATTGGCCGAGCGCCGCGAAGTCCGATACTGAACGCTATGCGCGCTTCTTCCGTTCGATGCTCGAGGAAGGAATATATCTTGCGCCGTCGCAGTTTGAATGCGCATTCGTTAGCTTCGCTCATTCGGATGCTGACATTGAGAGGACTATCGAAGCCGCGCGCTCAGCGATGCGCGTCGTGACTGCGCGATCTTAGAGAAACACAGGTCGACCGCGTTATTCGGTCATCATCTCTCGCTATAGCTGTCAGTCTTCGCATCGAGATGTCGCGTCGTGGTTTCAGTGACGCTGGGAGGCGGAAGCTTCTCGAAGTTGGGTTGAGGCGGAAGCGCGGCAGCGTTGACCGCAGGCGGCATTGCCGTGTAGTTAGTGGCCGCATTGAACCGTTGATGCTGTAGCGAGGAGACTAGTTTGGCGACGCCGCCGCCCAGCATTGCGAACGCTGGGATCAGCATCCAGAACCACCAGCCGTGTCCGCTGCCAGACAGCCCGAGCGCGAACGCGACCGCCAGAAAGCCAAGCCCCATGAATACGCTGCTGATTCCGCTGGCTAGGCTCGGTGGCCCGCCGCGTTCAAGCTCGCGGCGATGACGTCGCCCACGCGGAGCTTCAGGCAAGCGGCCGGTGATGGCTTGCGGCACAAGGCTCAAGTTAGTTCCGCAGGCGCGGCAGAATTTCGTTCCGTCGCCGTTTTGTGTCGCGCATGTCGGGCAATACATGAGTTCACCTCGTATGTCTTGGTCGAAGAATAGGCTGTTGAGTGGATGAATTCAACCTTGCGTGGCGGCCCTTGAGTGACGACTGCCCGGTCCATTGCAAGCTGCGCATCACCTCAGGTGGAATTCGACTTCTACCTTTTGCCAGAAAGGTACTGGCTTGCCGTCTCTTGTGGCCGGCTCAAATTTTAGCTGCTTGGCCGCCACTATCGATTGATCATCCAAGCCGTCCGGCAGATGCGAGAAAAGAATCACCGAACTCACCGCTCCCTGTTCGTTAATTAGAACTGCGGCCCTTACCTTGCCCTGCACCCCGTTTCGTCGAGCCGTTTCCGTATAGCGCGGCATCGGAAAGTTGAGGAGGACCGGCTTTTGGTAGGACAAGTTGTTCCGGTTATTTCCGAATTCAATATAGTTCTCGAGCGCCAAGGCGCGCGCGCGAAGCGTCGGCAGAAACGGATCGTTCTGAGGCATGACCTTGAGCGCCAGTTGATACGCATCCAACGCGTTCTTGTTTCGACCCGCTAGAAGCTCCAGCGTACCCATCAAAACATAAGCGTTGGCGTATTTGACGCCCTGGCTCATCGCCAATCCCAGCTCCGCGGAGGCAGTCGTCATTTCATTCCTGTCGAAATATAGAAACGCCAGCAGATAATGAGCGTCGGCATAATCCTGGCGATAGGCGATCGCCTGTTTGGCGTACTTGAGGGAATCTTTAGATTTGCTTTGTTTCCGGTAAGTGAGCGCCAACAAAAGATTGGCTTCTGGCGAATCCTTCTTTAGTTTCAGGGCGCGCTGCGCCTCCTGTTTGGCGACGCCGAAGTTGTTCGCCTCGAAGGCCTCTCTTCCTCTCCTCATATGGTTGTCGGCGGTGTCTTCTTGTTGGGCCCGGGTGCCCGGTCGGGCAACCGCAGGAAACGCATTCGCGGATAGAAGGACCAGCGACCAGAACATTACAACCGCGAGACGAAATCCGCTGGTTCGGTTCTTCTCTTTCATCGTCAACAGGGCCCTAACGCTTCTTTACCTCCGTTTTATTGCGCGCCAACGAACACAAGCTCAACGCGACGATTCAAAGCCTTCGCAGCCAAAGTTCGCCCTGCCGAGACTGGAACCGAAGCGCCGCGCGATTCGACTCTGAAGTTCGTTCGCGACACCCCGAGCGCCGCGATGTAATCGGCAACCGCCTGCGCACGCCCAAGCGCAAGCGCTTCAGCGTTCGCACGCGCATCGGAGTGGCCCTCAATTGTGAACGCCGCGCCCGGATGACCGGCTATCACCCTGGCGAGCTCATCAACCTTTGCTTTGACCCGCAGGGCGAGAGTTGTCTGATTGGGTACAAAGAAACTGTCGGGCAGCGTCGCGATGAAACCGCTGCCGCTCGGCTTTATCTTTACGATCGTCGCGACCGCCGCGCGCAAAGCTTCGAAATCCCGTCGGCGAGCTTCGGCCTGTTGCCTTTCGCGTTCGGCTTGTTGTCTTTCGCGGTCGACGCGTTCGATCTCGGTCAGGCGCGCGGATGCGGAAGAGTTCTGCGACTGCAAATCGGCGATGGTGGCGCGCGCCTCGGACAAATCCCGATTCACGCGATCGAAGTCATCGCGGAGCCGCTGGTTCTCAGACTTGAGCTGGCGGCTCTCGGCTCGCGCGTCGGCGCCTTCTCGGAGCGCGCGATCGAGTTGATCTCCCATGGCAGTGCGAGCTATTTCTGCTGCCTTCAGGCGAGCGTCGGTGTCAGAGAGACGAGCGCCAAGATCCTCGGCGTTCTCGGTGGCGCGGCGGACCTCTGCGTCGCGCCGCGAGATCTCCGCGCGTCGTGCCGCTGCGGTTGCTCGTTCCTCGGAGATATCGCGCACCCGCACCGAAAGCGCGATCGAGTCGCGCGCGATTCGCCCGACCTCGTGGACGTTCTCGCTTCTCCGGTACGCTGCTTCGGCTTGATTCAGCAAGGTTGCTGCTTTGCTAAAGTCGTCCGGGTCAAAACGCTCGCCGTCTGCAAGCCGCGCGATCTGAATTGCGCGGCGAGCTTGCAGCAATTCCATCGGGATCTTGTTGTAGTCTCGCTCCGCGATCTGAGGAAGCGTCGTGTCTTTATAGTACTGTCCGGTATCGCCGGTGAAATATATGCTCGAGGCTTGGATCGAAACTTTGTCGGTGTTTGGCGCCAGGTTTTCGAGAATGACCTTGGGCGACGGAAGCTTGACCAGGAAATGTGGTTCGGCGGTTATGATCATCGCAAACGTCTGGTGAGGCGTGGCGGCCTTCAGGCGGCCAGTGCCGGAGCTTCCGGACAGGCGGAACTCGCCGAGATTATCAACCTGACCCGCCGGCGTGATCGCCCATAACACGTAGGTGGTGTAGTCGCCGCCGTAATTGTACGCCGGGATCAGGTTCTCGATCTTGATGTCGATCTCGCTTTCGTTGCGCTTTCGCCATCGCTCGACGGTAGCCTCGGCCTTTGCGGTGGGCCTCAGCGTGGTGCCTGCGAAAGGAACGGTTATCGCATCTTTGTAGTATGTGATTGCGATTGTCCGGCGGCGAACGTCGCCTCCCCCCTGTGCGTTGGCGGATTCAGAAAGGGTGAGAACTGCCAGTAGGACTAGGATGCTCGACGAGATCGAACGGTTTCTCATTGTCAATCCTCTCGCGGTTGAAGTTAAGCTGGCGGGATGCGCCCGTCAGTTCAAACGCCGATAGCTTTGTGAGGTTTCAGCAAAAAGATTCTAGCAAGGAGGATGGATCAGTGGCTAGTTGTCGCGTTCGACTGTAGTGGTGCAATAGCGTGTTGAGAGGAGTTTCGCCACAAAGACACGAAGACACGAAGGTTCACAAAGCCCTTCTTTGTGCAGCTTGGTGAGCTTAGTGCCCTTGTGGCAAGACAGGCTCCACACCTCAACACACTAATACCCCACTACCCATTCGATCGAGCTTTATGGGGGACTGACATACAGCCGTCTAACAAACTCGCTTCGCGCGCTGAAGAGGATTGGTTGTTAAACTTCGAATCGTCGCTAATAAGCCCTGCGTGTTATCGATAAATATGCATCGCATCAACATGGAAGGTATCATCTGGGCTATAGATAGAAAGGATCGCTTCACTGTCGTTGACATAAACGGTGAAAGTTACTTTCTTATCTTCGTATTTGCATCCAATCACCTTAGCTCCGCGCAAGGGAACTAAGCGGAGCTTTGGCGGATTGGGATACACGCTATGGTATTCAATGTTAACCGCTGTGAGTGGGGACGCTTTTACCAGCCAGGTATGAAATGCCGGCGGCGCTGCATTACCAACATAATGGCTCCCGGCAAACCGTGCTTCATATCGCGCCAGTTCCTCATTTGAGTCGTTGACCTTCCCAAACCACTGGTTCTTTACTTGTAGGAGATTGGCGTCGACTGGATAAGAGACGAGGTCATCGCTGCCATAAGCGATCGGGTAGGCTTCATTGATTTCTTTCCGATATCGACTGAGCAGCTTCACCTCCTTCTTACTACGTTTTGTCTGCTCGCTTCCTACTCTGGTAATCGGAAAAGCCTTAATGCTGTCGTCATACTTGCCTGCACCTGCTTTTGGGACAACTTTGAATGCAGTCCCCACCTCAGGATTAGAAACCAGGTCGTGAAAGGATATGACGCGACCTGCTTTGTCGTAGTCAGACCTGGAATAAAAGAACATGCCAAATGTCGCATCGTACAAATGCCATCTTCCTTCGTAGAACACTTCACTTATCGCGTGACTGCTCATCGTCGACATATACATCGATCCGACGTATCTGGCTGGCATGCCGGCCTTGCGGCATAGAATTGCGAAGCTATGAGACTTCCCGCCACAGAGTGCAAACCCATCGCGAATCATCTTCGTAGCAGACCCATCATTGGGTTGGTCGACAAAAGAGCTGGAGATGTACTTGAGAATCTGAATGCATTTCTCTTCATCTGATGGGTTTGTTTTATTCTTAAGCACAGTTCCCAATATCTCTTCCAAAAATGCTTTATCTTCATCCTGTGGAATAACCAGATCAGATTCATTGGGCAGTCTTTCAGAGCTGGAATCTGAGTATCTGACGGTGAATGGATTGAGGTTTGCAGCCAACCCACCAGGGTTTGCCGACTTGCGATCATCACGCGAGATGCTGGATGTATCGAGCTTTGCGGAGAAACTTAGAGTTATTAGTATCCACAGGAGAATCCTTGCGCGGCGTATTCTCATTTCGAGTTCTCCTTCAAGAGTTCTTAGTAGTGGCTAAAAGCGAGCAGTGGAATATCGGGTTCCTTCCGATCAGCTCGTCCTCAATCCGCTCCTTATATCAGAAAACGGCGGAAGGAAGTAAACAGAGGTACAAGACAGAAAGCAGACTCAATGTGTCAGCACCCAGTCAGCGTTGCGCGCCAATCTCGCGCCTTGCGTCTGCTCCGATGCGAGTCACTGCTTCTACAAGCGCTGCGAAGTCTTCACGGCGGCTGCGGTGATTCGTTATCGCAACGCGAATCGCGTAGCGCCCGCCAAGAAGCGTTCCCGACGGCACCGCAAGCCCGGACTCCTGTATGCGTAACAGCACTTCTTGATTAATCGCATTGAGGCTCGCGTCTGACAAACCTTCCGGTGCGTAGCGAAAACAAACGATGTTCAGGGGCGCCGGAGCAAGGAGCTCGAGATTCGAATGCGCCGTGACCAGCTCCGCCAGATACCGCGCCTGATCGACGTTCTGTTCGATGAGTCGGACAAAGGCGTTCACCCCATGAGCCTTCAATGACATCCACACCTTCAGCGCCTTGAACCCTCGCGTCAACTCGAGACCCCGGTCCGCGAAGGGCAACCCGCCCGCGATTACTCCACGAGTTGTCTCGGCCAGATAGCTCGGCGCGAGTGTAAAGGCGTCTCGATGAGCGGCGGCATCGCGAACTAGCGTGCACGCGATCTCGAACGGGAGGTACATCCATTTGTGAAGGTCAAACGCGAGCGAGTCAGCTTCCTCAACGCCCGCAACAAGCG
>Ga0193755_1000405_pt1 | contig 12296 bp, 11 predicted proteins | sample H1a2metaG_FD_144921 | JGI IMG/M metagenome (GOLD analysis project Ga0193755, IMG submission 144921) | Soil microbial communities from a riparian zone of the East river system, Colorado, United States - H1a2 | ecosystem: Environmental > Terrestrial > Soil > Riparian zone | place: USA: East River...
CTACGCGGGTTGCATCGCTGTGGGAATGGAAGGGTTAGGAATCGTCCAGCGCACTTCCGCGATGCTCCCAATCTCGGTCGAGTGGTGGCGCCTCTTGCTGTTTCCGGCCCACCTCTCGGCCGACTATTCTCCCGGCGAATTGACGGTTGCGACCGGTTTCACGGCGGGGCATCTCCTCGGCGCTCTCGTCTGGGCGGCAGTGGGTTACGTGGCGTGGCGCACGCGTCGGACTGTCCCGGGGATCGCCATCGGGTTGGCCTGGTTTGTCATCACCGTGTCGCCCGTGGCCAACATCGTAGTCCCGATGGAGCTGCTCATCGCCGAGCGCACGCTGTATCTCCCATCGTTCGGGATCGCGTTCGCGCTCGCGTCGGCGGCCGTGGCGGCGCCCTGGTCGCCTCGAGTCCGCGCGATTGTGGTCGGCGCCCTGGTGCTCCTCGGTGCCGGGCGCAGCATCGCCCGCATTCCCGCCTGGCACGACGATGAGCGGCAATACCAGACCCTCAAGCGCGACGCGCCCCGCTCGTATCGGACGTTCTGGCTCGAGGGGAAGGACGAGTTCGCGGCGGGGCGGTGGGGGACGGGCGAGCAGTATCTCCTGCAATCGATTGCACTCGCACCGGGGATCGCGGGTCCGCGCCTGGATCTCGGCCGTTTCTACATCAGTGCCAAGCTGTGGCAACCTGCAATCCGGCAGCTGCGCGCCGCCGTAGCGGTGGACAGCGCGTTACCGCCCGCCTGGGACGCGCTCCGGGAAGCCTACCTGGGGGCCGGCGACACTGCCGCGGCAGCAAGACTCCGCTCGCGAGCCGATACAACGGGAGTTACAATCCCTACGCCGCCCCACTGAGTACGCGTCACCGGGGGAAGTTAGTATGCACCGAACAGGCTTCACCCTCATCGAGCTGCTCATCGTTGTCGTGATCATCGGCGTCCTCGCATCGATCGCGATCCCGAAGTTCGCGAACACGAAGGAAAAGGCGTACCTCACGTCGATGAAGTCCGATTTGCGCAACCTCGTGACCACCGAAGAGGCGTACTTTGCGGATTCGATCAAGTACACGACGAACCTCGGCACGATGTACCGCACCAGCACGGGTGTGAACGGACCGACGATCAATCTTACGGCGGATGGATGGACTGCGACGGTCAGTCACACCACGACGACGAGAACTTGCGCTGTGTACTTCGGATCGACCCCGCTGGCACCAGCAGCCAAAGAGGGTGAACCACGTTGTAACTAGATGTTCTTCTCTTCTAGCAGGGCAAGAAACTCGGCAGGACTCTTGAGCTTCGCGAGGCGGGCGGGAACATCTGATTCCTTCGCGAATTGAGCGATTTTTCCCAGTACCGGTAGATATTGGTTCGAGACTTCTAGCGGCGGGGCAACGATCAGGAAGAAGTCGTCGACAGGCTGGTCGTCGATGGCCTTGAAGTCGATCCCCTTCAAACTCCGGCCGAACCCGCACCGCAGGCGGCTCACGACAAGGGAGCGGCAGTGCGGGATCGCGATGTGATTGCCGATGCCGGTCGAGCCCAGCGTCTCCCGCCGCTTCAGCATCTTGAACAGCATCGCCTGCGCTTTTTCGTCGAGCTTGAGCAGCCCGACCAGCTCCTTGAGCACCGCGTCCTTCGTAGTGCTCTGGAGGTCGAGCGAGATGGCATCTTCGGAAAAGAACTCGCGTAGGCGCATTCGCGCGCGAAAGGTAAAACTTGGTTGCTCCGCGCGCAACGCGCTATTACGTTCCAGCGCATGCACTTCCCATACTCGGTCGCGCATGACTGCCCGCTCGTCCTCGCCCCCATGGCGGGGGTGTCGGAGTCCCCGTTCCGGCAGATCTGCCGCCGCTACGGGGCCGACGTCGTGGTGTCCGAGTTCATCTCCTCCGTCGGGATCTCGCTGGGGATCGAGCGGGTGCTGGCCGAGATGCGGTTTGAGCCGGTCGAACGGCCGATCGGCATCCAGATCTACGGCGCCGATGCCACGATCATGGCCCGGGCTGCCGGCATGGTCACGGAGCTGTTCGAGCCGGACTTCGTCGATATCAACTTCGGCTGTCCGGTCAAGAAGGTCGTGCGCAACAACGGCGGCTCTGGCTGCCTGAAAGACATGAATCTGGTCCGCGGCATCATCCGCGCGGTCCGGGCCGCCACGCAATTGCCGGTGACCGTGAAGATCCGCAGCGGCTGGGACGAGACCCAGCGCGACCCGGTGGAGATCGCGCTCCGCTGTCAGGAGGCGGGGGCACAGGCGCTGACGCTCCATCCGCGCACGCGCACGCAGATGTACCAGGGCGAGGCAAACTGGGACGAGATCGCGGCCGTCGCTGAGGCGCTCACGATCCCGGTCATCGGTAACGGCGACATCCGCACGCCCGAGGACGTGGTAGCGATGCGGCACCACACGAACTGCGCCGGTATCATGATCGCCCGCGGCTCGTTCGGGAATCCGTGGCTGTTCGCAGAGGCGCGGGACCTGCTCGAGGGCCGCGCCAGGCGGCCGGAGCCCACGCCCGCAGAACGTTTCAGTACGGCACTGGAGCACGCGCGCCTCGCACTGCGCCTGCAGGGCGACACGCGGAAGACCGCGCTCGAGTTCCGGAAGCACTTCGGCTGGTACACCAAGGGTCTGCCCGGCGCCTCTGAGCTGCGTCAACGCCTCTTCGCGATCGAATCGATGGCGGAAGCTGAAGCGATTTTCTGCGACTATCTGTACGGATCTGCGAGATCTGCGGCTTGAAGTTCGAGCCCCTGCCGTTCGCGACGATCGATCACCTCCGGCCCCTCACGCAAGGGCATCAGGAGGTAATTTTTTGCCCGGGCAAGACCGTCGGCCAGGTCGTGGCGATCGCGGAACGGCTCGAGGCCGCGGGCGGCAGCTTTCTCGCGACGCGCGCTGACGCAACGCAATCCCAGGCACTCGCGGACCGCTTTCCGCGCGCCCTAATCAACGAGCTCGGGCGGACGGCATATCTCCCGCCAGATCCTGAACCGGCGCCCACGGGGCGGGGCACGGTCCTCATTTGTACGGCCGGCACGAGCGACCTCCCCGTTGCCGAGGAGGCGGCGGTTAGCGCGCGGGCGCTCAAGAACAGCGTCGAGCGCCTCACCGACGTCGGAGTTGCCGGGATCCACCGTCTGCTCACGCAGACCGATGTGCTGCGCGCCGCGAGCGTAATCATTGTCGTCGCCGGCATGGAAGGCGCATTGCCCAGCGTCGTGGGCGGGCTGGTGAAGGTGCCCGTGATCGCCGTACCGACGAGCGTCGGCTACGGGGCCTCATTCGGGGGGCTCGCCGCCTTGCTCGCCATGCTGAATTCCTGCGCCTCAGGCGTCACCGTGGTCAACATCGACAACGGATTTGGCGCGGCCGCCGCGGCGAGCCGCATCAATCATTCTTAAACGCACGCAAGCGCGCCGTTGGGTCGCGCTGGTGCTGCAGCTGCTGGGACTTGGCGCCGTCACGGTCGGAGTTTGGCGGGGCGGAGTCTGGGGCGTCGCTGCCGCCGCCGGCGGCATCGCGCTCTCCCTCGGCTGGACGGTCCGGTGGCGGCCGGGCCGACTGCGTCGCCGCGGGCCGCCACCCTTGGGACTCCCCGAGGTGCTCGATCTGCTGCGGCAGGCGTATGACGCAACGGCCGCATGGGGTGTGGGTGCCACCGAGGGTGAGTTCGAGGTCCTCGCCACTCCCGATGTCGGGGAGGAGGAACGGCGGCGCGGCGCCGCGTTGGTGCAGCTCGCATCCGTCGACGGTCGGCTGCACGTCATTCGTGACGGCGACGCGACCCTCATTGCCGTGGGCGATTTCCCGTATGGCGCCGGGTTGGCGCTCGCCGGCGGGGATCATCCCGAGACGTTCACCGATGGCGTGGCCCGGGCGCTGCGGCGCTATGTGGGTGGGATGCGGCTCGCAGAGGAACAGAGCTCCGCGCCGCGCGCCCGCATGATGGCGGGACGAGTATCGCGTCTCGTCGCGGGAGCCCTGACGCTGGACGGTATGGCCCGCGCCGCGGTGGAGCTTGGCGAGCAGATCACGCATCGTGGTGTCGCGCTCGTCATCGCCGGAGCGGATGGCGCCCATGTGGTCGCGGTGTCCAGCGCCGCAGATCGGCGCCTCGGTGGCCTGCTGCTTTCTCCAGAGTCGCCAGTCGCCCGAGCGGTCGCCATGGGTGTTCCGGTCGCGACGCGGGGCAACGAGGATGTGTTTGGGCTGGGAGTGCCCGAGCGGCGCCGCAGCGAGCGCGCGGGAACGGCATACCCGTTGACGGACGGATCGCTGATCGTGGGCGCCTTGGTGCTCCTCGGCCCGCCGCTCGAGCCCGATGCACCGCTGCTCGAGGATCTCGGTCCGCTGCTCACAGATCTCGGCCCCCGGCTCGCGGCGGCGCGCGCCCTGCATGACGCCGAACGGCGCGCCGTGGTCGATCCACTGACCGGGTTGCGCAATCGCCGCGAGCTCGAACGAGCGATGGTGGCGTACGGGCCGAGGTCGCCGGAACCTGCATCGCTCGTGTACATCGATCTCGATCATTTCAAGCGGCTGAACGACACGCTCGGCCATCCCGCCGGCGATGCCGCATTGAAGCATGTCGCGCGACTGCTCGAGGCCGCCGTCCGCGATGGCGACGTCGTGGCGCGGATCGGCGGGGAGGAATTCGCGGTCTGGCTCCCGCGCACACCGCTGCGCGAAGGCGTTGAGGTGGCCGAGCGCATTCGCCGCTCCGTCGCCGAGAAACACCTGACGTGGGGTGGCTCGGTGTATCCGTTGACGACGTCGTGCGGGATCGCGTCGTACCCGGAGCCGATCGGGGACCTGCTCAACCTGCCCGCGGCGGCGGATGCGGCGCTGTATCGTGCCAAGCAGGCAGGACGTAATCGGGTTGAAAAGGCCACTCAAGGTCACTAAGCTTCAAGCCGCTCGAGGTATTTGGGGGCGACAGGCTTCGACGGGTTTGGCGAGGGTACTGTTGCGTGCCCAGGTTCTCAGTCACCTGGTAAATCAACTGGGACTATACACAAGCCAACTCTGAACTGGCTCTGGCTGCGTAAGCTTCGGCTTCACGCACCTGCGTGAGTGGCAGCCCGCCTGAGGCGGCGCTCACGTATCGCAAAGTCGGGCTGGCGGCACTTGGGGCCTCAACGAGTGCCGTAAGAGATGAAAGAGGCTTGTTGCTGCCAGGGCTGACGGAGCGCCGAGGTAGCGAGACCACAAAGCTCTGTCTACGCACGTAGGAGCGGTATCGGAGTCATGCTCGGACCGGGGTTCAATTCCCCGCGCCTCCACTGAAACAACACGGGAAACGGGACACGCGAAACGCGCAACGTGTCCCGTTTCCCGTTCCTCCACCAGATGACTCCCCGATGACTTTCGCGTGACCGCGGCCTGACCGGCTCCTCTTAATCTGTCTTCTGTCAATCGAGTCGAGCGGTCCCTTCACCAAAAGAGGTTTTATGCGTCGCTTTCCGCTCTCCGCGCTCCACGCCTGCACCGCATGCGCCGTGGTGCTGATCGGCTGCCAGTCCGCGGTCGCACCCGTTCAACCAACGCCGCCACCGCCGCCAGCGCCGTCTCTCTCGTTTGAGATTGCCGGTCCGGGCCGGATCGATGCCGGCGGGTCCTTCACCTGGGTGGCATTCGCCTTCGGCGGCTCCGGTGGCTACCAATACCGGTGGGAGGTAACGCGCCACGCGGGGCAACAGCTCACCACCGGAAGTGAGCGAAGCTTGTCGCTCCACGTGTTGGAGACCGACGGAGACCTGGTGTTGAGATTGACGGTGACCTCGGATAATCAGTCAAGGGTTCAGAGCTTCGGGGTGAGGAATTGCATTGCCGGATGTAACTGACGTCCGTGATGTGACCTTCCGCAACCGGGGCCCGGCGGCACGAAACCGCGGGCCCCGCGTGTGGAGAGTCGTCAATCGGGCGCTCAGCCGTCCCGCAGCTGCTCGATCATTCTCACCAGCTTGGGGTCCGGTGGAAGACCGAGCTCGGCCCGAAGCAGATCTGCATGCTGCTGGGCGCACCGAATCGCCGCCGCCCGATCACCGATCGCCACCCACGCATTGGCCAGGCGCACCATCGTGTCCGTATGGTAGGGATTCAACTCAGCGGCGCGGCGCCACCACTCCACCGCCTCGTGCTTGGTCGCAGCGGCCACCGCGAGTACGCCAAACGCCTGAGCACATCGTTCCGCAAGTCGCCTGCGCTGGTCATCAGCCCACCGCTCGAACCCGGGCGCCTCCCGCAGAAAGAAGCCGTCGAGAAACGCGCCCGCGTATAACCGTACTGCCACTTCGTGGGCGCCCGCGTCCAGCGCGTCCTCAAAATCCCACACATCGGCTGTGATCATCGCCGGATTGAGACGCAGCGTCTTCTTGCCGAGGAACAGGTCCTCGCTGTCGAGGTGGCGTCGCTGGAAATACACCATCTGGTTCAACCCATGACGCGCCTGCTCGGTGTCGCTCTCGGGCCAGAGATAGGATTGGACTTTCTCGCGGTTCAGCCCCCTGTCACGCGCGACGGCAAGCAGCACAAGAAGCGCCAGCCGACGGCGTCCGGTCGCCGCCCCGGTCATCGTGGCATCACCTACGAGAAGGTTCACGCCGCCAAACGTGAGCAGACGAAGCTGGTCCATCTACTTCTGTTAGCTCACTGCCGCCTGCGAGTGATAGTCCGGAGGTCGGACCCGGACGGCACGACGAGACGCGGCGCGATAGGGAACGCGGCTGCGGTCGATGGCCGTGGCGCAATTGTCGGAGGGGGCATCGGGCGCTCGAATCGCCGGTGGCCGCCATGCACAAACATCGGCACATAGTAGGGCACGTAGACCGCTGCGGGCGCGGCGGCCGGCGGGGGTTGGTAGGCCTGCGGCGCGCTGTTGATCGAGACGCTGCCGCTGTTCACGCCGCAAAATGAATTCGTCATGGAAGTGTTCGAGCAGTCGACCGCGTTCGTTGGCATCGGGGCCGGAGCGGCCGCGACTGATGTCCCACGGCGGACGCAGCTGAGGCAGACGTCTGGCTGGACCGGCAACCCGAGTGCCGCCACCGAACCGTCCCGCGAGTATTTCACGCCGCCGTAATCGTACGGACGCCCATCGGTGACGCGGTCCGCGATGTCGAGCAGCGCCCCGAGTGGATCCCCCGCGGTCGGCTGCAGCAACCAGGCATTTTGATAATCCCACGTTCCGCCCGGTCCGCCCCGTAAAGCCGCGAAGTCGAAGGCCCAGCGTGACCGGACCGCGACGAGGGTCGCGGGATTGCCTTGGGCCTCTGGCGGCAGGGGTACCGCGAACGGCACGCCGGCATCCACCCCAGTGCTGTCATAGGGCCCAAATGGAAAGAGCACGGTGATGCGGCCGATCGGATCGACGTTCAGGAGCACGAGGTGCCCTGGGTCACGCAGCGCGACGTAGGCCATCGAGTCGGTGCGCCAGACACGGACGGGGTCGGGTACGCGCGCGGCTCGCGCCGGCAGTCGATGCCCGACTGCTTGCACCAACAATCCAACCGTTACCACCAGAGAAGACAACATAGGCCCGTTCCCTTAGCCTACACGGCTATCAGAGCGCTGGGAAGGGCGTATATTGGGCGCCGTTTGGAATTCCTCGACGTTGACTCGCTACGGGAGGCGGAATGGGCCAAGGCATTCAGCAAACCACTGTGGAACAGGGCGGAGCCGGCAGCGCGTTGGCCGATGTCTTCAGAGTGTTGTTTGAACCGACCGCTGTGTTTGAGCGTGTTCGGGCGCGGCCGCGTTTTCTCATGCCCTTCCTCGTGATCTGCGCCGTCCAAATCGTCCTCTATTTCGTGAACTTGCCCTACATCAAGGCCGCCATGCAGGCGCAGGCGGCCACACGCCCGGCAGGTGGACCCGATCCGAGCAAGTTCGTCTGGATCGGCGCTGTGTTCATCCCCCTTGGCATCGGCATCGCCCTCCTGATCGGTGCATTGCTCTTGTGGGTCCTCGTCTCGCTCTTCGGTGGCGAAGGTAAGTTCGGGACATTACTCAGCGTCTCGACTTACGCGTCGGTGCCCTCGGTCATTCTGCTTGCGATTGTCGGAGCGATCGTTTTACAGATGAAAGGCGCGGGCGACATCACGTCACAGCAGGACTTGCAACCCGCACTTGGCCTCGATCTGCTCGCGCCCGGCGCCACTGGTTTCGTGGGAGCCGCGCTCAAGGCGATCAATCCATTCAGCATTTGGGGGTTGGTGTTGACCGCGATCGGCGTCTCGACGACGCATCGGCTGTCGAAGGGAACGGGCTACGCTGTCGCCACCGTCGTGTTCGTGATTGGCGTGCTCATCGCGGCCGGGTTCGCGGGGATGTTCGCGGGCCGCGCCGGCTGATCAGACCGTCGCGCGTGTTCGACTGACGACGCCCGCCTCCTCGAGGGCCGCCTGGGCCGCGGCGAGGCGGGCGATCGGCACCCGGAAGGGTGAGCAGGATACGTAGTTCATCCCCGTACGGTGACAGAACTTCACCGAGCTCGGCTCGCCGCCGTGCTCGCCGCAAATCCCGACCTTGAGATCGCGCCTGGTGTTTCTGCCGAGCTTCACCGCCATCTCGATGAGCTTGCCGACGCCACCCTGGTCCAGAACCTGGAACGGATCCTCGGACAGCAGTCCATGCTCGACGTAGAACGGCAGGAACCGTCCTGCATCGTCCCGCGATAGCCCGAACGTCGTCTGCGTGAGATCGTTGGTCCCAAACGAGAAAAACTCGGCTTCTTTCGCGATGTCGTCGGCCGTCACCGCCGCTCGCGGCAGCTCGATCATCGTGCCGATGAGGTAGGGGACGGCACGGCCCTCGCGATGAAATACCTCCTGCGCGACTCTGCGAATGATCTGGGTCTGATTGACGAGCTCCCGGACATCCGCCACCAGCGGCACCATGATCTCGACCGTCACCTTTTTCCCTTTGCCCGCCACGTGGCCCGCTGCCTCGAAGATCGCCTGCGCCTGCATCTCCGTGATCTCGGGATACGTGATGCCCAGGCGACAGCCGCGATGGCCGAGCATCGGGTTCGCCTCGCGCAGCGACTCGATCAGCTTCTCGAGCTGCGCTGCCGGCACCTTGGCGTGCTTCGCGAGCGCGGCGATCTCCTCGCGTGTATGAGGCAGGAACTCGTGCAGCGGCGGATCGAGCAGCCGGATCGTGACCGGCAGCCCGTCCATCACCTCGAAGATGCCTTCGAAATCGCCGCGCTGAATCGGCAGCAGTTTCGCCAGCGCCTTGCGGCGGCCCGCCTCATCCTCCGCGACGATCATCTCCCGCATCAGCGTAATGCGGTCGCCCTCAAAGAACATGTGCTCGGTGCGACACAGCCCGATGCCCTCGGCCCCGAACTCGCGCGCCCGCCGGGCGTCGGCCGGAATGTCCGCGTTGGCGCGCACCCGCATCCGGCGCCGCGCGTCGGCCCACGCCATCAGCGTCCCGAATTCCTTCCCCACCTTCGGCGCGACGAGCTTTGCGGCACCGAGGATCACGCGGCCCGTCGTGCCGTCCACCGTGATGACCTGACCACGCTTGACGGAGCGCCCGTTGACGCGGAACCGGCCCGCGGCGGGATCGACGTCCAGCTCCTTGGCACCCACCACGCATGTCTTGCCCATGCCGCGGGCGACGACCGCTGCGTGACTGGTCATCCCACCGCGCGCGGTGAGGATCGCGCGCGCCGCGACGATTCCATGAAAGTCTTCGGGTGAGGTCTCGGGCCGCACGAGAATCACGTCGTGGCCCTTTTTCTTCAACGCCTCAGCGTCATCGGCGTCGAACACGACTTCGCCGGTAGCGGCGCCGGGCGAGGCCGGAAGCCCTTTGGCGAGCACTGTCACGCTGGCGCGCGGATCGACCATCGGATGAAAGAGCTGATCGAGGTCCTGCGGCGGCACCCGCTGGATCGCTTCGTCCTCAGTAATCAGTCCCTCGTCCACCATCTCGACCGCGCTCCTGACGGCGGCCAAACCGGTCCGCTGTGCACGACGGGTCTGCAACATGTAGAGCTGACCGTGCTCGAATGTGAATTCGACGTCCTGCACATCCTTGAAGTGTTTCTCGAGCTTTGTCGCGAGGCGGTCGAGCTCGCGGTAGATCTTGGCCAGCTTGCCCCGTTTCATCTTCTCAATCGACTCGGGGGTGCGCGCGCCGGACACGACGTCCTCACCTTGGGCGTTGGTCAGCACATCGCCGTTCAGCACGTTCTCGCCTGTACTGCAGTCTCGCGTGAACGCGACGCCGGTGCCGCAGTCGTCGCCCATGTTGCCGTAGACCATGGCCACGATGTTGACCGCGGTACCGAGGCTATCCGGAATGCCGTGCACCTGGCGATAGTCGTTCGCACGACGCGTGTTCCAGCTCTTGAAGACGGCTTCGATGGCGCCCCAGAGCTGCTGCTGCGGATCGTCAGGGAAGGGATGGCCGGTGCGCTTCTTCACGATCGTCTTGAAGTCGTGCACGAGGTCGTGCAGATCGCCGGCGGGGAGGTCGATATCGCGTTTGACCTTGCGGCGCGCCTTCGCTTTCTCGAGCTCCTCCTCGAACGGCTCCTTGCCCAGGTCGAACACGACGTCGCCGTACATCTGGACGAAGCGGCGATAGGAGTCGTACGCGAAGCGAGAGTTCTTGGACCCGGCGATCAGACCTTCCACCGTCTGATCGTTCAGACCGAGGTTGAGAATCGTCTCCATCATCCCCGGCATCGAGACCGCCGCCCCCGAGCGCACCGAGACGAGCAGGGGATTCTTGGCGTCGCCAAACCCCTTCTTGGTGACGCGCTCCAGATGCTTCAGGTGGCGATCGACTTCAGCGCGGAGTGCGGGGGGGAACGTGCCGTGTTCGAGGTACTCGATACACAGCTTGGCGGAGAGCGTGAATCCGGGAGGGACCGGGAGTCCCAGGTTGGCCATCTCGGCGAGGCCGGCGCCTTTGCCGCCGAGGATGTCTCGCATGGCGGCGGAGCCATCGGCGCGACCGTTGCCGAAGAAATAGACGTGGCGCTCAACGGACATACCGCGATTATGGAGCCGGAAGAGGTTCGGCGATAGGGGAGCGCATCCGGCCGTGGCGAACCGCACGCTGTGATATTGCGGTTAGGCAGACCTGCCTTTTTTATTGAAACGACCCCTCGAAAGGAACATCGCCATGTCGAAGGTTGTCGCAATCATGTCCATGTCGCTCGACGGCTACATCGCCGACCTCAACGATGGCGTAGGCGAAGTGTTCGACTGGTACGTCAACTCAGGCGACGTCGAAATACACACCGGCGGGGCGGACCCCATGACGTTCAAAGTGTCCGCACCCAGCGCCGAGCACATTCGCGATCTCACGTCCGGCCTTGGTGCCGTGCTCACCGGCCGCCGCACCTTCGAGGTCGCTCACGGCTGGGGCGGAAACCACGCGTGGGGACCAGCATTCGTACTTACGCACCACGTCCCCGCCGGATGGCCGCGACCCAACTCGACTGTACACTTCGTGACCGACGGCATCGAAAGCGCCGTGAATCAAGCCAAAACCGCCGCCGCCGGGAAGTCCGTTGGCGTCCACGGCGCCGACACCATCCAGCAATTGCTGAATGCTGGGCTCCTCGACGAAATCAGCGTCGACATCGCGGCGGTTCTTCTTGGCTCCGGAGTTCGACTCTTCGACCACCTCGCCCGCACGCCAGCCGTCCTTGGCAACCCGACGGTGATCCCGGGCGTCGGCGTTACACACCTGCGCTACCCAGTACGCAAGGCGTAGTCCTACCCCACAGCTTTCTCGCCCGGCGGTGAGCTTTGTCGGATGGATCGACCATTTCCGCACTAGCAGGGGAGTCGACAAAATGGAAAGAGCCATACCAGTCCTGCCGGCTGATGATCTCAGCGTTGCAAAGGAGTTCTACGTCAATCGTCTGGGCTTTGCGGTTCGGTTTGAAGCAACGGAGGACGGTAGGGTCGGCCTTCTAGGCGTAGATCGCGGAGCAATCTCCCTCACACTTGATTCCCCGTGGCGCCCTGCGGCTACAGAATGAGTGCGTTGCACGTGACGGAGGCACGTCTCTACGCTCGCGTCACCCAGCGCCTCATCCCGCTGCTATTCGCCTGCTACGTCGCGGCCTATCTGGATCGGGTGAACGTCGGCTTCGCGAAACTGCAGATGCTGAGCGATCTGCGGTTCAGCGAGGCGGTCTACGGCCTGGGGGCCGGCATTTTCTTCATCGGATACTTCCTCTTCGAAATCCCGAGCAACATCATCCTTCACCGCGTCGGGGCGCGCCTGTGGATCGCGCGCGTCATGCTCACGTGGGCGGTGA
>Ga0193755_1000406_pt1 | contig 12289 bp, 14 predicted proteins | sample H1a2metaG_FD_144921 | JGI IMG/M metagenome (GOLD analysis project Ga0193755, IMG submission 144921) | Soil microbial communities from a riparian zone of the East river system, Colorado, United States - H1a2 | ecosystem: Environmental > Terrestrial > Soil > Riparian zone | place: USA: East River...
GGGGGGGGGGGGGGGGGGGGGGGGGGGGGGGGGGGGGGGGGGGGGGGGGGGCGCCGATGCCGCCGGGAATGCGCGCGCGGATCGTGGTCCCATGTCCCCGCCGCGACGCGATCTCCACCGATCCGCCCAGCAGCGCGACGCGCTCCTGCATTCCATGCAGGCCGAGTCCCGATGCTTCACTCAAAGCGGCAGCCGCGTCAAATCCGACGCCGTCATCCTGGATCGCGATCTCGAGCATGGCGTTCTTGTGTTTCAGGATGACGCCAACCCCTCGCGCCTGGGCGTGCCGGGCCACGTTCGTCAGCGCCTCCTGCAGGATCCGATACATCGTAGACTGCACGAGGGGGGCCATTCGGCGCGGGACATTGCCGACCACACGGAAGTCGACGGCGACACCAAACGCTTTGGCAAAGTCGCTCGCGTGTCGCCGGGCGGCCGCCACGAGTCCTTTGTCGTCCAGGACGGCAGGATGCAGCCCGCGGGCCAACCGCCCGACATCGTCCACCGTGTGTGCCGCCACGTCCCGCAGCCGCTGCGCCATTGAGCGCACCTCGGCGAGCCCCGTCTTGTCCCCGATGGCACGGAGGCCCACCAACAGGGTGGTGAGCGACTGCCCCGTCTCGTCGTGCAGCTCCCGCGCGATCCGCCGCCGCTCCTGATCCTCCGCCGAAAGCAACCGCTTCAGCAACCCAAGCCGCGTGGTCTCGGCGTGCTTGCGGTCAGTCAGGTCCGTGATGATCACCATACGAACGCTGTGCCCGTTTCCGGCCTCGAGCGGCACCTGAGAAAGCGCGATCCACACCGGCGTCGCCGCCCCTGCTTCACCCATGAAGGCGAACTCACGCCCGCCATTGCGCCCTACCCGCACGAATGCCTCGAGGCTGTGGCGCTCGCCGAGCGCCGCGAAATGTGATAACCGGGAGCCACGTACACTCCCGAGTGGTGCGTGCGCGATTTCTGCCAGGCGGCGGTTACCGAACAGAATCGTCCCATCGGGACTCAGGAGCGCGGCGCCGTCGCTCATGGCGTTCAAGAGCACGTGGTACGGATGCGTCGCGCCCTCGAAGGCGCGCGTCTCCTCGCCGCGGGGACCCGACACGACGACCGCGTCAACGGCGCCGCTGCGGATGGCCTCGAGCGTAGCTTCGGCGTCGTGCAGGCGAGCGCGGAGTCGCGGGGTGGGACTGCGGCGCTTGCCCGAAATCCGCTTGCGCCTCATGACCTGCTAGAAGCTCGGGGGCGCAGGTCCAGCCCGACCAACGCGCGCTCGGTGTCGGAGAGATCGCCGACGAGCTTGCGAATCGGTACGGGAAGTTTCCGGACCAGGGTGGGCAGCGCGAAGATCTGATCGCCGCGCGCCAATTGCGGGCGCTCCAGGAGATCGATGACCTCGAGGCGGTAGCGTCCCTCCAAGTGCTCGTCGCAAATACGTTGGAGATTCGCCAGGGCGGCGAGGGAGCGCGCGGTCTGACCCGCGATGTACAGGCGGAGATCGAAGAAATCAAGGTTCGCCTTGGTCTTGCGCGGTTTGCCCGTGCGTCGCGATTTCGCTTTCACGGACGCGGCGCGCGCTTCCCGGAGCGCGGTGGCGCGACCGGTCCGTCCGTGGCGTGGGCCGCCCGCTCCGACCCGATCAGCACGCGGCCCTGATGGCGCACCACGTCGAGCAGCTTCAGGCCCTGGCTCGTCAGGAGGAACTCGCGCACCTGATTCGAATGCGGCATGCCGCGCGATTTCAGCACGTCGAGCGTGCGGATCCGCTCTCCGTTCCGGTCGATGTTCCGGAGCACCAGCCACGTGTCCATGAACGAGGAAATGCCGATATCGGTGCCCTCGGGATGGCCTTCGTCGATGGTCAGCGACGTGAACAGCGCAGTCACCTGTCTCACCTTCATGAAATCGATCAAGCGCGCGAGCATGGCCCTGACTTCGACCGACGTGCCCACCGAGATCAAGTTGCTGATCGGGTCGACCACGACGACCCGCGGTTTCTTTTCTTCGATCAGCCGGTGCATCGCGCTGAGGTGCCCTTCCAGCCCGCTGGTCGTCGGGCGTGCCGCGTGGATCTGGAGCAGGCCCTTGCGGAGGAACGGCTCGAGATCGAGGTCGACACGACGACCCGCGGCTTCTTTTCTTCGATCAGCCGGTGCATCGCGCTGAGGTGCCCTTCCAGCCCGCTGGTCGTCGGGCGTGCCGCGTGGATCTGGAGCAGGCCCTTGCGGAGGAACGGCTCGAGATCGAGGTCGATGGACCGCAGGTTGCGCGCGATCTGGGCGGCCGACTCTTCGAACGCGAAGTAGAGGGCGGACTCGCGCCGGCGACAGGCGGCCTCCGCGAAGTAGCCCGCCAAGCTGGTCTTCCCTGAGCCCGCGGTGCCGGAGATGAGAATGCTGCTGCCCCGGAAGTAGCCCTTGCCCCCCACCATGGCGTCGAGATCCGGCACGCCGGTCGAGAGACGGCCGGGAGCAATGCTGTGTTGCAATCCCAGCGACGCGATCGGCAGCACCGAGATGCCGGACTCGTCGATGAAGAACGGCGACTCGTTGGCCCCGTGCGTGGAGCCGCGATACTTTACGACGCGCAGCCGCCGGGTCGCGTTCTGCTCCACCACCCGGTGGTCCAGCATGATGACGCAATCGGTGATGTACTCTTCCAGGCCGTGGCGCGTCATTCCAGTTTCGCCGCGCTCCCCCGTCACGATGGCGGTGACGCCCTTGGTCTTCAGCCAATTGAAGAGCCGGCGCAGCTCGGCGCGCAGCACGCGCGTGTCGGACAGTCCGGAGAACAGCGTTTCGATCGTGTCAAGGACGACCCGCTTCGCGTGGACGGAGTCGATCGCGTGCTCCAGCCGGATGAAGAGGGCGTCAAGGTCGTAGCCGCCGGTCTCCTGGATCTCATTGGGTTCGACGCGGACGTAGTCCAGCGAGAGCTTCTTGCGGGCCGAGAGCGGGCGCGGGTCGAGCCCGAGCGAGGCAAAGTTCGCCGTCAGATCTTCGACGGATTCCTCGAACGACAGGAACACGCCCGGTTCGTCGAACTGGCGCGCCCCGTTGATCAAGAACTCCATCGAGAGAATCGTCTTGCCGCACCCGGGGCCGCCGCAGACGAGCGTCGGCCGACCGCGCGGCAACCCACCGCCGGTGATCTCGTCCAGCCCCTGAATGCCCGTCGGAGATTTGGGGACGGACTGAACCAGGGCTGGGCGGGTTGCGGTTTTGGCCACGTCGAGAAACTACGTCCTTGTTAAGGGACGTACCACCCCTCCGATACCGAGGAGTTCGAGATGGCGCTCGTCCCCGCAGTCTCAAGCCCGGCTGTGCGCGATTCCTCGATTGGGACTGCCGCTGATGGTTGTTAACCGCATAGAGTTAACTAGTAATTAATTATCTTGTGTTACTTGACTAACTTAGTAAAGCAGACTCTATTGCCCAGCACGCTTCCGGTGATGGTTAACCGGAGCGGGATGTGCCGAGAACCCCTCACCACTATGAAGAGAGTCTGTATGAAACGCTTTACGATCCTACTCGCGTCGCTTGCCCTGCTGGGCACGGCGTGCAGCAATTCTTCCACGGGCAATCAGAACAACCCGCCCAATCCGAACGGTCTCGGTCCGGCGGCCGTGAACCTTCACAGCGCCGGCGATTACGTCATTTTGGCCAAGTCCGGCGTGTCTACGACTGGCGTGACTGCTGTTGTCGGCGACGTCGGGCTGAGCCCGGCCGCCGCGTCGTTCGTCACCGGGTTTGCCCTGTCCTCTCCCGCGACCACGTTTACGACGTCCGCCCGGGTCACTGGTAAGGTGTGGGCCTCCGACTACGCGGTGCCGACTCCGGCGAATCTGACCGCCGCGGTCCTCAACATGCAGACCGCGTATACGGACGCAGCGGGCCGCACGTCGCCCACCGCTACTGAGCTGGGTGCCGGCAATATCCAGGGGATGACCCTGGCCCCCGGGCTGTACAAGTGGGGAACGGGCGTTTCCATCCCGAGCGCGGTCACGCTTTCGGGTGGCGCGAATGACGTCTGGATCTTCCAGATCGCACAGAACCTCACGGTGGGCAACGCCGCCATTGTGACTTTGAGCGGCGGCGCACAGGCCAAGAATGTGTTCTGGCAAGTCGCGGGGCAGGCGACGCTGGGCACGACGTCCAATTTCAAGGGCATCATTCTTTCCAAGACGCTGATTGCGTTCAACACCGGCGCCAAGATTACGGGCCGCGCGTTGGCGCAGACTGCGGTTACACTGGATGCCACGGCCATTACGAATCCATAGTTCTTCGTAGGGCGTAGCCGGATTTGCTGCAGGGAGTCTGGACGTTCCCAAGTGGGGCGTTCAGGCTCCTGTTTTTTGCGGCCCTTGACGCCGTCTGTCGCGGTGGGTTAGAAACCTCCGACGCATGACTGGCTCGGGGCGGTGGACGATCTGCGCGGTGGCGATGTGCGTGCCGCTCGTCACGCTCGCCGCCCAGCAACCCGACACCACCAAGCCCTACACCCTGCCGCCGACCACCGTCTCGGTCACGCGCACCGACATCCCGCTCACCAAGGTCCCGCTGTCGATTCATACGGTGGATCGTGCGGAGATCAGCCGCGCCAAGCCAACGTGGGGTCTGGACGAAGCGCTCGCGAACGTCCCGGGTGTGTTCGTCGCGAACCGGTACAACTTCTCTCAAGATCAGCGGATCTCGATTCGCGGCTTCGGCGCGCGCTCGGCGTTTGCCGTGCGCGGGATCAAGATTCTGGTGGACGGCATCCCGCAGACGCTACCCGATGGCCAGGGACAGCTCACCAATCTCGAGCTCGGCGAAGTCGATCACATCGAGGTGCTGCGCGGCTCGTCGTCGGCGTTGTTCGGGAACGCCTCCGGCGGGGTGATCAGCATCTGGACCAATCCCGAGCCCGTGGAGCAGGTTCGTGAGGACGCGCGGTTCGTCGTCGGGCAATTCAGCCGGCGATCAGGCAGGACGTGGAACAAGTGGCAGACGACGACCGGGCTGCGCGTCGGCGGAGGCAGCGCCTCGCTGACGGTTTCGCGGCTCGATTACGAAGGAGAGCGCGACCATAGCGCCGCGGACCAGCGCGTTCTCAATGCGCGGCTGCGGCTGCCGCTGGCGGAAGGCTGGTCGCTCGCGCTGGTGACGGACGTGGGCGACAACCCGCGTGCCGAGAATCCCGGCGCCCTCACGCTGACAGAGTTGCTCGCGAACAGGGATCAGGTGCCGGCACTCAACCTGCAGCGGAACGCCGGCAAGGCCGTCACGCAAATCCAGAGCGGCGCCACCGTGCGCCGCGTCATGGCCAACGGCGCCGAGGCGGCGTTCACGCTGTTCGGGCTTGGCCGCAATCTCAAGAATCCGATCACCACGGCCTACATCGATCTCGAGCGCATCGACTACGGAGCGCGAGCCAGCATCACGTACCCGGCTCCGCTCGGTTCGCTCACGCATCGACTCACCGCGGGAATCGACTTCCAGCGGCAGCGCGACGACCGCAAGAACTTCAGCTACATGGCGAGCGACCCGACCAAGCCCGACACTCTAACGCTCAATCAGCTGGAACACGTCACGGAAATCGGCCCGTTCGTCCAGAGTGCGCTCGAGCTTTCTTCCCGCACGACGATCACCGCCGGACTGCGATACGATTGGGTGAAGTTCGCCGTGCAGGATCACCTGATCACGCCACCGTCCAACCCGGACGACTCGGGCGACCGGCTGATGCGGGCGCTCTCCGGATCATTCGGGATCGCCGTGAATCCCTCGAGTCGGGCGACGCTGTATGCCAACGTCGGATCGTCGTTCGAGACACCAACCACCACCGAGCTGGCCAATTCGGCGACCGGCACCGGCGGGTTCAATCCCGATCTCAAGCCGCAGCACGCGTGGAACTACGAAATCGGCGCGCGGGGGTCACTGGGGAGGGGGAGGGGGCAACGGCTCGGGTTCACCATTGCCGTCTTTCAAGCCGACGTGCGGGACGCACTCATCCCGTACGAGATCCAGGCGCCGCGATTCTACTATCGCAATGCCGGCAGCACGCGCCACCGTGGCGTCGAGGTCAGCAGTGATGTCGCGATCGTGCCCGGGGTGCATCTCAATGCGGTCTGGACCTACGCGGATTACCGCTATCGCCGATACTCGTTTACCGTCAGCGACACCATCGTCCACACGCTGGATGGGCGGGCGCTCCCCGGAATCCCGCAAAACTGGCTCAATCTCACGTTGGGGGCGCAGCCGGCGGCATTTCACGGTGCGTGGGCGGAGGTGCAGCAGACTCGTTCGTCTGGCTACCTCGTGAGCGATACGCTGAGCGCCCGGGCCGCGTCGTGGTGGTCGACGAATGTGCGCGTCGGCTGGGAGGGAACGACGGGCGGAATGCGGCTCGCGCCGTTCGTGGGGATCAACAACGCCTTCAATCATCTATATGTCAGCTCCGTGGTGATCAACGCGGCGCGCGACCGGTTCTATGAGCCGGCACCTGGTCGGAACATTTATGTGGGCCTTTCCGTCGGAGCCGGTCGATAGGTAGCTTGGATCCATGATCAAACTCTCGACCTTCTTCGGCTTGTTCTTGCTCGCGGCGCCGGTTTGCGTGGCCCAAACCCCCACGACGCAAGCTCAGATCGACTGCAACTGGCTCACCGTCGACACGACGGCCAAAACCGCGACGTTCCAGTTGACCGCGGGGCTGACGCAGCTGAACGGCGGCCTGAACTTCAACGGGTTCAACGACGGCAAGCTGACGTTGACCGTTCCCACGAACTGGACCGTCGTCCTGCGCTTCGCAAACCACGACGCGAATCTCCCGCACTCAGCCGAAGTCGTCGATACGACGAAACCGATGCCGGCCGGCCCAGTTGAGCCGCCGGCCTTCCCGCGCGCCATGACGGTGCAGGGGCGGCTGCTGCAGGGCCTCGGCTCGGGGGAAACGGACTCGGTGCGATTCGTGGCGAACAAGGCGGGATCCTTCATGATCTTCTGTGCGGTGCCCGGCCACGGCCTGGCGGGGATGTGGATCCGGCTGAAGGTCTCGCCGACCGAGAAGCGGCCGACACTCACCAGCTCGAGTACTTGATCTGCTGGTTGTGCGAAACGAATCGAGGCCGGGATTGCTCCCGGCCTCGATTGTTTTCCGGGTCCCCAGTGGTTTACTGGACCTCGACCGTCCCGTGCATCTGCGGGTGGATGTGGCACGTGTACGTGTACGTGCCGGCGACCGCAAACGTCCGCTCGACCGCCACGTTCGCATTGGTGCCGCCGATATCTGCCGGGGCACCGGTCTGAGCCGCGAAGAAAACGTTGTGGGCGACGGATCCGAACGTGAACCTGACAATGTCGCCGGCACTCACCTGCAGCGTTGCGGGCGTGAACGTGAGCCCGTCTGTTGCCTCGACAGTGTTTGCCGGTGGAGGAGGCGCCGCCGTCGAACCGTAACCGCTGCCGCAGCCGACGAGTACACCTGCCAACGTAACGACGGTGAAGCGAGTCTTGAGCGTAAGCATTCTTCCGCCTGGTATGTGGTGCGATCAAGTTCGAACAGAAGTGGTGTGCAGTATTGAGCGGAACCGGCGCGCAATTTTGAATGTTCGTGCTGCATGACCGGATCCGTCCTCCTCGAGTCGATCGTGACGCGCGGCCGCGTGACGCGCCGCGACAGTCACTCCGCGATCGTGACCAGTCAGGCGTTGGACTGGCCCGGCGTGCGCGTGGAGGCCGGACGCAACGACGTATCGGCGGTCGATGATCTCGTCGGCGATCAGCACTATCTCTCGCTCAACCTCGACCGGGCACCGCTCAAGCTCGAGGTCCAGGAGTCCCACGGATTCAAGCAGTTCACGGTACCGCCGGAGAGTCTCTGGATCAGCCCCAGCACGATGCCCATCACGTTGCGGCTCAATAGCACGCTGCGGTATCTGCGGGTGGCGCTCGACCCACTGCATCTCGCGCGACTTGTGACTCCGTCGCTCGATGGCGTCGAGCCCATGCGCTTGCGGCGCACCTACGCGGTCCAGTCGCCGCAGATCCGGCATCTCATGCTGACGCTCAAAGACGAGGCGGACAGTCGCAATGCGGGTGGGCTGGCCCTGGTCGAAGCCGTCACGGCCGGGCTCGGCCATCTCCTGCTGCGTCACGCCGGCGTCGAACGGCCTCGACCGCTACGGGCGCGCGGTGGCTTGGCGGCGGCCGCCAAGCGGCGCGTGCTCGAGATGATCGATGTCGCCCTGGAGACACGCCTGACGATCGAGATGCTCGCGCGCGAAGTCGGTCTCTCGTCGGCGCACTTCGCGCGCGCGTTCCGGGAATCGCTCGGCCGCGCGCCCCATCAGTACTTGCTGGCGCGCCGCCTGGAGCGTGCGCGCCGGCTACTCGAGACAACCGGCGCGAGCCTCTCGGATATCGCGCAGCGCACCGGGTTCGCCGATCAGGCTCATTTCACGAGACTCTTCAAGCGCGCCTTCGGTACGACTCCCGGTGCGATCGCGAGACCCTCGCACTAGGCTAATCGCGTCGAGTCTCGGGGCTGGTTAAGTATCTCGGTATGCCTGCATCCCGCTCGCCCGCGCTCCGCGCGCATCTGCAGCCCCGCCACAAACTCTGGCTCAACTGGAACGGCGCGTTCCTGATGGGGCCGCGGTATCTGCGGTTCCTCGAGGCGGTCGAGGATACGGGGACCATTCGCGCCGCCGGCCGTGCGGTCGGTTGGAGCTACCGAACCTGCCTCAACCGGATCCGCGCGATGGAGCGCGTCCTCGGCGCCAAGGTGCTGGTCACGTCTCGCGGCGGCGCGCGCCGCGGCGGCGCGCGCCTCAGCGCGGAAGCCCGACGTCTGGTCACGCTCTTCACACGGTGGCGGCGTGAGGCGCTGCGTCTGAGCGACGTTGCATTTCGGCAAATCGTGCGCCGATAGGCACGGTGTTGCCTATCGTGATATAGGGCGCTAGCGTTTTCCCTCGTGCGCCGCCATGTCCACGTCTCTACCATGGTGCTTGCCGTCATCGCGCCGGCAGTTGCGCGCGCGCAGAGCACCACCGTTTCCACGACTCCTCGCCTTACCGGTTACCTCCAGCCCCGTTTCCAAGCCGTCGGCGATTCGGCGTCCTTTTTTTTGCGGCGCGCCCGATTCGCGGTCGAGGGCAACATCACGCCGTGGGCTTCGTATCGCGCCCAGGTGGAGATGCGCACCATCGGGGCGCCCGCCACGCCACCCGCCTCACCGCTCACCCTTTCGGCCACGGATCTGTGGGTCAGGATGAGTCATCACCGTTGGACGGGGACCGTGGGCCAGTTCCGCGTCCCATTTTCCCTCGAGTCGCTGCTCAGCTCGACGACTCTGGAGACGACCGAGCGCTCGCGCATCGTCAACGCCGCCAAGCGTGACATCGGCGCCCAGGCGGAGTGGCGCCTCCCGGATCGGCTGCTCGTCCAAGCCGCGGTCGTGAACGGCGAGGGACCCAATCGCGCAACCAACCCCGACAACCGGATGGCCTATTACGCTCGGGCCGTCGTCACGCCAGTCAAAGGCCTGGACGTCGGAGGGGCGTTCGAGGGCTACAGCGACAGTACGGGTTTGGATGGCCAGGCGATCTACAAAGGAAAGCGCTGGTCCGCGCGCGCGGAGTACATCAGCGAGAGAAACCGCAGAACCGACGTCCGCACAACGGGTTGGTACGCGCTCGCAACATTCCGCGCCACGCCGCAGCGCGTGCAGCTCATCGGTCGAGTGCAGCAGTTCGATCCGAGCAATCGGGTCACCACGGACCGCTCCAGCGGTTACCTGCTCGGCGTGCAGTACTTCATCCGTGGCGACGACTTCAAGCTGCTGGGCGACTACGAGGTCGTCCGCGAGCAGTCCGCCCAGCTTAAGAACAACCGCGGAGTGATCCAGATGCAGGTGCGCTGGTAAATGAGGGGTTGGGGACTAGGGGTTTGGGTCGCCGCACTCTTCGGTGCCTCCGCAGCACCGAGCCAGTCTCGCGACGTCATTCTCGCTACCACGACATCGACCCGTGACGCCGGGTTGCTCGATACCCTGGTCCCGTTGTTCGAGCGGCAGACCGGTTATCGCGTGAAAGTCATCGCCGTGGGCAGCGGTCAGGCGCTGGAGATGGGCCGCCGTGGCGACGCGGATGTCGTGCTGGCGCACGCGCCAGAGGCGGAGCGGGTTTTGGCAGACTCAGGCTACGTCGTCACCCGACGCCTGGTCATGCACAACGACTTCCTCGTGGTGGGACCACCGGGCGATCCCGCCGGGCTGCGCGGCATGAACGACGCGGTCGCCGCGCTGCGGCGCATTGCCGAGCGGGCGCAGCCGTTCGTCTCGCGCGGCGACCGGTCGGGAACCCACCAGATGGAGCAGAAGCTGTGGCGCACCGCCGCGATTCAACCACCCGCTGCGGGGAGCTGGTACGTCGAGGCAGGACACGGGATGGGCGAGACGCTCCAGATGGCCGACGAGAAGCGCGCCTACACCCTCACCGATCGAGCGACGTATCTGGCCTGGCGGGATCGACTGCAACTCGTGCCGATGGTTGAAGGAGATCCCCTCCTCTATAACGTCTACCACGTCCTCGAGCTGAATTCCCGCAACGCGCCGCGCATCAATGTGGCCGGAGGCAAAGCGTTCGCCGACTTCATGGTGGCGCCAGCGACGCAGGCACTCATCGGCGAGTTCGGGAAGGCGCGGTTTGGTCAGAGCCTCTTCATACCGGACGCGGGAAAACCCGATCGCTGGTAAGGCTACTATCCTCCGGCGGGCTTCTTGGCGAGATCGACCGGCGGGGTATAGATGATCCGATAGGGGTTGTCGTCCGCTTTCAGCACCTTGACCGCCTCCGCCGTGGCGGGGTCCCAGCGTGTTGGGGCGCGGCCACGACAGCCGCCGAGGGCGATGAGCAGTCCGGCCAGAATCAGGGCTCGCACAGTGGTTCCTCCTTAGCCTTCTTCGCGGGCGTCGTCCGAAGGCGCGCCTTGCGCCAGCCAGTCCCGGAACGAATCCGCATCGTGTGCCAAGCGCCACTCCTCGAAGATCGAAAGCGCCATCGCGCGCACTCCACCGTCGTGCTCGCCCAACGGGTGGCACTGCTCGAGCAGCCAGGCCTCGAAGCCCGCCGGTTCGGGGTCGGCGGCAACTGCGCGCTCCAGCAGGTCGCGCTTCAGCGAGAGACCGATCGCGTCAGGTGTCGTGTCGCGCTTGCGTCGTCGCCGTCGCCCCTCGGCGGCGTCGAGCGCGTTCAGGAGCTCGCGGCATATTAAAGAAGGACGGGGGAGCCTCATTAGGCCTCGACGACCTGCAGCTCGAGCGCGAATCCCGGCCGCTCCGGCCGGTGGTAGCCGCGATCCAACGCGGCGACTTCGAGCGGCAGAGTGGCCACGTCGTCCAGGAGAATCTCCCAAGGCTCGAGGTGCCGAACGGTAGGCTCCGCCTTCACGTAGCCCTTACAGCTATCGCACACTTCGACCTTACGCGACGTCTCCCCCTCCTCGGGAGCGAGATAGCCAAGGTTCGCGTGGTGCGTTTCGTCGCAGAAAGGACAGCGGAGCCAGGGCACTTCCCAGCCGGTGGCGCAGCGGCCGCAGCGCAACCAGCGCTTCCGCTCGAGCCCCCGGAACTCCGCCAGCGTCGGCCACGCCCCGCACACGGGACAATAGCCTTCCCACCAGGACGAAGGCACCTGCGCCGCTAGCGCGCGACCGCAGGTCTGGAGTAGTGGGAGCGCGGCTATTTGCGCTACAACGCTCAGCGCCGGACGCTCGACACCCACCGCCCGGGCGAGAGCCTCCATGCTGTCGTCGTCCTGACTGACGGCCGCTTCGAGCAACGCCACCGGCTCGAGCGTCCGGGACAGGGAGCGACCGAGGTGATCGACGGCGGCGAGCTCGAGCACCTCGCGGAGCCAGCGGTGCAGGGCACGTCGGCGCACGGCGATCTGTGACTGGTGGAGGATCGGGGCTCGGACGGGTCGTTCTTCCGAAATTGTGAGCACGGCGTCACCCCAAGCCTCATCGCTGCCCGATTCGGCAAACGCAGCTTCGACCAGCCCCAACCAACGCTCAGATTCCGGGTTCTGCTTGCGAACCTCGCTGATGCGTTGTGCGAGCTGGGCGTTCGTTACGTGCCGGCGTCTGGTAAGGGGCCAGAGCATTTGACCTTGACGGTGCGGCAGGGAGTTTTGTGGTACATCTTCGCGCCCGCATGGAGCTGCACAACCGCGCCGTGATTACCGGGATCGGCGCCGGGCCCGCCACCGCGCGTGCGCGCGGCCTCGGGGCTGGCGCAGGCCGAAACAAGCGCC
>Ga0193755_1000409_pt1 | contig 12282 bp, 12 predicted proteins | sample H1a2metaG_FD_144921 | JGI IMG/M metagenome (GOLD analysis project Ga0193755, IMG submission 144921) | Soil microbial communities from a riparian zone of the East river system, Colorado, United States - H1a2 | ecosystem: Environmental > Terrestrial > Soil > Riparian zone | place: USA: East River...
CGCATCAAAGCCGACGGAAACGACCTTCTCCCCGAGGCGGAATACCGTGCCCAGCTGGCGTAATTGAAAACACAAACTCTCAATGATTTCGCGGTCGACAAAATCCAGCAGGGTCGGGCGCTGGTCGAGCAAAGTCACCTTGACTCCCAACGCCGCAAACATCGAGGCGTACTCCAGTCCAATGATGCCCGCGCCCACGACCACGAGTTCGCGTGGCACTTCATCCAGCAGATGAACCTGGTCAGAGTCGAAGACCCGCTTGCCATCAATCGGAATGTCGGCGCTGTGCGCAGGACGCGTTCCGCACGCGATCAGGACATGATTGGCCCGAACCAGTTGGGACCCTTCATCGCCTTTGATTTCGATGGTGTTTGGATCAAGGAAGCGTGCCTCGCCCTCTAACGTGTCCACGTAATTGCGCCGCAACTGCGCCTTGATGACTTCGATCTCGCGGGTGATTACACCTTGCGCGCGAAAGATCAAGTCTGCCATCGAAATGCGATCCTTCAGAACATAGCCGCGGCCGTAGAAGGTTCGCTGTCGAAACCCGCTCAGATACAGGACAGCTTCCCGCAGCGTCTTGCTGGGAATGGTACCGGTGTGAACACAGACGCCGCCGATGGTCCGCTTGCGATCAATGATGGCTACTTTCTTGCGCAGCTTGGCGGCGCAGATGGCGCCCTTCTGCCCAGCGGGGCCGCTTCCAATTACGACGAGATCGTATTCATTTGCGTCCATATTTCTCGTCCGAACGCGATTTCAGAAAATCGGAAACAGAACGCTAACACTGTTCGCAAAATAACTAAAGCTCCAGCCCGGACACTACACCCTCCCGTTTCGGTGATCATCCATGTCGACACATCACCACCCCCGCTAACTTTCGGCAGAACACAATAGACAGCGAGAACCAATCGCACCCAACCGTTTGCCCAAAGGGGGTCTGCTAGAATCGAGAATCTCAATGAATCTGAGCCACATCGACATCGTTGGCATTGTGTTCCAACTGATCGCCTTTTTGTTTGCGATTTGCGTGCACGAGTCGGCGCACGCCTGGACCGCAAACCGATGCGGGGACCCAACCGCACGCATGCTGGGACGCATTTCCCTGAACCCGATCAAGCATATTGATCCAGTGGGCACGCTGTTGATGCCGGTGATTGCGATGGTCACGGGCTTTCCGGTAATTGGCTGGGCGAAACCTACGCCAGTAGATCCGAGAAACTTCAGAAATCCCGTACTCGACGACATCCTTACGTCAGTGGCGGGGCCAGTCAGTAATTTTTTGGTGGCGACCAGCACGGTGGCGTTCCTTTTCGTCATCGCGAAAACCTCGGTCGAGGGACACGGGCTGGTTCAATCAATGCCGCTCGCCTACCGCTTGGGCATCGCCGGAACAAGCAGCACCTCGGTGCTGGTGCCACTGACCTTATTTCTCTACGAACTGATGCTGATCAACATTGTGTTGGGCGTTTTTAACCTGATTCCTGTGCCACCCCTGGATGGCAGTCATGTGTTGCGCCATTTTCTTTCCGAGCCAATACGGCGCGCCTACGATGCAATGGGAATCTTCGGCCTGCTGGCTCTGGTCTACCTGGGCGGCAATTTGCTGTTCCGGCTCATCTCCCCCTTCCTGAGCTTTTACAACGGACTGCTGACGAGATTCTGATGCCCACTTCTACTCATCGCAAACGCGTGCTCAGCGGCATGCGCTCCACCGGAAAACTGCACCTCGGCAATTACGTCGGCGCCCTGCAGAACTGGGTGAGCATGCAGGATCACTACGAATGCTTTTACTTCATCGCCGACTGGCACGCTCTAACGACCGACTACGCCGATACTTCCAGGATTAAAGAGAATTCGGTGCAGGTTCTGCTTGATTGGCTGGCCGCGGGACTGGACCCGGAGCGCTGCACGATGTTTATCCAGTCGCACGTGCCCCAGCACGCCGAGTTGCACCTGTTGTTTTCGATGATCACGCCGTTGGGTTGGCTGGAACGGGTTCCAACCTACAAGGAACAGCGGGAAAACATCGCAGAGAAGGATTTGAGTACTTACGGATTCCTGGGTTATCCAGTCCTGCAGGCGGCTGACATCCTGATCTACAAGGGCGACTTCGTCCCAGTGGGCGAAGATCAGGTCCCCCATGTGGAACTCACACGCGAGATTGCACGTCGCTTTAACCAGTTCTACAGCAAATCCGTCGCGGTCCTCCCCGAGCCTCAGCCGCTTCTGACTCCCGCGGCGAAGCTTCCCGGCACCGATGGCCGAAAAATGTCGAAATCGTACGGCAACACCATCCTGCTAACCGACCCAGAGGCGATGGTGCGGCAGAAACTCAAGACCATGGTGACCGATCCGGCGCGCGTGCGGCGCACTGATCCCGGAAATCCTGACGTGTGCCCGGTGGGCGACTTGCACAAGATTTTCAGCACGGAAGAAACCATGGCCAAGGTGAACGAAGGCTGTCGCTCGGCGGGTATCGGATGCATTGAGTGCAAGGGCTGGGCGGCCGATGCACTGGTCGAGGTGCTGCAACCCATGCAGGAGCGACGCAAAAAATACGAGGACAATCCGCGCCTCGCCTGGGATATTCTGGAGGCAGGATCGGCGGCGGCCAGCAAGGTGGCCGACGCCACCATGAAAGATGTGCGCGCTTCGATGGGTATGACGCTGGAATTCGAGCCTCCGCGCAATCCCGAAGCCGCTAAGTAGTCAGGACAGAAGATCCGGATGAATGAAGAAGTTAAAGCTGTATCGGGCGTGCTGATACCGACAACACCGGCTTCCCCTAGGGCGGCGGGCGAGCGCGCCCCGGGCACAAAGAAGGATGGCAACGATTTCCCTTTCGCAGTAGCGGTGGGCGATGTCTACGAGGGCCCGCTCGACCTCCTGCTCGACCTGATCCGCAAGCAGGACATCGACATCTATGACATCCCGATCGCGCGCATCACGGCACAATACTTGACTTACGTGGAGCGGATGCGCGAACTGGATGTGAACGTGGCCGCCGATTTCATCTACATGGCCGCGGTGCTGATCCACATCAAGTCAAAGATGCTGCTGCCGCGAGACCCGCTCGCTCCAGCTGACGCGCAGGAGGATCCGCGCAGCGAACTGGTCAACCGGCTGCTGGAACACGAAAAATTCAAGTCGGCCGCGCAGATGCTCCTGCAGAAGCAGCAGATCGAAGACGCGATCTGGTCCAACCCATCCCTGAAGGAATTCAAAGACGCCGAGGGCACGGAACCGGAACTGGCGGCCGATGTGATTGACCTGGTGAAAACCTTCCAGCAGATTCTGGACAGGGCGCGCTCGCGTCCCATGCTGCAGGTGGACGAGGAAACAGTAACGGTCGGACAGATGATCGATTATTTGCGCAGGCGGCTGTCGCTCGAAGACAAGCCGGTCCGATTGAAACAGCTGCTGCGTAACATCGAGTCGCACCAGGCGCTGGTGTGCATGTTTCTGGCGATGCTCGAGTTGGTGCGGCTGCAGGCCGTGCAACTGCGCCAGGAGCGTCTGTTCGGCGAAATTCTGATTCGCAAGCATGTGGGCTTCGATGCCATCATGAACGAGCAGGCGGCGGTTCGCGACGATTGGAAGTAGAGAGACGTTATGCCAGCAATCGGGGATTGGTTATTCACATGAGTCTTAAAGCGAAAATCGAAGCGGTTGTGTATGCGGCAGAGACGCCGGTCACCCTGGAGCAGATTTTCCAGCTGGTCAAGGAGTCGGTGATCGCGGAACAGGAAGGGCTCGACGAAGCCGGAGCGAAGGCGCGCGTGCGAAGTGCACTGGAAGAGCTGGTCGCTGAGTACGGTACTTCTGAGCATGGCATTGAGATTCGGCAGGTGGCAGGCGGTTACCGCATGTCGACCAAGCCCGAGCAGCATGATGCAGTGCGCGCGTTTGCCAAGAGCCTGAAACCGCCCATCCGCCTGTCCTTGCCGGCACTGGAAACGCTGGCGGTTATCGCTTACAAACAGCCGGCCACCGTGCCGGAAATCAGCGAGATTCGTGGAGTGGATTCAGGTGGTGTAATCGCAACCCTGCTCGACCGCAAGTTGATCACGACCGCCGGGCGCAAGGCAGTGATCGGCCGCCCGATTCTGTACAAGACCACCAAGGAATTTTTGATGCGCTTTGGGTTGAAAGATGTAAATGAGCTGCCCAGCATGGAGGAGTTCGAAAAGCTGGTAGCAGAGTCTTTCCAGAGTGATTTGCCGCCGGAGGCGAATGAAAACGTGGTGCCGGCGGAGAGTGCGTCCCAGGCCGGTCCGGTTTCAGAATCATCAACAGCGGTCCCCGAGATCGCCACCGAGGCGCTCGCCGATAAGACTCCAGCCGGGGAAACGGCAACCGAAGAGCCCATTGAAACGCATGCCAGCAAGGCCAGCGACTAGGCGTTGGTGCGAAGCACATTAGATCCTCCCATGCCCACCGAACGACTGCAAAAGATCATCGCGGCTGCCGGAATCGCTTCTCGTCGCAAGGCCGAGGAATTGATCTCGGCGGGCCGGGTACTGGTCAATGGCCAACCCGTCACCCAACTGGGATCGAAAGCAGATCCCGAGAAGGATCACATCCGCGTAAACGGAAAACTGCTGAAGGGCGCGCAGCGCCATGTCTATCTGCTGCTGAACAAGCCCGTGGGCTTCGTAACCACGGTCAGCGATCCCGAAAAGCGCCCTACCGTAATGAGCCTGATTCGAGGAGTTGGCAGCCGCGTCTATCCGGTGGGACGACTCGATTACGCCAGCGAAGGCCTGTTGCTGATGACTAATGACGGGGCGCTCGCCAACAAGCTGATGAAGGCTGCGTCGCACGTAGCTAAGACGTACGTGGTGAAGGTGAGCGGGAAACCCAGCGAGGAGGCCCTGGCTAAGCTGCGTGGCGGATTGTCGATCGCCACCGACGACGGCAAGCGCGTGCGAACCTCTCCCGCCAAGATTCGGCTCGTGAAAGATGCGCCCAACCCCTGGTACGAGATGACGTTGATCGAAGGGCGCAACCGGCAGATTCGTCGCATGTTTGAAGAAGTCGGTCATCATGTGGAGAAGATCAAGCGCGTGAAGTACGGGCCGCTGGCCCTCGACGTTCCTCCGGGGAAGTTCCGCGCCCTGACGTTGAAGGAAGTGGACCGGCTGCGTACGGCCGCGGGACAGAAGCTGGAAGTGGCTCAGAAGCACAAAGCCGCCTCCTGAGACCTCCCGCATGGATCGTTTCTTCGATCTCATCAACGATCCAGTACGCGCAGCGGGCGCATACAGCCCTTCCAAAACTCATTCGCCTTCCCTGCCCGAACACGACACCCATCTTGTCAAACTGAACGCCAATGAGAGCGTTTATGGGCCTTCTCCGGCCGCTGTAGCCGCCATGCGCACTGCGCTGGAAAGCTCCCACCTCTATCCCGACGATCGCGCTTCCGCGCTGCGACAGAAACTGGCTGAGCATCATCGTGTAAATCCCGACCAAATTCTTGTCGCCAATGGAACCACTGCCCTGCTCGGGGTGATTGCCCGCACCCTGTTGCGGCCTGGCTTAGAGGCGCTGACCAGCGTATGTTCTTTCATTTCGTATCCGATGGTGACGCAGGCCGCCGGGGCGCGGTTCGTCGAGACACCTTTGCGTGAAGGCGGATTCGACTTGGATGCGATCCTTGCCAGGATCAACCCGCAGACGCGAATCGTCTTTATCGCAAATCCCAACAATCCCACCGGCACGCTGGCGGAAGCGAACTCGATCCACCGATTCCTGGAACAAGTCCCAGCGCACGTGGTGGTGGTGCTCGATGAGGCGTATTACGACTATGCCCACTACTTTGCAGCTAAACGTGGGGTGGCCTACTCGCGCTCGATCGACCACGTTCGCGAGAATCGAAACGTGGTGGTTTTGCGGACATTTTCGAAGGCACACGGATTGGCGGGAATTCGAGTGGGATATGGGATCGGTCCGGCCGAGTTAATGGCGTATTTCGCACGGGTGCAGGATGTGTTTGCGGTATCGGCGATCGCGCAGGCTGCCGCCCTGGCGGCGCTCGACGATAATGAACATGTTCAATACGCGGTCGAGAGCAATGCGCACCAGGCGGAGTGGTTGGAGCGTGAGATCTCGGCGCTCGGGTACAACGTGATTCGCACCTGGGCAAACTTCCTGAGCTTGGATGTGCGGCAAGATGCGCGCGAAGTCGCACGCCGTTTGCGGCGGGAAGGCCTTCTAATCCGTCCGCTGGGCAGTTGGGGAGCGCCTACCTGGATCCGTGTCACGCTAGGCACTGACGAGCAGAATCAACGCTTCTTGGGCGCATTCACAAAGGCGATGAAGTAGCGCGACATCATTTTAGAAAACTGTGCCAGCGCGGCCGTTGCGAAGAAAGATTAACATCGTCCTGCTAAGTGCAGAGATTCTTCGCTTCTCTTGGGATGACAGCGCTTGTTGGACTACCGCTCCCGCGTCATGGGCAGTCGGGCCGCACCAAACAGACCGGCGTCGCTCCCTAACAAAGCGCGCGTGACGATGGTGTTGCGCCCGGTGCCAGGCTCAACTTGGCCGGAAGCGCCAGACCCCATGCGTAGCGGATCGATCGGCGCGGTCGCCGCGTACACCATGGCGCGTTGGCGCAATTCCTCGAAGATGGCAGGGGAAAAGGCTTCCCAGGCACTGCACACTCCGCCGCCAATCACGTACATCTCAAGATTAAGTCCGTTCACCATGGTGGAGAGCGCGATTCCAAGAGCACGTCCAACTCGGCGGAAAATGCGCCGAGCCTGCTCGTCCCCTTGAATGGCCAGGTTGTAAATTTCTTTGGCGCTGAATTCCAGGTCAGAACTTGCGGATTTCGCCAAGCCCGGAGCGTCTCCAGCAGCGATTGCTTCGCGCGCCATGCGCACGATGGCAGTTGCGGATGCATACTGCTCCAGGCACCCGCGATTTCCGCAGCCGCACTGCTGGCCTTCAGGATCGACGGTCATGTGACCGAACTCGCCCGCCATTCCAGTCATTCCATGCCAGATTTTTCCGCCCAGAACCAGACCGCCGCCAACACCGGTGCCCAAAGTGAGCATAGCCATGTCTCCGACGTGGCGGCCCGCGCCCAGCCACTTCTCGCCGAAGGCGGCCACATTGGCATCATTTTCGAGGATTACGGGTGCACCCAACCGCTTCTCGATCTCGTTCCGCACGGGATAATCGGACCAACCGGGCAGATTTGGAGATTCCCGCACCATGCCGGTCTGTATGTCGATAATGCCTGGCACGCCGATGCCGACGCCGGTCAGGTTGCCGGAGCTTTTGAATTTCTCAAAGATATGCCGAATGGCTTCGCACATGTCGTTGAGGACCTGGTCGCGGCCAAGCACGGTTTTGGTGCCGAGCGTGATCTTCTCCATCAAGCGCCCCTGGTCATCGACGGCCGCGATGCGCAGGTTCGTCCCGCCCAGATCAACACCGATTGCAAAGTTTGGCATAGGTCACAAAGGCAAATAGAGTACACCGGCAAAATTTGAATGTCGATTTTTGAATTGTCAAGAAATGGTCAACAAAATCCGGATGTGTAACGTTTTAATTTGCGTAAACCTGACCCGGAGATCCACGTTTCTATCGCTGGCATTTTGGGCAGTAATGGCTGCTGCGCCCGACAATGACCACACGTTTGATGGGAGTTTTGCAGACCAGGCACGCTTCGCCAGTGCGCCCGTAAACCCGGTGCCGTAGTTGAAAGAAGCCTTCTTCGCCGTCAGCGTCGACGTAGTCGGAAATCGACGAACCGCCCAGCGCGATCGCTTCCTTAAGAACTTCCTGGACGGTGCGATGCAAGCGCTCCAGCTGCGCGCGCGTAATCGTGCAGGCCCGGCGACGGGGGCGAAGGCCGGCACGAAATAAAGATTCGTCCGCATAGATGTTGCCGACACCGCGCAGGAGCTTCTGGTTCAGGAGCGCGCTCTTGATAGGAGTCTTGCGTTCGCGAAAAAGGGCCACGAATTTTTCGGGATCGACTTCCAGCGGCTCGCTTCCGCCGGCCTCGAAATCACCGGAACTTGCAACACTGAGGCGCCCGAAGCGGCGTGGATCCACAAAGCGCAGTTCGCGGCCCGACGCGAGTTTCAAAATGGCATGGGTATGCTTGACGATTTCGGTTTCCGGATTGCAAACGAGCATCCGACCTGTCATGCCGAGGTGCACGATCCATTGGGACCGCGTAGCCGGCGTGCTTTTGTTCTTTGCGGTTTTTCGCGATTTAGCGGACCGAGCCGTCCCATTTCGTTCGAGATCGAAAACAATGTGCTTGCCCATGCGCCGCACCTGGGCTATGCGAGTGCGCTCCAGCGTAGCCGCGATCTCGGCCGGCGGAGATTTCATGGTTTGCGGCTTGGAGCCGAGCCAGACCGACTCGATCACGTCTCCGCCGACACGCTGGTGCAATCCACGCGCAACAGTTTCGACTTCAGGCAATTCGGGCACGGGAGATTAGTCTACAGTTACCAGTCGCCGATCGTCAGCGGAGAGGACAACATTGCGTGGGTTAGCTCGCGGGCCCGGTCGCGCCTGGCTGGCGACTGCCGGCTGACGACCGGTTCCTCTGTCACTCCCGGCTGGCTAACCGATTGCCCATCCTTGCCTCTCCAAGGTATGCTTGTTTGTACACACCCCGATCCGCTCATATCCCAGTTATTTTTTCACAACGACGAAGAATCGCGGGCGAAGCGTGTGTGTGCGAACCCGGGGATCCGAATACTTTTGGGACGGAGCTGGCTGTGAAAAAGGGCAAGGCAGCGGTCATCGTGGGCGCACAATGGGGCGACGAGGGCAAGGGCAAAATCGTCGACGTGCTCTCGGAAGGCTTTCCGGTGGTGGCGCGATATGCAGGCGGACACAATGCCGGGCATACCGTAATCATCCGCGGCAAGAAGTTCGTTTTGCAACTGGTGCCCTGCGGTGTTCTGCGCGAGGGATGCACTAGCGTAATCGGAAATGGCGTGGTGCTCGACCCGATCGCCTTTCTGAAGGAAGTCGGCGGGCTGCGCGATGTAGGCGTGCAGGTGGACGGCTCCCTGTTCGTCAGCAACCGCGCCCAGGTAATACTTCCCTATCACCGCATGATTGAGCTGGCATCGGAGAACGCACCGGGCCGCGTAAAAATCGGCACCACTTCGCGCGGCATTGGGCCTGCGTATGAAGACAAGATGGGACGTCGCGGGCTGCGCGTGGCCGACCTGCTCGATCTAAAACTACTTAAAACGCACATCGAAAATGCTGTGCGCGAGAAGAATATGATCGCGCACGCGCTCTTCAACTCGGAGCCGCTCGATGCCGACAAAATGTTCGAGGAGTACGCTGCCGCCGCCGAAAAAGTCGCTCCCTTCGTCCGAGATACAGCGGTATATCTGAACCGGGCGCTGGCCGAGGGCAAGTCGGTTGTGTTCGAAGGGGCACAGGGCACGATGCTGGATATCGACCATGGCACGTACCCGTTCGTGACTTCGTCGAGTGCAACTTCCGGAGGTGCAGTGATCGGCACCGGAGTCGCGCCCAACGCGATTGACATGGTGATCGGCGTGACCAAGGCGTACTGTACGCGCGTTGGCGGCGGCCCGTTCCCCACGGAGGCGAATGACGATAAGGGCGAATTGCTGCGCTCGAGGGGGAATGAGTATGGGGCGGTTACCGGGCGTCCCCGGCGCTGCGGCTGGATGGATTTGCCTCTTCTTCGTTACGCTGGCATGATTAACGGAATCTCCTGGCTGGTGGTCACGAAACTCGATGTGCTCGACGAGTTCGCTGAGATCCCGGTTTGCGTGGGCTACAAAGTGGATGGGAAAAAGACCGACGAAATTCCTGCCCAAGCCAGTGGCTATGAGAAGATCGAATGCCTGTACGAGAGCCGGCCAGGATGGAAGTCGTCAACGCTAGGAATCACGACCATGGAGAAATTGCCGAAGGCGGCTCGAGACTACCTGGCGTTTCTGGAAAAGGAAAGCGGAGCCAGGGTGGGTATGGTTTCGACCGGACCGGATCGTGACCACACAATCTTCGTAGACGAATTCTCGGCGGCGATGAGGGCCGCCCGGCGACAGGCCGAAGCCAAAGCGTAAAACCTACGATCGGAGCATGCAATGGTGGTTCTGGCTGTGACGTGGATGGCGAAAGCAGGACGCGAAAATGACGTGTCCGGAATTTTCTCGAAGCTGACCGAAGCATCGCGCAAGGAACCGGGCTGCGCGATGTACGTAGTGCACCGCCACAAGACCGAGCCGCGCCGGTTCTTCATCTACGAACAGTACAAGGACGACGCCGCCCTCGAAGCGCATCGTGCCGCCCCTCACTTCCTGCAGTTAGCCAAAAAAGAATTGCCCAAGGTCGCGGACCGGGTGGAAGGGCATTTGTTCGAGCCGCTGGCTTAGGACCATCACCTGTTCGGCCTGCTCGTGAACAAGTCAAGAAATGACTTGCGCCTATGCGTCCTTGAAATTGACTGGTGACGTAGTCATGCCACTGCCGTGACCGGCTCTGCGCGTTTGATGGAAGTGAAGAGCTCACTTGCTCTTGTCGATCATCAGCACGCCGCCCGAGGCATAGCTTTCCTTCGAAACTTCCACGAATGTGACCACGATAGCCTCGCGGCGCGCGCCGGCTTCTTCCACCATGGCATCCGTAATGCGCTGGGCTAGCTTGCGTTTCTGATCGGCAGTACGGCCCTGCAACATCGTGACTTGGATTAGAGGCATAGGAAATCGGGTCTCAGTTCTCGGAAAAGCTCAACTCCGCGGGCTGTGACTGATGCTGAAACAGCTGCCAGCTCACTTCGCCAACTCGTAGCCTGCGAAGAAGAAGCTCAATTCATAGCGTGCGGTGTCGTCGGCATCGGAGCCATGGATCGCGTTGAACTCAATGTTAGTCGCCCATTTTTTGCGAATGGTGCCTTCCTCGGCTTGCGCAGGGTTGGTGGCGCCCATAAGCTTGCGCAAGTCCGCGATCGCACTTTCCTTTTCGAGCGCCAGCACCACGATGGGGCCGCTCGACATAAAGTTGGTCAGCGAATTGTAGAAGGGCCGGTGAGCGTGCACCGCGTAGAACTGCTCGGCCTGATGCTTGGAGATTTCCAGCATCTTCATGCACAGGATGCGGAAGCCGTTTTTCTCGAACTGCTCAATGATGTCGCCGACCGCGTTCTTTTTGACCGCGTCGGGCTTGATGATGGTAAGCGTGCGTTCCAGCGTCTTCATGTTGGTCGTTGGTCCTCAGTGTCTTGTCGTCAGTGGTCGTTGGCTAAAGGTCGTTGGCTAAAGCTCGGCGCGTGGCAGATCAGAGCCAGTTCAATCCGCTTCCCAGTGGAATTAATGCCGTACCCGCTACCCGGGAATTGCTGCTCGCAACCCGCTGCCGCTAAGCTTTGGCGACGCTGGCCCCCAGCACCGACAGCAGCGTCTCGGCAATGGCGGCTGGTGACTTCGCCACTTTGATGCCCGCCGCTTCCATTGCCTTGATCTTCTCCGACGCGGTTCCCTTCCCGCCAGAAATGATCGCGCCCGCATGACCCATGCGGCGTCCCGGAGGCGCGGTTTGTCCGGCGATGAAGCCCACCACTGGTTTTTTCATATGCTTCTTCACGTACTCGGCCGCCGTTTCCTCAGCGCTCCCGCCGATTTCCCCGATCATGATGACGGCTTCAGTCTGGGGATCCTTGTTGAAGAGTTCCAGGGCGTCGGTGAAGTTGGTGCCGATGATCGGGTCGCCGCCGATTCCAATTGCGGTCGATTGACCGATGCCGCGAGTGGTCAACTGGTAAACCGCTTCGTAAGTCAGCGTGCCCGAGCGCGACACGATGCCAATGTTGCCCTCTTTGTGAATGTGCGCCGGCATGATGCCGATTTTGCACTTCCCGGGCGAAATGATGCCTGGGCAGTTGGGACCGATCAGCCGCGAGCGGCGCGTCTGCAGAAACTCCCAGGCGCGCACCATGTCCAGCGTAGGAATGCCTTCGGTGATGCAGACAATGAGTTCGATTTCGGCGTCCGCCGCTTCCATAATGGCATCGGCGGCGAATGGTGGAGGCACAAAGATAACGGAAGCGTCAGCCCCGGTTTTATCGACCGCCTCCTGCACCGTGTTAAAGATCGGCCAGCCTTCGTGAGTAGTGCCCCCCTTACCGGGAGTGACTCCGCCTACCACCTGGGTGCCGTAGGCCGCACTCGCCTTAGCGTGAAAGGTACCTTCGCGGCCGGTGAGTCCCTGCACAATCAGTCGCGTATTTTTACCTACCAAGATTGCCATAATTGCTCTCTT
>Ga0193755_1000410_pt1 | contig 12267 bp, 10 predicted proteins | sample H1a2metaG_FD_144921 | JGI IMG/M metagenome (GOLD analysis project Ga0193755, IMG submission 144921) | Soil microbial communities from a riparian zone of the East river system, Colorado, United States - H1a2 | ecosystem: Environmental > Terrestrial > Soil > Riparian zone | place: USA: East River...
TCGTGGTGCTCATGAATTAGGATCCCGATTACCTACAGGCTTGCCTCATTATTGTCACCCATAAATATGGGTCTGGTCAAAGGCAGCGGGCAAACGTGCGGCCGCCTTCGCTTCCGGCGTCCCCCCACGCGGCGTATGTGCCTGCTGATTCGCGCGGACGGAGCGAAATGAGCCGGCAAATACGGTGGCGTTGGCAGCGATATGCAGTTTATGCGCCATCCAGGGCATTATATTGGCGCACAAATTGCTTTATGCGCCAACTAACGCTATTGGCGCAAGTCGGATTCATGCGCCAGCGGTCATGCCGCAGATACAAAACGGTGCGTGATTCGCTCCCGGAGCCGGATAGATTTCGTCTCAAGTACCGCGACGCGCTCATCGAAGTCGTGGGCGAGATTATTCGCCGCGGTCTAAAGCCCGCAGCCGAAGAGATCGATGCGCTGGCCGTGCCGCTCGTGCTCCCTGAAGAGCTGGAACAGTTTCGCGACTTAGTCCTTGTCGAGATCGCGCGGTTGCACGAGGGCAATATCGCACGATTTCGGCTGCGCCCTAATGAATTTCGGCGGTGGCAATCACGATAACGCGAAAGATCGGCGGCCTAGAACGGAGGAACAGCTCGACCACGGCAACTCTCTTCGCCCCGCTACTTGCGCGTTCTGCAGGAATTGCTGCAGCCCCGGCGTTTACAGGGTTAATGTGGCGTCCACACGCGCGCGTTGGTCCGATGCTATCAAACAGCATGCTCTTCTCAGATGGCGCGGAGCGCCGTGGTGACGGGCACCCGCGCAGCGCGCAGCGCGGGCAGCAGACCGCCCAACATCCCCATCCCCAAGGCCCATGCGACGCCGGTTGCGGCGAGCGAGGGGGTGACCGCGAGCTGAATACTGTAGCCCAAGGGGCTGGCCGCGAGACCATTGAAAAGGGTCCATGCCAACCCGCTCCCGAGCAGCGCTCCGGGCAGTGCCAGCAGGAGCGACTCGACCATGACGGAGACTACGATGGGACCGGGACCGAAGCCGATCGCCCGCACCGTGGCGAGTTCGCGGCGTCGCGAATCGACGATGGCATACAGGGAATTGACAGCGCCCAGCGTCGCGCCGAGCGCCATGATCGACCCGACGAAATAGGCGACGAAGAACAGGATGGCATTCAATTGTTTGAATTCGTCCTCGACCAAGGCGCTTTCGTGCATGGCTTCGAGGTGCAAGGCTGGATTGGCCGCAACCGCGTCGCGAAATGCGTCGAAGTCCGCAGCGGATTGCAGCATCACCGCCACCGAGGTGTAGGTGTTGCGCTTGAACGCGGACATGATGCTGTCCACGTCGCCGTAGACCACGCATTCCTGGGCCTGCCCCTGATCGAAGCGTCCCTCGATGGTCCACGCGACGCCGTGAATGAGGCGCGTGTCGCCCAAGTCGAAGCCCGTGAATTGATGAGCGCAGGGATTGCTCACGATCAGTTCATGCAGACCCGGGTGAAACATGCGGCCGCCGGTGAAGCGCAGCTCCGGCAGGTATTGCGTCACGGTGGACGTGACTCCCACGACCGGGAAATAGATGCGAGTGCCGGTCCCTCGCTTCCGCCCCTCGATGAACGTCATGGATTCAAAGACGACGATGGGCTCACCCGCGTCGCCTCTGCGAATGCCCGGCAGACCGAGGATGACCGCCGATTCGTCCTTGGAGATGTCGCTTTGCCCCGGCCGTTCGCCAGTCTTGCCCAAAATGACGTGGTCGGCACGGACGGCTCCCATTTCCTGGCGGCGCGCACCGGCGCCCATGGCGAGCATGGAGACCAACGCGCCGACGGCGCAGGTGACGCCGATGAGGATCGTCAGGGCGGACGACGGCCGCGCTGCGACTCCCGAGAGACCCAGGTGCAGCAAGGCAAGAGACTGTCGGACGAATTTCATGTCCGCGCCCTAGCGGCCTGCCAGTGCCGCTACTATATTCAACCTTGCGGCGAACACCGCCGGAACCGCCGCGCTGATCGCGGCTGCAAGCACTGCACAGGCCATGCCGACCGCCACCACGATGAGAGGCATCGACAGTCCGGGTACGATGTTCGCGGCCAGCGGAAAGATCAGCACCGCCAAACCCAAGCCGCTCGCCGCGGCAGCGACGAAGATCGTCATCGCCTCCGCGAGTATTGATAGAAACACGGCGACGCCGGTGAAGCCGAGCGTCTTGAGCACTCCGAGTTCCGGCATGCGCTCTCGGGTGGATTGCATCATCATGGTGGCGGTAGCGAACAGCAGGGCGACGAGCACCGCGCCCACGATCGAACGGATGAGAAAGTTCAGATCACCGATCGATTGCAGCTGGGACTGCGCCAACTCGCGCATCGATTCGGTTAACGTTTCGTTCGCGGAATTGGCGAAGCGGCGGTCGATTTCATCGGTCACGGCCACCGCCAGCGCAATCGCGGAAACCGCGACTTTGAAATGCTTGACGGTGCCCTTGTCGGCGAGACGGGCCTCGTCGAAGTAGTCATAGTTGATCAGCAGCGTATCGCTGCCCCCGCCCAAGTCGCTGTCGGTATAGGTGCCGACGACATCGAACGCCCAGTCCGTCGAACCGGTCTTTTGCGCGGTCTTGGACAGGAGCGGAATGTGGTCGCCGACTTTCCAGCCGTACTTTTTGGCCACCCCGTCGCGGATGATCGCCGCAGTTCGCATGCGGCGGAAGGCAGCGACGTATTCGGGCGCAATCGTGAAGGTGAACGCCGAAAGCCAGTCCCCGTCCGGGCGTACCGCGACGACGCCCAATTTTTGACTGGGCGTTTGATAGATGGCCCCGAACAGTTCCACGGGGACCACAACCTTGACGCCCGGAACCGATTTGATCCGCTCGAGCAGGGCCAAGGGCAGCGGATCGAAAAGGGCCAGACTGCCGTGAACCAACAGCACATCGGCGCGGGTCTGGCCAATGAGCTGCTCGACACCCGTTTTCAGGCCCTGGAGCACACCGAACAGCGCGAAAGCAACGCAGACCTGGAGAAAAATCAGGACGGAGCGTCCGGGTTTACGCCAGATGCCGGACCAGATGAGCGGCAGAAACTTCATTCGTTGCAAAGAACCTGATATCAGCCATGCCTGGCGCGCGGATGATAGCATCGGCACTGATGGAGGACGAGCGGTGGGAAAGACACGTGCGCATGCGTGCCGAATGACCCGGCGTTTAAAATTGGCGTCCCTAAATAGAGAAAGTTCGAACCAACTTTTAGAAACCCTTGAAGAATGGAACGACCACCTCGAAGCGGCAGCATGGTACGAAAGTGAACGGCAAAACCTCGGCGTCGAATTCATAGCAATGCGGACATCGCCACTGATCAGCGACCCGGAGACCGCTGCCAACTGAGCGTCGTGCGGCACGCCAAGAGCGCGAACCTGCTGGCCTATCCGTTCGAGAATGCGCACCATGGGCCCATCAAGTAACTGCCCTGCACGCCGGCAAATCGCGCCCTTCGGCGGGCGCCGGAGGGCAAGCTCCCATACCCACCATTCGGAGAGAAGTCCTATGACGTCACAACCCCTTAGAGTTGGCATCGTCGGCCTGCAGCCGGGCCGTAGCTGGGCGGCCAAAGCCCATGTCCCAGCGCTACATGCTCTGTCCGCGGATTTTGTGATTGCCGGCATCGCAAACACTACCCTCGCCAGCGCAGTACTGGCGGCTGCCGCGCTGGATCATGGGCCCCGGCCGTTCGCGAGCGTCGCCGATCTGGTCGCCTCGGCGGATATCGATGTGGTCAGTGTCACCGTGAGGGTGCCGCATCATCTTGATGTGGTAAAGACGGCGATTACAGCGGGCAAGCACGTTTACTGCGAGTGGCCCCTCGGCAACGGCTTGGCTGAGGCACAGGAACTTGCCCGACTTGCCAAAGAAAAGGGCGTGCTCGGAGTAGTCGGTACGCAAGCCTGCCTCTCCCCTGAAATCCTGTACATGAAGCAGCTGATTGCCGATGGGTTCGTAGGCGAAGTGCTATCGACGACTTTGATTGCGCGCGGCGGCGGCTGGGGCGGCGTGATACCTGAGAAGAAAAGCCACGCATATCTGCTCGATAACACCAACGGTGCCACCATGCTCACAATCCCGGTCGGGCACGCTCTGGCAGGCCTCCGGGCCGTGCTGGGCGATGTTGAAAGGGTATCTGCAGTGCTGGCGACGCGGCGCAGCACGGCGCTTGCTGTCGACAGCGGCGAAAAGCTGCCCGTCACGGCGCCGGATCAGGTACTGGTTAGCGGTGTGCTTACCGGTGGCGCGCCTGTCTCGCTCCACTACCGAGGGGGTATGCCCCGGGACAGCGCGGGTCTGCTGTGGGAAATCAACGGCGCGGAGGGCGACCTTCGCGTCACCGGCCCCTTCGGTCACCTGCAGTTCGTGCCGCTCACACTCAGCGGTGCCCGCGGTGACGAGAAGGCCTTTCAGACGCTGACGGTCCCGGACGACTACCAGGCCGAGCTGCCGGCGGACCCGATGGTTGGAAACGTTGCGCGGACCTATGCTCGCATGGCCGCGGATCTGCGCCAAGGCACCCGCACAGCACCAAGCTTCGACGACGCGGTTGCGCTGCATCGGGTCATCGCGGCGATCGAGACTGCTGCTTCGGATGGCAAGCCACTCGACGTAGACCGCGCATCGGCGTAGACGCGTGCGCGCGTGGTAGTCAAGGATCGATTGCTCTTAGGCCGTCCGGCGGCGGCCGCGGTCGCCAGCTAAGACGTGCCTCAACTACGTTTCTTGTGCGACGCAAAAATGATCTTGATGTCAGTTGCAAAATGTAAGGATACGGACGGGACACCTGCGATTTCGTTTACGCATAAATGTGACCGCCGTTATTGGAACTTTGATTGTTTGAGTCCATCCAACCCGTGTTGACCGTATGACGAATCGGTCAATTCTTCGTTGGAACAGATATTGCCGGCTGGTCGTGAATATTGTGCAAATTGGCTAATAGCTGAAAAGGACATATACCATGCTGCAACATAGCGAAATCAAGCAACGATTCGGAGGTATTGAGCGTGACATCGCAGAAGCTGCGAGTACCTGCCGATCCGATCCAAAACTGCCGCAGAACTTGAGAGATTGCGTCATGCAAATGGAGAAACAAACGCAGAAGGCGAGGCCGATTCTGGAATCGCAAGACGAGAAACAGATTACTCGTTGCGTCGACGATCTTGAAGAAACCGGCGGACGCGCCGAGATGGCGCTTAAAGGCATTCCCGACGTCGATAGCAAATTGTCGAATGCCGTTTTACATGCACACAGTGAACTGACCGAGCTGAAAAGGCAATTGCACTAAGCTCGGCAGGCATCAAAACAGCGAGTAACTGTTGATCTTTACGGCAATTCTGCCAGCAACGTAGTCTATCGACGCCGACGCGATTTCCTGAAAAACCGGGAGTTCCTTTACCGATCCACACGCGCTGCTATGGTTTACGGCCTGCAACATTTGCCGGATAGGCAAATCAGGCAGTGTGAAATCGGTATCCTGGCGGAACTCGCGTCGGTGGGCGATTCCAGAGCGATTACCAGACCCAGCAGTTGATCGCTCAGACTCCGTATGTTCGCGCTGCAAACCGAGTCAGCTGATCAGACCAACACGCTCATCCGCTTATTCGATCGCACAGATGAGTATCAGGAGATCAACGATCGCTTGGAGGGGTCCAAGAAAGGACTAGCCACGGCTGTCGAGCTGAACGCACGACGACGCCTGACCCCTTTAAAATTGGCGTCCCACGGGTACTCCAACTTAACCCCCCGTAAATACCGGGCAATCCGTCCCGCCTGACGTGCGTATACACTCCGAGTTGCAAACGACCAGTCTATAGACTAGTCTTCTAGTATCGACGGAGGCAGTTACTCATGAAGATTGAAATCGGCGCATACGAGGCAAAAACGAAACTCCCGGAGTTGTTGCGCCAAGTCCAGGCGGGCAAACGATTCACCATTACAAATAGGGGCAAGGCCATCGCGGATCTCGTTCCAAGCGAGGGCCAGACTGCCAAAAACCCGGCGGCAGCCATCGATCAATTTCTCGCATTCAAGAAAAGCAACCCGGTACGAACGAAAATCGACATCAGGGCCGCCATTGAAGAAGGCCGGGAATGAGATTTGTTCTGGACGCCTCGGTCACGTTGTCCTGGTTACTGAGGGACACTGCTCCGCGCGACGAAGCTTACCCTTTGGCAGTTTTGAATGCCCTACGAGATCCCGACACCGTGGCCATAGTACCAATGACGTGGGGACTCGAGGTTGCGAACGTTATCGCGCGCAGTGAAGCCAAAGAGCTGGTGACCGCGGCACAGAGTGGGTCGTTCATCTCGTTGCTCGAAGGCCTATCGATTGAAGTGGATGTCGATACGTTCACGCATGTCCTTTCCGATACCCTGCAGCTGTCACGACGCTATCGGCTGTCGTCCTACGACGCATCGTATCTGGAGCTTGCCCTGCGCAGCGGCGGCCCGATAGCGACTCTTGATGACGACCTACGGCGCGCAGCGAATAAAGCAGGCGTCAAGACATTCAAACCGACATGACGCGGCTCAATTGCCGCATGGGTGGGGCGGAGGCCGGGTTGCCCGGCATTTAAAATTGGCGTCCCCACGGGTACTCCAACTTAACCCCCGTAAATACCAAACAAGCCGCAAATCTCATCCGACTCCTTGCGGAGCATAGCCGACCTATTCTCCGTGCGATCTGCGGAGATTGAACGTGTCCAAGGCTGTATGCCTAAGTCCGCGAAGCCCGTGCGAATGTGACTTCGGTCAAGAACTTTAAAGTCGGCGCCGCGTTTACCCCCAATCGCCGACGGAGGGAATGCACGAACGCCTCGCCGCGGCTTCATCCATTGCACTAACAAGCACCGGTCACGACGGTCAATTTTGCGCAGGGGTGTGCGCGTTTCGCGATTGCGCAGCGCAGATGTTCGTTAATGGCGACAGGGTGTCGCTCTCTACAGCGTCGATTCTACTCCGCCTCGCAAGGGCAAACCCGTCGCAAGGCGGGGGCGCAAAGCTTCCGGTCTGTCAGTCGCAGATAGCGGGGTTACCGACAATGGCATTGAGCTTTTGGCGTGAACTCATCTCTGCTTGCTGCCTGCAGTACGGATTACATCGCAGTAATCAGGAAATGCTCGCTATGAAGTTCAACGCACGGGCTCCCAAGGCGCTCAGTGAATTGGTCTGTTTGGGTTCGCTGCTGGTTTGTTTTGGAATCAGCTTGACCGGATCCGCGGCATTTGCGGCCGGCGCGGCCACAGGCACCATATCGATGTCATGGGGCACCGTGGGGGCCGAGCAGAATTTAGGAGTCAGAGCGATTGCGGTCAATCGGAGGGGCGGAGCGAGCGGCGCCGCGAGCGTGCGTTGCACCACCGTCAACAACACCGCGGTCGCGGGGAAGGATTTCACGGCCATAAACAAGGTCCTCACCTGGGCGAGCGGCGGCGGAGCGGACCAGGATTGCAACGTAACCATCAGCGACGCCACACCCTTCACCGGACAGAAAACATTTTACATACGATTGAGTGACGCCAGTGGGGCGCCCCTGGGCACGCAGAGCCAGACCACTGTGACGATCTATGGCAACAAGGGTGGCGGCCTCGTATCGCTCTCGGCAGCCACCTATACGGCAACGCAAAAGGCGGGTTCGGTGACCATCACCGTGAATCGTACGGTCGGCGGCAGCGGCGGCGCCTCTGTGAGTTACGCCACCGCCAACGGCACCGCGGCGGCAGGCGCCAATTATACCGCCGTCCACGGCTCGCTCAGCTGGGCCAACAACGATATGGCGTCGAAATCCTTCGTGATCCCGATCAGCACCGCCACCTCGTTCACGGGCAGCAAGACCGTCGCGGTCGCGCTTGCCGGTGCGCAAGGCGCAAACCTGGGCTCGACCAAATCCGCCATCGTGACGATCAACGGCAGTCCTGCGCTCCTGACAGCGACGAACAATGATGATGCTTGCATGCCCATGAAGATTTCCCCGCCGGACACGCTGCTTCAGTACCGAAAGAAGGTGTTCGCACATTACTTCTATCCGTTTCCTCTATCCATCGGCAATCGTGTCTCGAGCGGCGACTACTACAACACGCAGTTCCTCACGAAGACCGGAGAGAATAACAAGTGGCTCGCACAGGGCGGTTATTTGCGCCAGCGGCCGCTCGGGGTACCAACGAGCTCGGACCCCAATTGGCAGTTGTTGAACATGGAACGTGAGGTCACTCTAGCGGTGGCTCGGGGCATCACGGGCTTTACCTTCGATGTGATGTCAGTCGATCAGGCGACAAATCCGGCGAGTCAGCTGCACAACATGCTCACGGCCGCCCAGGCCGTCAACAGCCACTTCAAGATCATCGTGATGCCGGACATGACGACGCTCGGGACCGACGCCGATGCGGTGATCCAGATTATCGCCTCGGTCGCGACGAGTCCCGCCGCCTATCGGCTGACCGATGGACGCCTGGTCGTCTCGCCGTTTAATGCCGGGGTTAATCCAGCTTCGTGGTGGCAATCCGTTTTGAGCCGGCTCAAATCGCAGGGGATTGACGTTGCTTTCGTTCCGACCTTCCTCGGCTGGACGCAATCTGCCTCCTCCTTCGCGTCCATTTCATACGGCTTCGCCGATTGGGGCGGCGCGACCCCTGCGGTCGCGAACGCAATGGAAGGCGACGCAGCCTATGCCCGCTCTGCGTACGGCAAAATATTCATGGCGCCGATTGATGGCCAGCAATTCCGGCCGAAGAATTATCTCTATTGGGAAGCGGGAAACAGTGCAGCGTTTCGAGCCGGATGGGAGGGAGCGATCTCTGGCGATTCCGAGTGGGCTCAGTTGGTCACCTGGAACGATTTTTCCGAGACCAGCCAGGTTCAACCCTATACGGATGCCACTCTGAATCGCTCCATCGGTACGGGGTTCTACAACCTCAATGGCTATTACTCTCAGTGGTTCTTAAGCGGTCAGCAGCCGGTCATCACGCATGATGTTCTGTACTACTTCTACCGTAAAGAGGCCACCACGGCTGCGGTTCCCGGCCAATCGAAGCCTGATCAGATCTATCAGGGGAATCCGGAGAACAACATTGAAGTGGTCGCATTTTTGACCGCGCCCGGCACCCTCAAGATCACGATCGGCGGCCAGACGTACACCCAAAATCTAATTGCGGGCGAGTCTTCATTCAAGATCCCCACTCGGGCGGGAACCCCGGTGTTCGCCTTGAGCCGCGCCGGAGCTGACGTGTTCTCGTTCCAGGGCGGCGTCCAAATCTATGGACCCACCGGCCTGCCGTCGGGCGTTGAAGATCTGACGTACTGGAGCGGTAGCGCCTCGAAAACAGGTATTTGCTCACTGTAGGAGGAGAGAAAGTTCGAACCAGCAATTTGATCATATCTATCCCAAATTCACCCTCCGCCGCGAAATCACCAGATTGGCTAATTTTATAAAATTTAGCTAAAATAGGTACATTCTTAACGGAGTGACGCCATGACCCGAGTATCTAGTATTCAACGCGTTTTGAGGCCGCGGCAGCTCCGTCGCACCCATAAAGTTCCTGAGCAAGTCCAGGGGTCAAAGACAATCAATGCGACGCGAGCCAAGAACGCCTTCGGCGAGATCATGGAGAGCGTGCGAAAGTCCGTGCCCGTCTTCATCGAAAAGCACGGCAAGGCTGAAGCGGTCGTTCTCAACGTCAGCCATTACCGGACCCTTGTGCGCCAAGCGCGAACTCCCGACGAAGTGCACCTGGATGGATTGCGAGAAGACTTTGAAACTCTGTATTCGTCTATGCAAGACGACAAATCACGTAAGGCAGTAGACAGCCTGCTGTCGGCTTCAGCGGAGGATCTCAACAAAACCGCCGCAGAACGCGCGAGAAGGCGTGGCTAGACGTCCCGGGCGAATCCTCGTCGCAGCTGGCACCAATGGCGCCGGCAAGAGTGCCATCGTGGGTGAATTTCTAGCCGCCAAGGGCGGAGGGTACTTCAATCCCGACTTGGTGGCTCGAGAGCTCATTCAAAAGGGAGTGCCGACCGAGCAAGCCAACGCAAGTGCCTGGAAGCTTGGGTTTAACGCTCTACAACGAGCCATCAGCGGCAACGAGGACTTCTCCTTCGAAACTACGCTCGGCGGTAGTACGATTGCCCGCGAACTGCACCAAGCGATCAAAGCCGGGCTTAAGATTTACATTTGGTACGTTGGTCTAGCGTCGCCGGAACTGCACATCGCTCGTGTGCGGGCGCGGGTAGGTCGTGGAGGCCATGAGATCCCTGAAGCCAAAATCCGCGAGCGATACCCGAAAAGCCTGGCGAACCTCGTTTCTTTCATCGGTGCAGCAGCCGAGGTTCACTTGTTCGACAACAGCGCCGAATCCGCGGACGGACTCCCCCAAACAATGCGTGTATTCCGCATGCGCGGCAAGAGAATCATTGAACCGGATCTTGAAACTCTAATGACCCAAACACCCAATTGGGCCAAACCGGTCGTTGCGGCCGCTATCAAGGTGCATACGGCACGACGAAAGGCGCGAAAGAAGAAATAGCCAAACCCACCGACATGGCAATAACGTGCTTCGAACGCCGCCAGATAAAGTTCGCACGCCTATAATTTCTCGCACTTACAGAGCCTTACGAAGCTCTTCTGACAGACGCGTAGGAAGTGGCGTCCCACGGGTACTCCAACTTAACCCCCGTAAATGCCATACAAGTCAAAAACCTCACCATCGTGTGCTTGCCATGTCCGGAATTTGAAACCCTGCTGGTGGTCACGCGGCTTTGGCTCTCGAGCAGGCGCTATCGCCAACGCCGACCCGAGTGGTCGCCGCCTGTCTAGCAGGTGCCCGTTTCAAGATACGGGCGGACGATTCGCGCAGCGGCGAGCCCTTGACGGCATACAGAGGCTAAGTCTTGCATTTTGATTACAACCATCGACAATAAGGATGAAGCCGAAACGGCGATACCATAAGAATTCCATGAAAAAACAATCGATACAGGCATGCAGCGCTCTGGGCCTGCTGCTTCTTTGCGCTCACGTTGAACCCGCTTCGGCGCAATCATTGTCCATACCACAGTTGCTGAGGGCGCTGAACTCAGTGCATCCGGTCGGCGAAGTCGCCATTTCGCCCGACGGGAAACACCTGGTCTACGGAAACGTGGTGAGCGGCAAACGTGACGATGCTGAGATCGATGTATCAGCCCTTTGGATTGTCAATGCGAAAGATGGATCCGGCGCGCTTCGATTGACCGCCTGCCCCGGTTCCGTGTGCGACGAGCACGGCGCTGCTTGGTCTCCTGACGGTAAGCAGATCGTGTTTGTCACGACTGACGCGCAGGAGCAAACTCAACTCGCAATCGCCTCGATTGACGGTCGTAACGCGAAAACCATCACCAGCGCGCACGGGCCGCTCGACACCGCGCGCTGGTCACCTGACGGCAAACGGATCGCTTTTCTATACTCGGAAGGCGCGCCGAAAACGCCGGGGCCTCTCAATCCCCTCACTCGCGATGCGGGCGTACTGTCATCGACCGTGTACGAGCAGCGGCTGGCGGTGGTGCCTGCCCATGGCGGCGAACCGACTCTGCTGGGCCCCGCCGATCTGAACATCTATGAGTACGATTGGTCGCCCGACGGCACTCACTTCGCCGTGACCGCGGCGCACGGCTCTGGCGATGACAATTGGTGGATTGCCGAACTCGATCTGCTGGACGCTCAGAATGGATCCATCACTACTCTATTGAAACCTCGCCTGCAGATCGCCTCGCCGCGCTGGTCTGGAGATGGCTCCCGCATCGCGTACATCAGCGGCATCATGAGCGACGAGGGCATTACGGGAGGCGACGTTTATTGGATACCGGGCGGCGGCGGAACGCCCGTCAACGTGACACCGAACCTGCCCGCCTCCGTGAATACCATCACCTGGAATGGCTCGAGCAAACAGTTGATCGTGACCGAATTTGCCGCCGGAGAAGAAGTGCTTGCGGCCATTAATATCGATTCGAAATCGCAGCACGAGATCTGGCGTGCTCCTCAGATGATCTGGGCTAACAGCCTGTTCGGCTTTGCACCGGGCGATGCAGGCATCTCGTTGTCGAAAGACGCAGCCTTCTCGGCCGTCATCCGGCAATCCTATACCTCGCCCCCCGAAATAGAGACGGGAGCGCCCGGCAAGTGGAAGCCGATCACGAAGATCAACGCCGGCGTGCATCCGATCACGGGGAACGCGAAAAATCTGTTCTGGAAGAGCGATCGTTTCAGCGTGCAAGGCATGCTGATC
>Ga0193755_1000411_pt1 | contig 12262 bp, 11 predicted proteins | sample H1a2metaG_FD_144921 | JGI IMG/M metagenome (GOLD analysis project Ga0193755, IMG submission 144921) | Soil microbial communities from a riparian zone of the East river system, Colorado, United States - H1a2 | ecosystem: Environmental > Terrestrial > Soil > Riparian zone | place: USA: East River...
GAACTCTATCGCGTGGCCCTGGGCCTGCCTCGTTACGGCCAGGACATTCGCGAACGGGATTTGCCCCAGGAGACCGAGCAGCAACGGGCACTGAACTTCAACAAGGGCTGCTACGTGGGCCAGGAGATTGTTGAACGGATACGTTCACGGGGCAATGTTCATCGCACATTTACCGGGTTTCAGGTTCATGGAGCACCGCCAGCGCCAGGCACAAAAATTCGTACGCAGGACCGGGATGTCGGCGAGATCACCAGTTCTGCAGCGGTTCCGGCACCCGATGGCAACCACACTATCGCGCTGGGCTACATCCGTCGCGAAGTCGGAGTTGCCGGCAAAGAAGTTCAAGTGGCCGACTCAACTGCACTGGTGACTGAACTGCCTTTTAATGCTTTGCTGGCTACATAAAGGGGATTGATTATGGCTGAGAAAAAACAAGACACTGGTTTCACGGTTACCGATCGCAGGCTATTCACCACCGATGGCGAGTTGCGCTCCGACGTGCGCGAAGAAAAACCTGCCCCAGAACCCGTCCCGCCGCGCGCTGCGGCACCCGTGCCCGAATCGGTAGTCCCGGAACCGGCCGATTCGAAAGTGCCATCGCCACCCTCAGCCGCCGAGCAAAAGGCGAATGTCGAAGCCTACCAGCAATCGTCCAAGGACCTCGACGCCCGGGTGGAACTCAGCGGTCACTCCTCCAGAGAATTGGAAATTACGTTCGAACGCTTTATGGCGTCCCTCTACATGAGTGCCATGATGCAATTGGGCATGATGCACGAAGAAGGCGGCCAACCGCGGATCGATCTCATTGGTGCGCGCCAGACCATCGATACACTGAATCTTCTGCAGACAAAAACCAAGGGCAACCTGACACAAACGGAGGAGCATTTTCTTCAAAACTGCCTCTACGAATTGCGCATGGCCTATGTAGAAGTGACCAATGCACTGGCGCGCCCGCCGCAGTCTGCCGGCCCGATCGCGGGCAGTAAGGCGCGATGAAAGCAACGCTCACGGTACTGGGCAGCGGTACCTCGATGGGCGTGCCGACGATCGGTTGTAGCTGCGCCGTCTGCCACTCGACCGATCCACACGACCGCCGCACCCGTCCTTCGATACTCCTTGAATTCGACGGGAAGGTTGTTCTGGTTGACACCACTCCGGACTTTCGCGAGCAAGCGATTCGCGAGCGCATCACTCAAATCGATGCTGTGCTGTACACGCACACCCATGCCGACCATATCCTTGGCATCGACGATTTGCGGCCTCTGAGTTACCACCATGACGGCAGGATTCCGCTCTACGCCCGCCCGGAAGCCACCGAGTTCCTGCGCAACATGTTCCGCTACATATTTGACGCAGATTACAAATTCGGAGGCCTGGCCCGCCTTGAGTTAAAGCCCATCGCTGGCCCATTTGAACTGTTTGGCAAACGCTTTGAACCGATCCCGATCATTCATGGGGAAACGGAGATCTACGGTTACCGGTTCGGCAGCGCTGCGTATTTAACTGATTTCAGCGAAATCCCCGAGGCCTCGTTGGCGTCGTTGCAGGGGCTGGACGTGCTGTTCCTGGACGGATTGCGGCATACACCCCACCCTACGCATTCGACAGTGGAAAACTCAATCCGCATTGCTGAGCGCCTGCGAGCCAAGCGAGTATTTTTCACTCATATCTGTCATGACTTGTCACATGAAGCCACCAATGCTGTTCTGCCTCCGCAGGTGCGCTTGTCTTATGACGGAATGAAACTGGAGTTCGAAATCTAGTGAGCGATCTTGCGACAAGGGTGCAGAACTGGGTTGAGCCTGATTTTCTTTGCCCGACCGGCACTGCGTCTGTGCACTGCGCAGTTTGCTCTTGAACCCCATGCAGGTCTTCCACAAACTCGAAGACGTACCGGCCGGCTATGGCCCCACCGTGGTGAGCGTCGGCAACTTCGATGGCGTGCATCGCGCTCATCAACTGGTGCTGCGCAACCTTGTCGAGCGCGCGAAGCAGCAGAATGCCAAAGCGGTTGCTATTACGTTCGAGCCGCATCCCACGCGGATCCTGCGTCCTGACTCCGGGCTCCGACTGCTTACTCCCACCCCGGAGAAACTTCGCTTGCTTCGCGCCACCGGCCTCGACGCCGTGCTTCTCCTTCCCTTTGGCCGCGATCTTTCACTTCTCACCCCACGGCAGTTTGCCGAGCAAATCCTGAAAACCAAGCTCCATGTCTGCGAGGTGCACGAAGGATATAACTTCCATTTCGGACATAAAGCGGCCGGCAACGTGAAGCTACTGGCCGAATTCGGCCGTGAAATGGGATTCAGCGTCAAGGTCTTCGACGAAATGAAAGTCCGGGGAGAGCCCGTCTCTAGCAGCCAGATCAGAAGCCTCCTGGCGGGGGGCCGAGTCAGCCGCGCACGTCACTTGCTGGGACGCCCTTTTGCGATTCTCTCAACGCCCGGCCGAGGCCGGGGCTTTGGTAGCAAATACACGGTGCCTACCATCAACCTGAACCGTTACGAAGAACTGGTTCCGCAGGATGGGGTTTACATCACGCGTACCAGGGTGGCAGAGGAATGTTTCGATTCGGCCACGAACATCGGAAACCGGCCCACGTTCGGGGCCGACTCATTTGCAATCGAGACTCATTTGCTGAATTTCCACCCCATCGAATTGCGACCCGATACCGAGATCGAGCTTTTCTTCCTGCAGCGCCTCCGCGAGGAAATCAAGTTCCCGTCGGTGGAAGACTTGCGCGAACAAATCGCAAAGGATGTAAGAAAGGCGCGGCGCTACTTTCACCTCGCCCAGAAGCCTGTGCCGTAATTCCGGAGTTTTCACTGCTGTTCAGCATCTTGCAGCAAGCTCTTTTACAATTCCGAGCAACGAGGAAAGACATTTACTTTATGAAAAAGAAGAGTCCACGCAATTCAACAGCAAAATTATCTCGCGTAGGTACTTTGATCGCGGCAGGCAGCATGGCTATCGGCTCCGGAAGCATTCCTGGCTTGGCTGCGGCCGCCGACTTTGGCCCCAACAATCCTTTTTACGCTCCCAGCACCCTGCCCTTTCAGGCGCCCCCCTTCGACAAAATCAAGAACTCCGACTATCAGCCCGCAATCGAAGCGGGGATGGCGCAGCAGCGTGAAGAGATCAAGGGGATCGCCGAGAACCCGGCGCCAGCCACTTTTGAAAACACAATTGTTGCCATGGAGAAGTCTGGCCGACTGTTCGATCGAGCTATGTCAGTGTTCAACGCGGTTACATCCGCTAACCTCAATCCGGAACTGCAGAAGGTACAGCAGATCGAAGCGCCCAAACTGGCCGCACACGCAGACGCAATTTTCCTGGATCCCAAGCTTTTCGATCGGGTCAAAGCTGTCTACCAACAGCGCGATTCCCTGAAGCTCGATTCCGAGTCGCTTCGTCTGGTTGAGTACTACTATAAAAAGTTCGTTCACTCCGGTGCGAATCTCTCGCCTTCCGACAAGACTCAACTGAAAAAGCTCAATGAAGAGGAATCGACGCTTACGCAGTCGTTCGTCACAAAGTTGCTGGCCGCGACCAAGGATGCCGCCTATATTACGACTGATAAAAGCGCGCTCGCTGGGTTGACCGATGCGCAGATCGCCTCGGCGACGGAAGCTGCCAAGGGACGTAAAACGGACGGGTACGTCATCCCTTTGCAGAATACAACTCAGCAGCCAGATCTCGCGGTTCTACAACAGCGATCCACTCGACAGAAATTATTCGAAAACTCCTGGAATCGCGCCGAACAGGGCGGTCCCAACGATACTCGCGACACGGTTTCCCGTCTCGCCCAATTGCGGTCGGAAAAAGCCAAGCTACTGGGTTTCCCAAACTATGGAGCGTGGAAGCTCGAGGACCAGATGGCCAAGACGCCGGAAGCCGCCATCAAGTTCATGGACGCCCTGGTGCCCGGCAGTACGGCAAGAGCACGGGTGGAGGCTGGAGACATTCAGAACCTCATCGACGCGCAAAAGGGTGGATTCAAACTAGAACCCTGGGATTGGGAGTTTTATTCCGAACAGGTTCGCAAAGCGAAATACGATCTCGATGAATCGGAGATCAAGCCGTACTTCGAACTGAACAATGTCCTGGAGAACGGCGTGTTCTACGCCGCCACCCAGCTCTACGGAATCACTTTCAAAGAGCGCAAGGACATTCCGGTTTACCAGCCAGATGTCCGCGTGTTCGAAGTCCATGACGCCGATGGCAGAACCATGGCCCTCTGGTATTGCGACTACTTCAAGCGCGACAACAAGAACGGCGGCGCCTGGATGGACAATCTGGTGGGACAGTCCAAGCTGCTAGGCACGTTTCCGGTCGTTGTCAATGTCGGCAATTTCGCCAAGCCGGCCCCGGGGCAGCCGGCGCTGCTCAATTTCCGCGATGTGACCACCATGTTCCATGAATTCGGCCACGCCTTGCACGGCATGTTTGCCAATACCAACTATCCCACTCTTTCCGGCACCGCCGTGGCTCGCGACTTCGTCGAGTTTCCATCGCAATTCAATGAGCATTGGGCGACGTATCCCGCGGTGTTCACTCACTATGCCAAGCATCACAAGACCGGCGAACCGATGCCCGCCGAACTGGCAGCCAAGATCAAGAAATCCACCACCTTCAATCAGGGGTACGCTTTAACCGAAATCGTAGCCGCCGCCGAGCTCGACATGCAGTGGCACACTCTGCCCCCGGGTACAGCACGGCAGCGCTCCGACGATTTTGAAACCCAGGCTCTCGAAAAAACGCACCTCTCCCTCAGCTACGTGCCGTCCCGCTACCGCTCCAGCTACTTTGCGCACATCTGGGGAGGCGGCTATTCGGCGGGCTACTACGCCTATCTTTGGGCGGAAATGCTGGACCACGATGCCTTCCAGTGGTTTGAGGATAACGGCGGCCTGACGCGCGCCAATGGCGATCGCCTCCGCAAGATGGTCCTTTCCCGTGGCAATACGGAAGATCTCGCCAAAATGTATTCGGAATGGCGCGGAAGTGAACCGAGGATCGAGCCTATGCTGAAGTACAGGGGCTTGGTGTCATCGGACAGCAGTACAAAATAGAAAATCTCTTTGAGAGCCTGGCGTTCAGCCGGGCTCTTGCCCTTCCAAACCCACGGGGATCGACAACACTCAGTTCGAGCACCTGCCTTCCAACCGATCGCCTTCTAGTTTCCCATTGCCAATCGGCTCGCCCAGAATTGACAATCTCCCGAATGCCCACCAAGCCCGCGACCTTTTCCCAGACCACTGTCGCTCAGCGGCGCACACTGCTCGCTGCCTCGCTCGGCTGGATGCTGGATGCCTTCGACACCATGCTGTATGCGCTGGTTCTGACGCATATCATGCGCGACCTGGGCATGAGCAAGAGTACGTCGGGATTTCTGGCCACGTTGACTCTGCTGGCTTCCGGCATCGGAGGTGTGCTGTTCGGCTTCATTGCTGACCGCATCGGCCGCAAGCGTGCCCTGATGCTCAGCATTCTGACTTATTCCCTTTGTTCTTTTGCTTCGGGGTTGGCCACTTCGATCTTTGTGCTGGCATGCTTCCGCTTCATTCTCGGTCTCGGCATGGGCGGAGAGTGGAATACCGGGGCCACACTGGTCGCCGAAACATGGCCGACCGAATTGCGAGCCAAAGCGATCTCGGCCGTGCAAAGCTCCTGGGCCATTGGGTACGCCCTCGCCGCTCTGGTCGCCGGGGTCGTGCTTCACTACGCCAACTGGCGCATGGTTTTCTTCGTAGGCATCCTGCCCGCTCTAATGACGCTCTGGATTCAAAGCCGGGTCCCGGAATCCGAAATGTGGCTGGAACACCACCGGCTGGCGCAGGATTCCAAGCGGGTGGCTGAGGCCCAGGCGTCTTACGATCACTCTAGCTTCGTCCGTATCTTTCAGCCGCCGTATGTGCGTTACACGTTCGCCCTGCTGTTGGCGAATTTCTTCGGCATGTTCGCGTGGTGGGGACTTTTCACCTGGCTTCCTCCCTATCTCTCTCTTCCGGAAAGTCAGGGCGGACGCGGCTTCGGAGTGATGGGCACCACCACCCTGCTGGTAGCACTCAACCTGTTCGGAATGTTTCCCGGGTATGCCGGCTTCGGCTGGGTCGCCGATCATCTCGGCCGTCGGCGTTCTTTCATTCTCTACACGTTGACGGCGGCCATCCTCGTTCCTCTCTACGCCGCTGCTCGCCAACCCTGGCTGATCCTGGTTCTGGGCGCGCTCACCGCTTTCTTTGGCACGGGCTTCTTCTCCGGTTCGGGCATCATCGGCAGCGAAATTTTTCCGACTCGCCTGCGCGCGCGCGCCTTGGGATTCACCTACAACGGAGCTCGCACCATGAGCTCCATTGCTCCCTACATCATCGGACGGGTCGGACAGGCGAAGGGCTTGAGTTGGGCGTTCTATCTCTGCGCAGCCGGATTTTTTCTTTCCATGATGGCCGCGACCCAGCTACCGGAAACGAAGGGAAAGACTCTAGAGTAAACCCAGGAGCAAGCTTCAGTACGTAGGGACAGACGCCCTTGTCTGCCCCGTCGAGCACAACTCGACACTCTCCTGGAGAGGCGGTTCGTCTCACTCAATCGGTTCTACAACAGGCACATCCGCACCCCCGCGCTCCGGCAACTGCACGATCACGATCGCTGCCAACACAACCACGATCCCTAGCATCTGCACCGGGCGCAACGCCTCTCCCAAGAACAGCGCCGCCAAAACAATGGAGAGCACGGGTTCGAGGCAACTGGCCACAATCGCCCGAGTCGGCTCGAGATGCTGCAATCCCGCAAAGTAAAACGAAAACGGCCCCAACATTGACACCAGCGCGAACACCATCAGGAAGGCCCATTGCAGGCCTGAGTAGTGCGCGGCGACTACTTTCCACGGAGGATTCACGATTAACCAAAAGGCGCTCGCACTGAAGGTCGTGTACAGCAGCACAATCCACCGGTCATGGCGGGCCATGATCCCGTGTCCCATTACGTTGTAGAATGCGAACGCGACTGCCGCCAGTAGCGCGGCAATCACTCCTACAGGGTCGATCCGGAATCCGCCCTTTCCCACGGCTCCGATAGCCAACGCGCTTCCCAGCACTGCCAATCCCACAGCAACTACACGCTGCGCAGTCGGCTTCTGCAGCCCCCGAGCCACCATGTAGAGCAATACCAGCACCGGCGCCGTATATTGCAGGATGATCGCAGTCGCAACATTGGTTCGTTGAATGGCCAGATAGTACAGAAAATTCGACGACGCAACCCCGAGCACCCCCAGCAGCACAACCCGCCCCAAATCAGCGGTCGGCAACCGCAAATTTGTCCAACCCCGCCGCGCCTGGAGGATGGGCAGCAATACCAGGAATGAAATCGTCGTGCGGCTTTGCGAGAGAATCAGGGGATCTATCGGCTGCAGGACCTCGCCGGCAGGCAGAAGCCGCCCAGTAAAGGCAGCCCGGCCCAGCGTGGCCGCAATGCCCCACAGAAGTGTGGCCGCGGCGATGTAGGCATATCCGCGGATCGGATGTGCTTTATTCGCCAAGGATTTCGTCGAGCCGTTCAGGGTTGAAGCCGATGATCACTTCCTCCCCAATCACCAGAGTCGGAGTGGAATGGCTCTTGTATTTTTCCGTCAAATCGTGCACCGCACCTGGATCACGGGTAACATCGCGTTCCACGAACGCGATCCCCCGCTCGGTTAGGAACAGTTTCAACACGTGACAAGGTGGGCAATCGGGGTGGGTAAACAGAACCACTTTGCGATTCCGCCCTTCGGGCGATTCCCCGGCTTCAGTAGTCAAGCGTCAGTTCTCCCGGATTTCAATCTCCGACGTTATCTTCGCGGTTTTTTCCAGCATGGCCGAGACCGAGCAGTATTTTTCCTTTGATAGCCGCACAGCGTCCTCGACCGCCTTGCGAGAAACCTTGCCGCCTACCGTGTAAATCAGTTTGATCGACGTGTAAACCGTCGGCGGCTCCGTGGCCCGTTCTGCCTGAGCTCTGACTTCCATACTGGTGAAGGGCTCGCGTTTCTTCTTGAGAATGCTCGCTACATCGTAGCCCGTGCACCCGCATAAGCCGATCAACACCAGTTCCATCGGACTGTTCGCGGTCTTTTTATCTCCGTCCAGCACGATGGCGTGGCCGCTGCTCGACTCGGCCACAAACCGATGGCTGTCTATCCATAAAGCTTTCGCTTCCGTCATAGCGCCTTTCCCTGCGGGAGTCTTTCTACCTTCGATTGTCAGTCAGGGGCTCAGGATGAATCAAAACTCGGAACAATTCTGGCGCGTCCTGCTTGAAACGAATCTCCAGATCCGTCTGGATATCATGCACTCGCGATAGCGGCATGTCGTCTGAAAGCGTGCAATGGCAGGAAACATAGAGCCGGCCGCGCACGCGTTTGATGTGAATTTCATGCATGTCGAGCACTTCCGGGAACTCGGCCGCGATCGCCTTCAGGCGTCGCTCCAAGGCTGCATCTCGCACAATCTCGTCTCCCGGCTCAATGGTTGCCGGTTCGCTCTCAATATGCGTCAGGATCGAGGAAATCTGCGGGATTTCGTCGCGCATCTCCGCCTCCAACGCGGTTACACGATCATGCGCGTCTTTCAGGGATAGTCTCTCGTCGAGTTCCAGGTGCTGCTCCACGTCGAGTCGTCCGTACAAATCCTGCACGCTGACGTCGTGAACGTTGAGATTGTGGCGCGTGGCCACGGCGCGAATCTGATCAAAAATATTTTCGGTACGATCCGCGCGCGGCACCGAATTCACCGTGACGTCGGCGTCTGGAAGCACGCGGTGCACCGCCTCAGTGACCATCTCGGCGACCCGCCCGGAATGCTGAAAAGTTACCGTGCGCGCCAGAGCGACCGCAACATCAGCAAAATACCGATTGCCGGCCCGGCGGATGCGGACCCGATCCACACCGATTACGCCCTCTACGCGGGGAACGACTTCGATGATCTTGCTCCGCACGCCTGCCGGAGCCGCATCCAGCAGGGCGTCTACGGTCTTTCTTGCCAGACGCCAACTGACATGCACAACGATTCCCGCCACCACCAATGCCGCCACCGGATCTGCATCTCTCAGCCACCCTATGTGATACGCGCGTCCCACCATGACCAGCATCAATCCCAGGATCACAACGCTGCTGGACCAAACATCCGTGGAAAAGTGGAGAGCATCGGCTTCCAAAGCCTGGCTGTCATACTTCTCGGCGATCCTTCCCAAAGCCCGTGAGCGCCAAACATCCACGCCGATGGATAACAGCATGACCCCGAACGCCCACATCGACGGCTCAATCTCCACCCTGGTGAAGAACAGCCGCTCGATCGCCTCGTAGATGATCCAGAGGCACGTCAGCAGTAGCAACCCGGTTTCGATGAATGCCGAGAAATTCTCTACCTTCCCGTGGCCGTATTGATGATCAGCGTCGGCAGGCTTGTCGGAAACCTGCACTGAAAAGAAAGTAATCACGGCTGCGATTAGATCGAGTCCGGAGTGGGCGGCCTCGGACAAGATACCCAAGCTGCCCGTGGTCAATCCCACTACGACTTTCAGTCCCGTAATCGCAATCGCGGCGAGAACAGAATTGCCCGCCACGGAACGTTTCTCCGCTCGCATGGTTGCTGGCGAATATGGCATGGGCGATTCCGACATGTCGTGATTATCACCGTTCCTGTCTGCCCGCGTCTAACCGGATTCGTGAACTACCAAGGTTCACATCACAGGATGGCGGCCACCTCGTGTGCTACGATTTCACCCAACTCTAGAAATGACTTCTGGAAAACCAACCGTTGTCGTAACCGGCGTGTCGGGAAATCTGGGCCTGCGCCTTCTGCCGCAGCTTGCCCAATTCTCGGTCATTGGCCTCGATATGGTCCCGCCGAAAACCGACCTGCCGATCCGATTCGTACGCATGGATCTCGGGCTCGAGGAATCCTGTCGCAGCTTGTACAACTTGTTTCGCGAGGCCCGGCCCTTTTCGGTTGTCCATCTCGCCTTTGTGATCGATCCCTTACGAACCGGTGTGCTCGATGTGGATCGCATGTGGCACATCAATGTCGCTGGCACGGCGCGCGTGATGGAAGCCATCACCGAGGCCAACCGCAACGAAGATAGCGGTATCCGGCAGTTTATTTTCCCGAGCAGTGTATCTGCTTACGGCCCGGACTTGCCCGGACCGGTGAGCGAGGAATTCGCTCTGGAAGCCCACACCCTGCCCTACGCTATTCACAAGCGCGAATCGGATCGAGTCGTGCAACAGCGCGCCCCCGCGCTTAGTGGCTGTAGCGCCTATATTCTTCGTCCTCACATTTTTGCCGGAGCTACTGTCCAGAATTACCTCATGGGGGCGTTTCATGGCTCGCCCAACGGCAAGGGCAAGCGTGCCGCGAAGATGCGCAAGGAAGGCAAGCGCCTGCCGTGCATGCTTCCATATGGCCAGCAGTACCTCGATAACAAGATCCAATTCGTCCACGTTGACGACATGGCGAGGCTGATTGCCTGGATCCTGCAACGCGAACCAGAAGTACGACGGCTCACGATTCTCAACGTTGCCGGCCGGGGCGAGCCAATGACGTTTGCACGCTGTATCGAAATAGCCCAAGCCAAGCTGATGCGAGTTCCGGGTAGGTGGGCGATGCGGATCGTTTTGCAGATTTTGTGGAAGCGAGGCATCTCGGCCATCCCGCCCGAAGCTGTCCCTTATATGAGCGGACAATACATCATGAATACCGACCGCCTGAAGAAATTTCTGGGCGAGGATTACGAGAAAGTCATCCGTTTTTCGATCGCCGACGCCTTCGCTGACTCGTTCAAGGCTCGCGCGCCAGTAAGCGAGCCGCAGAACCTCGCAGTACCTTAACCAGCCTGACACCACGTGGTTACTTCCTGCCTCGGTACAGTCCGGCTGTTCCGAACGTGTACGGCTTCCACTCTGCTTCGCTGAATCCCACAGCTCGCATCCGCGCCTTCATTTCCTTCGGCGCCGGAAATTTTCCGACAGAGGCGGGCAAGTACGAATACGCACCCTTCACTCCTGAGATCGCGGTGCCTACCGCGGGCAACACGCGCCGGAAGTACACACCATAAAGCCTTCCCACGATTCCCTGAGGCTCGGCACACTCCAGAATTCCAAGCTCTCCCCCCCGGCGGAGCACGCGCGCAATCTCCCGCAATCCCGCGTCATAATCAGCGAGATTGCGGAATCCGAACGCAGACGTCACCAGATCGAAGGATTCGTCCGCAAATGGCAGCGTGAGGGCGTCGGCCTCCACCCACCGCAACGGCCTCTCACCGGACTTGCTGACAGCACGCTCGAGCATGGGGTGCGCAAAGTCGATTCCGAAAACACGCGCGCCCGAGGCTTTGGCTTTCTGCTGCAGAGCAAATGCCATATCCCCGGTTCCGCAACACAAATCCAGAACGCGGGCATCGGGACGCGAAAGAATCCCCTCAAACGTTCGTGCCGTGCGCCACCACCACCAGCGGTCGATATTGAAAGAAAGCAAGTGATTCAGCAGGTCGTAGCGAGGCGCGATTGCGGAAAACATCTCCTGGACGGCCCGCGAAGCGGACGCTCGATCGCGCGCCCCCTCTGGGGATGCCCCGATCACCATCGATTTGTTCGACTCGCCCATGCTTAGAAATAAAGAAGTGCATTCTGCGAAATGATTGGCTAGGCCATCGATAGCTCTCGAATTTCGTTCACCGCCGCGAGCACAACCATCTCCGGCACATCGTTAACTACCTCGACCTTCCCGATTTCGATCGGTAAAACGAAATGCACCTTACCGTTCCTTGTCTTTTTGTCAGACTGCAACCGGCGCACAATGCTCTGACTGCGCACGTCCAACTGTGGCAGCCGGCCGACCTCGCGAGTGGCGGCGCTGATTCTTTCCGCATCGAGCGCGCTAAGCTTTCCCACTTTTACCGCGATTCGTGCCGCCGCAACCATGCCCCACGCCACCGCTTCCCCGTGCAGGAGCTTGCGGTAGCCTGTTTCCGCCTCCAACGCGTGCCCAATGGTGTGTCCGAAGTTCAGGACGCGCCGCAGGCCGTTTTCCTTTTCGTCGACCGAGACTACATACGCCTTTAGCCGCACCGATTCACCAATCAGCCGCTCAACCGTCGTCGGATCACGCTTCAGAATCTTTCCCCGGTTCTGCTCGAACTCCGCAAACAGTGCCGGATTTCCGATCACCCCGCACTTGAGGGCCTCGTACAATCCGGCCCGGTACTCGCGCTCCGGCAGCGTCGA
>Ga0193755_1000413_pt1 | contig 12227 bp, 14 predicted proteins | sample H1a2metaG_FD_144921 | JGI IMG/M metagenome (GOLD analysis project Ga0193755, IMG submission 144921) | Soil microbial communities from a riparian zone of the East river system, Colorado, United States - H1a2 | ecosystem: Environmental > Terrestrial > Soil > Riparian zone | place: USA: East River...
GCGGTGCGTAGCCGGGAGTTGCCGGATAGGGCGCGGCATGATCGACGAAATTGCGGTTGAGATCGACATTGTTCTCGGTGGTTCGGGTGCCCTGCGCGAAGCCGAAAGGATTGAGCGCATGCACCATCAGCACCGAAACGTCGCCTGGCAGGTTGCGGGCAAAGCCGCTTCGCATCCAGCCGATCTGGGCGGCCGAGCCGCTCAGGCCTTCAAGGCCGTGGGTGCCGCTGACGACAACGAGCTGCGACGGCGCGTTGGTATCGCCGAGCCGGGCCACGTCGACGAACAACGCCTGCCCGTCCGGCCCGGTCGCCGTCGGATGACGGTATTCCGACAATGCGCAACCGAGATCGCTGGCGGTGGCGTGGAATTTGGTCCGGGCGCCCGCATAGTCCAGCGCAAAGCTCTGCGTGAAGTCGTTCATCGTCATGCGACAAACCCGAGCGCGACATTGGCGGCGTCCGCATGCGACACCACGATGCCGCCGGCGCAAGGCCTGTAGGGAATACCGGCCGCGTCGAACAGCGCGCGCGGCGTGCCCAGCGACGCCACCTTGAAGGTGAGCGCGACCATGCGGTCCGAGCCGTCCTCGCTGACAAGTGCGGCACCGGTGTAACGCTCCGCGATCGCTGCCGGCTCCAGCATCAGCACCGTCGCCGCGCCGGCCCGAAACGAGACGCCGCCTTGAACAGGCGTCAGCAGACCGGGGCCGAACATCCGATCGTAAACGACAGCGGTGCGTGCGGGCTCGTGCGAAGCGATCACGAATTCGACGATGTCGACGACGCCGTTGGGATGCGACTGCCATTCAGGGCGGTACACCAGCTCGGGCGTATCGTGGTGGCAGAAGAAGGTGCGACCGTTCTGCACCGCGTCGCCACTGACGCGGATCACCTTGAAACGTGCGTCCTGAGCGCCGCCGGGCAACGCCACCGGCCGCGCAAAGCTCATCGGCTCCTGCACCGGAACGCCGCGATTTTTCAACGTCGAGTAGACCAGATCCGCGTCGACCGACTTGAACACGAGGCCTGTCAGCCCGGCGGGATGCGCCCACAGATCGGCGCGCATCGTCTCGCGTCCCGGCAGGTAACCGAGAAGCTCGAGATAGTTCGTGCCGAAGATCGCGAGATTGTTGCTCGAGCCCAGCGTGTGGTGGCCGCGCTCGGTGAGTTGAAAACCGAGACGGGTATATTGCGCGGCGGCCTCGTCGAGCTTGCCCATCACATTGATGACGGCATGATCGAGCACCGGACGAAGCGGCTGGCTGGCAGCAACCAAATCACTCATACCCTTAAACCCTTATCGCTGCGCGAGAATTTTCTGCAAGATCGATGCCACCACATGATGGCTTCAGGCGGCGCGTGGCGGCGGCGTTTGCTTCACCATGGCGAATTCGATTGCAGCGTCGGCATGCAGCAACGTCGAGTCGAACACGGGAAGATCGATGTGTTCGGGACCCACCAGCAGGCAAATCTCGGTGCAGCCCAGGATCACGCCGTCTGCACCCTGCTCCTTTCCACGCGCGATAATTTCGAGATAGAGCTTTCGCGACTCGTCGCGCACGATGCCCTGGCATAGTTCGTCGAAGATGATGTCGTGGACGATGGTGCGGTCATCCGCATCGGGAATGACCGGGTCGAGCCCGAATCGCTCGCGCAGCCGTGCCACGTAAAAATCCTGTTCCATCGTGTAGCGCGTCGCGAGAAGCAGCGGACGCTTCAGGCCTTCAGCCTTGATGGCCGTGGCGGTGACGTCGGCGATGTGCAGCAGCGGGATCGACACCGCCTGTTGCACCTCGTCGGCCAGCTTGTGCATTGTATTGGTGCAGATCAGCATGCAGCTTGCGCCGCCACTTTCCAGGCCGCGCGCGATGCCCACGAGAATCCGGCTGGCCTCATCCCAATGCCCCTGCTTCTGCAGGCTGACGATCGCATCGAAGTCGACCGATCGCATCAGGATGTCCGCGGAGTGAAGGCCGCCCAGCCGTTTGCGGACCTGTTCATTCAACCGGCGGTAATACACTGCGGTACTTTCCCAACTCATTCCGCCAATCAAACCAATCGTCTGCATTTCTGCCGCTCGCTTTCCCTGGCATTTCTGCCCTTGATACGAAACTAGCAGCAGGATCGCGCAATCCGGTTGCGGATCGGCGCCAAGATATACGGTTGGCCCGGGAATAAACTCTATAGTTGGCGCGTTGCGCGGAATAGGATTTCAATATCGGGACTGACGCCGCGTCTGGCATGCTCTTTCGGAACATCGGCGAACGCGGAGCAACCGCCGGAATCACGCGCAACGTCAGCCAGGCGACACAGGAGGTGACAGCACACATTGCTGGTGTCAGCGCCGCGGCTAATGGGACCGGCGCCGCCGCCGACCTGGTGCTCCGCGCAACCTCCAATCTATCAAAACAGGCCGCACAGCTTTCCAGCGAAGTCACCACATTCATGGCCGGCGCGCGCGCCGTCTAAACCTTGCAACCTCTCAACCGGCACCAGCAACCTCGCACGTCCCGCGCCGATCGCCCGAGCTTTCGTCACAGACACCGAGGGTTCCCATCCGCGCCCGGCATCGATTGCCGGCGTCATCCACAGGGATTATCAGCCCCGCACATCACTTCGCTTGCTTCCGCGAAACGTTTTTGTTGGAGTATCGGAGGGCCTGAGGTGGTGTGATGGAATGGGTAAAAGAGCGCGATCTATTAATCGAGCAAACGCTGGCGTTTGTTCAATCGGTCAACGCCAAGAAAGCGGACATCAAGCGAGCGGATATCAGGCGATCTGACACGAAGCCTGACCTAAAGCTTCGCATCGAGACCGCACCGATCGACGCGACAAAAATCATCGAGTCGCCGGCAAGCGTCCCGGTTTCGCGGGCGATTGTGTCCGGCGATTTCCGAGCCGAGATGCAGGCGCGGGTCGCGAAGTTTCGCGCCCATCAAGAGCGGTTCAACCGGGAGCGCGAGGAATATTTCAGCGCCACCTTGGCCAAGGTCCGTGCCGCCCTCGGAGAGGATTGCGCGCCGGCTCCGCTGCGGAAATAGCGCCGTCGAAGCCCTCGCCGCCTGCCTCGCGACAAGCTATCGGGGCATTTCGCCAGCTATCGGCGCATTTCGAAGGTGTGCACATCCCGGTTGATCCCGTCGAACCGGCCTTTGCCGGAACCAGCGACGTCATCACCGCGAAGATGTTGGCGATCCGCCGCACCACATTTTGGGTATCATCCTGCCGGTGATGGGCCGGCAGCTTCCCGTAAATTTGCAGAGCTAAAATACCAAAAGCGGAGACAGGATTTCGTTCATAACGCTAGCCGGCGACCGCCGATGCCGCCTGCCCGATCCTCTCCAGCACCGGCAGCAGATGTTTTAAAAACTCCTTCGGGTTCTCGCTCATTGGAAAATGGCCGAGGCCCTTCATGATGGCGACCTCGCTGCCGGGAATGCTTTTGGCGACGGCGAGCGTTTCCTCCGGCGTGCAGGAATAGTCGTACTCGCCGGACAGCAGAAACAGCGGGCAGCGCCTGGTGTCGATTTCGGCGACGCGGCTTCTGATGTCGCCGTCGAGCTTGTAGAAATAAAGATCGCCCTTGAAGACGCCGGGTCCCCCTTGCATGTAATGCCACAGCGTCTCCCAGCGCTCATGGTCGGGCGCGTCGGGCCCGACTAATCCGGAGACGATGGCGGCGGAGACTTCGCCGCCATGCACGTCGGGCCGGTGCAGGAAATTCAGATCGTAATAGGGATCGACGTGTGCGCCGGCCTGCAAGCCGATGATGGCGCGGAACGCTGTGGGATGCTCGAGCGCCAGATGAAGCGCGATGCGCCCGCCGATCGAACAGCCGATCAGGATCGGCCGGTCCAGTTCGAGCGCAGTCATGATCTCGAGGATCATGGTGGTGTATTGCGCCGAGGTGAGTTGGTACTCCTCATTGTGCCAGCCCGACGGCGGCGAGGATTTGCCGTGCCAGGGCATGTCGAAGGCGATGACGCGGTGACGGCGCGTGACGCGCTCATCGTTCATCAGCGCGCGGTATTGACGTCCGTCGGCGCCGGCGGTGTGCAGGCACAGCAGCGGGGTGCCCTCGCCGGCCTCCTCGACATAGAGGCGGTGTTTCCGCCCGAACAAATCAAGATGCATATAGCGGCCGGTGATCGGCTCGAATTGGACGCTCATGCGCTTAAGCTCCCGCCGGGCGCAGTTTCGCCAGCGCCTCCTTGAAGTAACGAAGGTTGGCCATGAAAATTTGCAGATTGCCTTCCGCCTTCAGAACACGCCGCTTGATCAGGGCCATCAGGTCGTTTGAGCCGGGCGGCGGCCGGCTGCTCCAGAATTTTTGCCATTCCGCTTCGGGTGCGCGCAGCGCAAAGGACGACGACGGCATCACGAACGGCCCCGACGTCACCGACACGATCCGGCCTTCGAAGATCGATATCAGCGAAGTGGCTTCGCCTACCTCCAAAAGGAACGTGGTCGTGAGATAGCGCCCGCGCCTGACCAGCGCCTCGTCGTCATTGACGCGCGCCTTAAGTGCCTCGATCATTTGGCTCTCCCGTCCCGGCAAAAAATTTTGGGCAACGGCCCCTCGCCCGGCGCCTGCCCGCTTTGCTCCGCATGATGGGTAGATTGGTCGCGCCGTCAATCGCCTGGCGCATGACCCGCCCAAGCATGCCTTTGGCACTGACTTGATCCGAGGGGTGCGAGCGGTTCGGCGGCGGCGCTAGAGCCAGGCGTATACCAGCGCCAGGTTCGCCGCGCACGCCGCCAGCAGCACGACTGACAGCATAATATGCAGGCGTTCGCAGGAGATTTGCAGGACGATTCTCATGGCCCGCAAAACATCGGGCGATTCTAGCCGGGGAGTCTCGGGGATTATTTTTCGGGGGATTCAGGACTCGTTTACGACTCAGGGATTTGCCCAAAAATGGCCACCGAGCAGGCGTCCTGCTGGTCCCTCACTTGCGTGTGACCCGCCGATCTTCGCCGGCCTGAAACCCTATCCGTTCAGGCGCGTTGGGGTGGTTTGATGGAGTATCCGATGCCCTATGCGCTGTTTTGCAACGAGGCCAAGCTCAGCAAGACCTATCCGACCGAGGCGGACGTCTGGAAGCTTGCCCGGCAAAGCGGGCTGGTGGTCGACGCGGTATCGGACGAAGAAAAGCAGGCGCCACGGCCGGTGCTGGACAACGATTACGAGATCAGGCCCTGCCGACCGGACCCGCACGAAGATCCGGTGAAAAACCAGGCCGAGGCCGAACGCGAAGCCGAACTGGAATTCCAGCTCAGTTCGTGAAGGGGCAATAATTTGCTTCCGGCCCTCCGAGAAAACAACTTCTGCTAGAAATCACGGTTGCTAAAACAACGGCGGTGGCTAAAGGCCCCGCGCTCGCTGGGACGACATTAAGTTACGGCGTGGCTACCGCCAGCGACGCCTGCTCGGCGGCGAGGGTGACGCAGGCCTTGCGGCGATGCAGTCCCCTGATCGCACCAGTGACCTTGAGGACCTTCCCGACCGGGCATGACGGGTCCTGCACGAAGGCGATCTCATAGGGGGCGAGCACAAGAGGTTCGGATTTAAGCACGGTCTGGGCAGCGCAAGGCAGTGAAACCGCCAATAAAATCAGCCCTAACGCAAAAACACGCATGCCCGTTGTCCACCCACCGCCAAAACCATAATAGCCGATCGGATGCGAAAGTTCCGTGCACCGCAAAAATTATTTTTCGGCCATCGCCCGCAGCGGCCTGCCCGCTTCCCTAAACCGTTTTCACAACAAAAAAGGCCGGCGCGTGGCCGGCCTTTGCGTATCGAAGCAGCTTCCCGTCAGTATTTCGCCGCGACCGGGCCACCCCAGCCAAAGCGATAGTTGATGCCGGCCTTGACGGTGTGTTCGTCGTTCCGGAACCGGGTGCCGACGATGTCGACAGGTCCGGTCGTGAAGCTGGTGCTGCCGAAATTATAGTACTGGTATTCGGCTTTGGCAGACCAGTTGGGCGCGAACAGATATTCGAGACCGGCGCCGACCGTGTAGCCGTCCTTATGGCTGCCATTGGTGATAAAGGCCGTAGGTACCCCGGCGACGGTCACGCCGATGTTGTTATTGTCGCGCCAGGCGTAGCCGCCCTTGGCGTACAGCAGCGCCGGACCCCAAGTGTAGCCGATCCGGCCGGTCACCGAGCCGAGCTGGTTGTTATTCGTGGTCACCAGAGTGCCGCCTGGAAAAAGCACGCCATTGTTGTTGTTATTAGCGAGCCAGCTGTACTGGGCTTCGGCGCCGACCACCCAGTTCGGGGCGAACTGATAGTCGAATCCGCCCTGCACGCCACCGAAGAACCGGCCGCCGTTCCCTTCCAGGCTGTTGTTGCCCGCGAACGCGCCGCCGAGATGGCCGCCGATATAGAAGCCGGTCCAGTTGTACACCACTTGGGGTGCCGTATAGGCCGGAGCCTTGGTATAGGGGCGCGCCGGCAAATCGGCTGCAAATGCGGGAGCCGCAAAGGCGATAATGGCGGCCGCGCCGAGCAAAGCTTTTTTCATCAGTGGTTCCCCGTTACTGTCGTTGCGACCCTCATAAAACAACGTGGCCTCAATTTGGTTGCTTCGCGGCGATGCCAAAGCGACGATCGCGGCCAACTGTCACGGAGGGGCAACAACGCCGTTTTGTTCCAGGCCCGATGCCGGGTTTCCGCCCGCCGCCCGGTTAGTTTATGCCTATGTTCTAGGTCGGCGATGGCAATGGTCGGGTTCAAGCCTCGCCGAAAAGTGATCGAAATTCACCGGGGCGAGTGACCGCGGAATTCCCTCCATCCCCCGGCCATGCCGACGGCTCGGCTGGATCGATGGACCCCTGCCCGAGAGATTGCCGCTGTAGTGCGGAGCTTGTGGTCGTCGCGCGAGGCCACGCCGCTCGCTCGGGTCGCGTGCGGTACGCGTCGTGGCTTCGAAGCGATCGCGCAACGGCAGGAAGACGCGATTAACGTTCGCCGTCACGACATGCTTTGCTCCGGAAATCCTTTTGATGGACGAGTGGATTATCGCGGGCGATGCGGGATTTCTGAAAAGCCCAACGCCGCATCTAGGCGTTTCGCAAAAAAAGAGCATTGTCGTTTTTGACTGACACGCTAGCGCGTCAGCTTTCCCAGTTCCGGGAATGGCGCGTAGACCGCGCCGGCACAGATGTCGCTGGTGTTCTCGACCACACGGTCGAGCCGGCCATCGACATAGAGAACCGCACGTTCGCGCACCTCGCGATAAGAACCATCGGATTCGCGCGGCGCAAAGCGCAGACAACTAACATAGCGCAACCGTCCGCCGACGGTCCGCTGCACCGGCTCCGCCATCGCAGCGTCATGCACGCCGACGGGATTGTTGAGATAGGTCTTCATGAACGCCAGCACCTCGGCGCGATAGTTGTTCGGATATGGCTGATTGGCGACGCCGCGATCGTCGGTGTAGCTGATGCTCCTGCCATCATCGCTGCCCGCGCAGGCCGCGAGCGCGATCGGCAGCAGCAGGATCGCCGCGCGCTTTGCTGATTTCCCCAATTGCAACCCGTTCTTCGTCATTTGCCCTGGCGCATCATGCGCCGACGCCCGCCCTCGGAATTGATCCCGGGAACATGAGCGGACTGGCGAAAGATCATATGCGCTTTCAATCGTTTAGAGCGCGATCTTGGGACAAGGCAAGATGTTTGCCGATCACGTTCCAGCGAATCCTAAACCGTCCGGCCACGAAAGGGAATTCGCGTCGCGGCGATCGGGCCGAGATTGCGGATCTGCCGGGAAAGAGAGCACCGGCCCGCGGCCATTGGGGAAGCAATGGCGCGCAGGCCGGGCCTGATAACCGCGGGGAGCGGCGGGGGCCCCACGGATCAGATTCAGCCGCGCTTGGTGGCGGGCGCAACGCGCTTGATCGTGGCTTTCGAAAGCTGATGCGTATTCAGCTTCGAAACCCGGTGCGTCTTCAGCGCGCCCATGTGCTTGTGGAAGTGACGATGGCTGTAATGCCTGTGATGATGGCGGCCCATCCTGGCATTGGCATTCAGCACGTTCGGCTTCACCTGCTCGGACTTGATGACCGGCGCATGCGTCGTCTTGCCGGGCGTCGCGGCGAGCGCGGGCGCGGCGAGAACGGAAACTGCGAGCAGTGCTGCGGAAATGGTCTTCAACATGGTTGTCTCCTCTTTCAGCGGGGGATGACAAGGTGGCCGGTCGGAATCGGCCGGTCTCGTCGATCACGCTTTCGACCTTACGGGCCCCGCGCTGAACCGATGCTGAAGCGCAACGATGGACTTCGTTCATCTGGATGACATGTCGGTCATGTTTCGGCCCGCGCGCAGCCGCACGCGCTTCACCAAAAGTCCCTCAAATTGAGACGATTGGCTGGGAATGTTTGTTGCCCGCGGGTGTTCCAATCAGCGGGCTTCGGTGTAGGATTACGAACTTGAAATCAGGAGAGATGAATGAACAAGCTTGCGATCAGGTTTTTGACGGCAATGTACGCGATGGCGCTGATCGCAGTACCCTTGGCGACGACCGCCCATGCCGCGGGCAGTGATAATCCGTCACCGCCGGCGTCGGACACCAAGAAGGAAAAGAAGAAGCACGACAAGAGTTCCAGCATCGACGACCCGCGATTCCTCGAGCGTTACCGCGCGGCCTACGCCACGATTTACGACCGCAACGATTACGCCTCCGCTATCGAGCAGTTGAAGGCGCTCGGTCAGGATGACCGCGCCGACGTCGCCAATCTGATCGGCTATTCCTACCGCAAGCTCGGCGACTACAAGGTTTCGCAGATCTGGTACGAACGCGCCTTGAAGGCCGATCCTGATCATGTGCGGACCTGGCAGTATTACGGGCTGTGGCAAGTCGAACAGGGCAACCGCGATCAGGCGCAATATCACCTGAACCGGATCGCCGCTTTGACCGGCACCGGCAGCGAAGAATATCGCTCGCTGGCCGCCGCCCTCGAAAAGCCGCCGGGCACCGGCCTCGTTTACTGATCTTCTCGAAGTCAGGTTTCCTGACCTTCCGGAAGTCAGGCTTCTGATCTTCTGGAAAGTCAGGTTTCCTGATTCTCGCGAAGTCGGGTTTCCAATCTTCCCGACGTCAACAGGAGAGAGATACATGAGCAAATTTGCGATCAGGCTTTTAACGCTGGCAATGTTCTCGATGGCGGTGGTCGCCGCGCCTCTGGTCACCAAGGCTTACGCCGCGCCCGACAATGACGCGCCGCCGCCCTCCACGACAAAATCCAAGAAGAAGAAGACCAGCGAAGTCAGCCCCCGCATCGAGGACGCGGCGTTCGCCAAGGGTTATCGCGCGGCCTACGCCACGATCTATGACCGCAACGATTATGCCGCCGCGATCGAGCAGTTGAAGGCGCTCGGTCATGACGACATCGCCGCCGTCGCCAATCTGATCGGCTACTCCTATCGCAAGCTCGGCGACTACAAGGTCTCGCAGATCTGGTATGAGCGCGCACTCAAGGCCGATCCGGACCACGTCAAGACCTGGCAGTATTACGGGCTGTGGCAGGTCGAACAGGGTAACCGCGATCAGGCGCAATATCACCTGAACCGGATCGCCGCTTTGACCGGCACCGACAGCGACGAATACCGCTCGCTGGCCGCGGCGCTCGAAAAGCCGCCCGGTACCGGCCTCGTTTACTGAGATCGGCGGGTACAAAATCAGCCGGCGCAAACTCTGGGGTTTGCGCCGGTTTTGTTTTGACTAATCCGTTTCGGCAAGGCCCTCACTTCATCAGCGCCTCGGCCTCACCCCGAAAGGCCTGGCGCGAAGCGTCGCGTGAATAGAACATGTGGCCGCCGGGATAGACCACGAGCTTCACACGGTCGGGTGACGCATAGGCCGGCAGTTGATCGAGCTGGATCTTCGAGCCGAAATAGGGCGTGGCCAGATCGAACAGCCCATGCGCCACCAACAGCTTCAGTTTCGGGTCGAGCGCGAGAATCTGCCTTAGTTGAGAAATCGACTCGGCGGGTTTGAGGCCGCGGCCGAAATCCCAGGCATTTTCCACGGCGCTATTGAGCAACTGGTAGGACCCATCCGGTCGCCAGTTGAGCTTGCGCGTGGTGACATCGACCGCGGCGCTGGTCAGCGGTGCGAACAGGGGATCGCCCGACGGGTCGCCGAAATGAGAGGAACTGGAATCCGGATAGGGATCGAAGCCTGAGACCGATGCGTCGTAGCGTCCCGTCACCTTGCCGTTCTTGCGGTCGAATTCGCGACGGAACTCGCCGACCTCGAAACGCCCGGCCAATCTGCGGCTCACGGCCTGATCTATCCCCGTCAGCGCCGCGACCTTATCGGCAAGGCGTGTCGTGGCCTCGGCGTCGGCCTCCCCTTTGACGAGATCGCTCAAGAAATCGCCCCGCGCGTAGCGTTCGACTTCGGCCAGGTCGGCGCGGGTAATCGAGCCCTTCGCCTCGCTCGCCACGGCTGCCATGGTGGGAAGGCTCGCGACATATTGCAGGAGGCTGGAGCCCGAATATTCGCGGAAGTCGAGCAGCGGCGAGACCAGAATGAGACCCTTCACGCCGACACCCTGCCGGGTCTGAAGTTCGCGAACGATCTTGGGTCCGCGGATGCCGCCATAGCTCTCGCCTGCGACGAATTTGGGCGACAGCAAGCGATCGAATTTTTCCAGCCAGCGGCGGATCGTCACCGCGATCGAGTTGACGTCGCCGTCGATCGAAAAGAACCGCTTGCGCACGTCATCGCCGGTCGCGACGAAGCGGCTGTAGCCGGTGCCGACCGGATCGATGAAGACGAGATCGGTAAAGTCGAGCCAGGTCTCGGCGTTGGGCAGGAGATCCGGCGATGCGGAGGAAGTCACCGCCTCGGCGTTGAGCGCCAGCCGCCAGGGACCGGCGGCGCCGAACTGCAGCCAGGCCGAGGCCGAACCCGGCCCGCCATTGAAAAGAAAAGTCACCGGCCGGGTGCGCGCATCCGCGCCATCGAGCCGGTAGGCCGTGTAGGCGATATCGGCTTGCGGCTCGCCCTTGTCGTCGAACAGGCGGATCGAACCCGCCGTGGCGGTGAAATCGAGCGTGCGCCCGGGCAGCGCCAGCGTTTGTTGTGTTGTCGAATCCGGGGGCAGCCGGTGCTGTTCGGCAACCGCAGGCGAATTCGGGGTATTAGCGCCGCGCCCGCCCCCTCCGCCTGCCTTCTGAGCCGACGGCATTGCGGCCGGTTGTTGCTGCGGCTGCGGCGCATCCTCGGCGCGCACGCCGGCCGCCGTCGACCACACCAGAAGCGCCAGCGCGAAGCACGCCTGGCGCGAGACGGCGACGTTAGCCATGTTCGTCCCTCTCCTGTTGCCGCGACCAGCCCTGCACACACTCAGCGCGAACCGACATTTACCAGATTGAAGCGGTTTTATAGTTCAAAATTGCGACAGCTCGGCCTCTCGCAAGCTCGCCGTCATCGGGTCATATATTCAATCGCTTTAACCGATCTAGTGACATTCCCTGGCGGCTGGCCTATCCCGACAAGTCCGGCCAACGTATAGACGGCCTTCCGCGCCTGCCTTCATCAGTCAACCAGAGCCCGCGAACCCATGACCAGCCCCAAGCGATACGACCGGATCGCGTTTGTCGCGAGCGCTGTCACGGAGGCCCAGCAGGCGCTGGCGCAACTCATCGAGCTCTACGGCAATCATGAACCCGATGATGCCGATGTCGTGGTGGCGCTCGGCGGCGACGGACTGATGCTGCAAACGCTGCATCAGAACATGCGCTCGGGCAAGCCGATCTACGGCATGCACCGTGGCACCGTCGGCTTTCTGATGAACGAGTTCAGTTCACTCGATTTGCATGCGCGGCTTGCCGCCGCGCGGGAATCCCTGATCCATCCGCTGCTGATGCGCGCCACCGACGTGCATGGCGCGGTGCATCTGCATCACGCCATCAATGAAGTCTCGCTGTTTCGCCAGACCCATCAGGCGGCGCGCTTGCGAATATTGATCGACGAGCGCGAGCGCATGGCGGAGCTGATCGCCGACGGCATCATGGTGGCGACGCCCGCGGGATCCACCGCCTATAATCTCTCCGCGCAGGGACCCATCCTCCCGATTAACGCGGCGCTGCTGGCGCTGACCCCGATCAGCGCGTTCCGGCCGCGGCGCTGGCGCGGCGCCCTGCTCCCCAACACCGCCTATGTCGTCATCGAAGTGCTCGAGGGCGAGAAGCGGCCGGTCGCAGCAGTCGC
>Ga0193755_1000414_pt1 | contig 12216 bp, 15 predicted proteins | sample H1a2metaG_FD_144921 | JGI IMG/M metagenome (GOLD analysis project Ga0193755, IMG submission 144921) | Soil microbial communities from a riparian zone of the East river system, Colorado, United States - H1a2 | ecosystem: Environmental > Terrestrial > Soil > Riparian zone | place: USA: East River...
GTGCGAGGAGCAGTACGATTTCGAGGAGCTGTTCCTGAAGTTCCTGCGTGCCCGGTGCAAGACGCAGGGAGCGCCGACGGAACTCAAGAAGCGCGTGCTGCGCGAGTTGTTCGGGGAGTGAAGTGGCTGACCGGCCGAGGCTTGGCGGCGGCGCTCGGCGTAGGTCTGGCGACAGGATATGGTTTGGGATGGCGAGGCATGCTGCTGATGCTCGCCTTTTTTATTTCGTCGAGTTTGTTATCAACAAAGACTACCCGAAATCATAGACAGGTGCTCGCGAACGGCGGCATCGCCGCCTTGGCCGCGCTGGCGGGAAACTGGACGTGGTTCGCGGGCGCGCTGGCCGCCGCGAACGCGGACACGTGGGCTACGGAGATCGGGAGCCATTCGCGCACGCCTCCGAGGCTCATCACTACCGGCCTTCGCGTCCCCGCCGGTACAGACGGGGGTATGACGCTGCTGGGCACCGCCGGTGGAATCGCCGGTGCGGGATTCGTAGCGGTCCTGGCGTCCGTTTTGGGACAGCGCAGCTCGCCGGTCATCGCCGTGGCGGGCATCGCAGGCATGCTGCTCGATTCGCTGCTCGGCGCGACGGTACAAGGGAAGGTCGCCTGGATGGATAACGACGCCGTGAATCTCGCGGCTACGCTGAGCGGAGCCGCATGCGCGGGACTCATTAGGTGAGCGCTCGTTGGGATGCCGTGGTGGTCGGCGCCGGGCCGGCGGGATCCGCGACCGCCTTACAGCTCGCGCGCGCCGGCGCGCGGGTGCTGCTGCTCGATCGTGCGCGGTTCCCCCGTGAGAAGCCCTGTTCCGAATACCTGAGCCCGGAATCGACACGGGTGCTCGAGCGCCTCGGCCGGGACGTCCTGGGCGCCGTTGCCGCTGCATCACCCGCCCGGCTCACGGGGATGAAGGTGGTCGCCCCGAGCGGCGCGGCCGTCGTGGGCCGCTTCGAGACCTTCAGTTTCGCACTCCCGCGCACCCGCTTCGACACGATCCTGCGAAATGCGGCTGAAGGCGCCGGAGCCGAGGTGCGAGAGGGCGTGAAAGTCGAGGAGCTCGTTTACGACGGGGGGGCGGTTGCAGGCGTGACTGCACAGGAAACAGGAAACAGGAAACGAGACACGTATCGCGCGCGCGTTGTCGTTGGCGCGGACGGATTGCGCTCCGTCGTCGCCCGACGGCTCGGCAAAGTGCACACCGCGGGGCCGCGACGCATCGCGTTCACGGCGCACGTCGCCGATGTGCGTGACGTCCACGAGCTCGGCGAGATGCACGTGGGACGCCCGGGCTACGTCGGGCTCGGTCCCATTGGAAATGGCGTCACGACTGTCGCGCTCGTTGTGCCGGTCGCGGAGGCGAAGCGCGGCGCGCGGTTCTTCGAAGAGCTGAATCGTTTTCCCGGCGTCGCCGGCCGCTTCGATGCCAGGCGTATCGTGCGGCACGTGCTCGCAACCGGTCCCTTTGCGCGCTGGTCGCGGCGCCCGGTCACCAACGGTGCTTTGCTGGTCGGCGACGCCGCTGACTTCTTCGATCCGTTCACCGGTCAGGGGATCTACAGCGCATTGCGCGGCGCCGAGCTCGCCGCGGCCGCGATTCTCGCCACGCTCGCCACCGGTGCGAGCCTGCAACCGTACGCGCGGGCGCGCCGCCGCGAGTTCACCGGGAAGTGGCTGCTGGAGCGAATGATCGGGATCGCCGTCGGATGGCCCGCGTTGATCGAGCGCGTCGTGGGACGGATGATTCGCCGGCCGGAGCTCGCCCATCTGCTCGTGCGGGCGACCGGCAACTGCGTTCCCGCCCGCGCCGCACTCACGCCCGCGGTCCTGGCCGGGCTGGTCCTGTGAGCCTTCCAGGCCAGGCCCCCCCCCCGCGCGGCGTCGAACCGCCCCAGTTCCGCCAGCTGCTGGGCCGCTTCGCGACCGGCGTCACCGTGCTGACGACTCGATCGGCGGACGGCGAGCCCATCGGCATGACGGCCAATTCGCTCGCCTCGGTATCGCTCGACCCGCCGCTCGTGCTGGTATCGGTCGAGCATCGCCACGAGATGCACGCCGCGATGGAGAAGACGACGCACTTCGTTCTCAACATCCTGTCGTCCAACCAGGAGGCGCTGTCGCGGCGGTTTGCGGCTTCGGAACGGGACCGATTCCGGGGCGTGAGCTACCGTGAGAACGAGCGTGGCATCGTGGTGCTCGAAGGCGTCGCGGCCCACATCGAGTGCCAGAAGCACAACACCGTGCCCGCGGGCGATCACACGATTTTCATCGGACTCGTGATCGGCGGCGATGTAAGCGATCTCCGGCCCCTGCTCTACTATAGAGGAGGCTACGCAGGCCTGAGCCGCTGATGCGCACCGTCGACCGCGTTCGCATCCAGGCGTCGTTCGCCCGCGTCTTCGCCGCGGCCAGCTCCGTAGTGCGCTGGCCCGCGATTCTTCCGCACTACCGCTGGGTTCGCATCCTGAACGACGGCCTGGTCGAGATGGCCGCGTGGCGTCCCTTTGCGCACGGTCTGCTCAAGTACCCGGCGTGGTGGGTGTCGGAGATGACGATCGACCGACCGGCGGGCGAAATCCGCTATCGCCACGTGCGGGGTATCACCCGGGGAATGAACGTCGTGTGGAGGTTGGTGGAGGTTGGTGAAGGTTCTCAAGGAGAGGTGCACGTGGAGATCGTGCACACGTGGGATGGGCCGGCGTGGCCGCTCATCGGGCCGCTGGCCGCGAATCTCGTGATCGGTCCCGTGTTCATCCACGGCATCGCGTCGAGAACCTTGGCTGGTATCAAGAAAGCAACGGAGAGCACATGAACAGTTTCCGTCGGGTCGTAATCACCGGAGTCGGCGCGGTCACGCCTATCGGCACGAGCGCCGCTGATCTTTGGAATGGCCTCGCGGCCCGTACCTCCGCCGTGCGGACGATCACCCGCTTCGATCCCACACCGTTCCGCAGCCACATGGCCGCGGAGATTCCCGATTTCCGGCCGCAGGATCATCTCGACGCCAAGCGCGCGAAGCGGCTGGATCGCTTTTCGCAGCTCGCGGTGACGAGCGCTCGTCTGGCGCTCGCCGACGCGCAGCTCGACCCGCGCAAGGAAGACGGCGACCGCGTCGGGACGATGATGGGGTCGGCACTCGGGGGCGTAGCGTTCGCCGAGCAGCAGGTGCCGCAGTACCTGGCGCACGGGCCGCGGGGGCTCGATGCCTCGCTCGCGCTTGCCGTATTCTGCGGCGCCGCGAGCTGTAACATCGCCATCGAGTTCGGATGCAACGGGCCCAACGCCACGAACGCGATGAGCTGCGCGTCGGGCACGATCGCGGTGGGTGAGGCATTTCACGTGGTGCGCGACGGGCGTGCCGACGTGATGCTCGCGGGTGGGGCGGAGGCGCCGCTCGCGCCGCTCACCTTTGCGGCCTTCAGCAACATCCGGGCGATGAGTACGCGCAACGACGATCCCGCGCGCGCCTCCCGGCCGTTCGACAAGGGCCGGGACGGTTTCGTGATGGGCGAGGGCGCGGCAGTCCTCGTGCTCGAGGAGCGCAGCCGCGCGCGCGCGCGCGGCGCCAGGATCTACGCCGAAGTCGTCGGTCACGCCTACACCAACGACGCCTATCACATGACCGCCCCCCGGCCGGATGGCCGCCAGGCGGCGCGAGCGATGAAGCTCGCGCTCGCCGATGGCGATGTCACGCCGGAGGAGGTCGGGTACATCAACGCGCACGGCTCATCCACGCCGCTCAACGATTCGACCGAGACGACCGCCATCAAGCAGGTGTTCGGCGATCACGCCTACCGGCTCATGGTCAGCGGAACGAAGGGCTACTACGGCCATGCGCTTGGGGCGAGCGGCGCCATCGAGGCAGCGATTTGTGCGCTCGCGTTGTCGCGGGGCTGGCTCCCCCCCACGATCAACCTCGAGAACCCTGATCCGCAGTGTGATCTGGATTGCCTGCCTGGAGGCGGTCGGAACGCCTCGCCCGCGGCCGTCGTTTCAAATTCCTTCGGTTTCGGCGGCATCAACGCCGCCCTGGTGTTGCGGCCGGACAGCGGCGACCGGTAGATTGGCCCGGCTTTCAACCCGAGGTCACACGTGAACTACCGGTCTCTGCGCGCTCCTGCGGCGGAATTCGTCGGAACGGCCCTCTTCGTACTCGTCGGCGCCGGCAGCGCCGTCACGAATGTCGCCGGCGCGCTGGGCGCCGCCCTGGCGAACGGCATCGGCCTCGCCCTCGTCGTCACGATCATGATGCCCATCTCGGGCGGCCACATCAATCCGGCGGTGAGCTTCGCCCTCTGGCTCGGCAAACAGATCGACTCGCTCACGCTGGGGAAGTACGTCCTGGCGCAGCTGCTCGGCGCGATCGTCGGCGCGTTGTTCATCAAGGCGCTTTTCCCTGCATCCGCGGCGCGCATGACGTCGCTGGGCACGCCGCAGGTCGCCGGGAGCATGACCTTTGCGAGCGCTACCGCACTCGAGGCGCTGTTCACGTTCTTCCTCGTCAGCGCCGTCTACGGCACCGTCGTCTCATCGCAAGCGCAGCGCGTCGCAGGATTCGCGATCGGTCTGGTCGTGGTCGTGTGCGTGCTGGGCGGGGGGGTGCTCACCGGCGCTGCGCTGAATCCGGCCCGCGCCTTCGGTCCGGCCCTGGTCTCGTGGGACTGGCACGCGCAGGCCGTCTATTGGATTGGTCCGCTGCTCGGCGCGGCGGCCGCCGCGGGGCTGTGGAGGTACCTGCTGCTGCCGCCGGGTGCGACTGACCTGCGCTAACCTACAGTTGCTCAGCGAGGGCCGGCGCAAAATAGGTGAGGATGATATCCGCGCCGGCCCTTCGGATGGCAGTGACTGACTCCCACATGGCTCGTTGCTCATCGATCATGCCTCGCTCGGCGGCTGTCTTGATCATCGCGTACTCGCCGCTCACCTGATACGCGCCGAGTGGAGAGCCGAAGCGCTCCTTGGCCCGCTGAATCAGGTCGAGACACGGACCCGCCGGTTTCACCATCACGATGTCCGCACCTTCGTCCAGATCGAGTTGAATCTCTTTCATGGCCTCGTCGCCGTTCGCGACCGCCATCTGGTAGGACTGCCGGTCACCAAACTGCGGCGTCGATCCGGCGGCTTCGCGAAACGGCCCATAGAACGCGGACGCAAACTTTGCGGCGTACGACATGATTGGAACGTGCGAGAATCCACCAGCGTCGAGCGTCTTGCGGATGCCGGCGATGCGGCCGTCCAACATATCGCTCGGCGCTACGAGGTCCACACCGGCGCGCGCCTGCATGACGGCGACCTTGCCGAGCAGGTAGACGGACGAATCGTTGTCCACGTCGCCGTCGCGGATCACCCCGCAGTGGCCGTGATCGGTGTATTCGCAGAGGCAGACGTCCCCAACCACGAGCAGTTGAGGCACCGCGCGCTTCACCGCTCGGATCGCCTGCTGCACGATGCCCTGGTCGTCGTAGGCTTCGGAGCCGGTGGCGTCTTTCGTTGCCGGAATCCCAAAGAGAATGATGCCGCCCAGTCCGAGCGCAGCGGCTCGCTCGGCGTCCTTCACCAGCTCGTCGACCGACAGCTGCGCCACACCGGGAAGTGCGGCGATGGGGCGGCGCACTCCTTCGCCGTGCACGACGAACTGTGGCCACACCAGCTGCGAAGGCACGACGTGTGTCTCCGCGACGAGGCGGCGAAGGGCGGCGGTGCGGCGCAGGCGCCGCATGCGGCGAATCGGGAATTGGGCCGAGCTCATCGGGCGAGTAAGGTCGCGGCGCCTTCGTGCTCCAGCAAGCTCGCGACCGCCTCGCCTGCCCGCTCCGGCGCGGTGCGATCGATGTCCGCCGACGCCGTGAGCTGCACCGCGCCGTCCCGTTCTGTGACGCGTCCGTACAGCCGCCCGCCCGTCACCAGCGCCGCCACCGGTGCCTGACAACCACCGCCCAACGCGGCGAGGAGCGAGCGCTCGGCGGCCACCGCATCGGCGCTCGCGGCGTCGTGTAAGGGCGCGAGCGCCTTGCGCGTCGCGACATCATTCGCGCGGATCTCGATGCCCAGGGCCCCCTGCCCCGGCGCGGGCATCACATCGAACGGATCGATGACGCTGCCCTTGCCGCCCAGGCCCAGCCGCTCGAGGCCGGCGATCGCGAGCAAAGCGGCGTCGAGACCCTCGTGCGTTTCGACCTTGCGAACCCGCGTGGGAACGTTGCCGCGCAGGGCAACGACTGCGAGGTCGGGGCGCAGAAACCTGAGTTGAGCGATGCGCCGCAGGCTCGACGTCCCAACGCGCGCACCCGCCTTGAGATCGCGCAGTGACTTGCCGTTGACCAGCGCCTCCCGCGGATCGTGTCGCGCGGGGATCGCGCCGAGCGCCAGGCCGGGCGGCAACGTGGTGGGCAGATCCTTGAGGGAGTGCACCGCGACGTCGATACGGCCGTCCAGCAGCGCGTCTTCGATTTCTTTGGTGAAAAAGCCTTTGCCCTCGAGCTCGTGCAGCGGCCGGTCCACTTCCGCGTCGCCGCGCGTCTTGATCACGACGATCTCGGCCCGCACGCCGTTTTTGGCGAGCCGGTCGCGGACCCAGTCCGCCTGCCAGCGCGCCAGCTGGCTGCCCCGCGTGCCGATCTTCACGCGAACCGCCTGGCGAGCGAATCGACCAGTCCCGGAACGGTGTGTGGCTCGGCCTCGATGATGTCGCGCAGCCCCAGCTCGCGGGCGGTGCCCGTCGTAATCGGGCCGATCGTCGCGGCGACGAAGCGGCCTGAGGTCGCGGCCGGGCGGCCCACCAGATCGACGAAGCTCCGCACCGTCGAAGACGAGGTGAACGTGACGGCATCGATGCGGCCGCGCCTGATGTCGGCCGCGAGCCCGCTGAGATCCGTCTGCACCGGGACCGTGCGATAAACGGCAATGGGATCGACTTCGGCGCCGTGCTGCCGCAGGCCGGCGGCGAGCGCTTCGCGGGCGTCCTCGGCGCTCGGGATCAGCACGCGCCCGCCGGCCAGAGTGCCGCCGCTCTGCCGGATCAGCGCCTCGGCCAGCGCTTCAGCGACGAACTCGGTGGGGACGAGCGCGGGCACAACCCCGCGCACGGTGAGCGCCTCGGCGGTCATGGTTCCGATCGCGGCGACCTTGGTCGACGCGAACACCCGCGGCGTCAGTCCCCACGCGACGAGGCGATCGAACACGATTTGCACGGCGTTCTGGCTGGTGAACACGACCCAGCGGTAGGCGGATAAGCCGGTGAGCGCGGCACGCAGGGCGCCGAGGTTGTCGAGCGGCTGGATGCGGATGACCGGCGCAATGACCGCCTCGGCGCCGTGCTCCTCCAACGCCCGCACCAGGTCACCAGCCTGTTCGCGTGCGCGCGTGACCACGATGCGGCGCCCCTTCAAGGATGCTCCCATGCGCCGTTGCAATCTCACCGGGGGTCTCCCCATTATCAAGCAATGTTCCGCTCATTTCGCGCCGCGCTGGGCCGGTTCTGCGCTCGCCGCGCTGCGGCCGCCCAACGCGACGCACCCCGCCGCGCGCTGGCCTGGCTGCGCCTCGGCTGCAAGTTCGCACCCAGCTTCGCCGATACGTATCCCGCGCTCGTCCACCTCTCGCGTGCGCTCGACGACCGCTGGGGGGCGGTCGCAGCGGCGCGCGAAGCGACCGTCCGGTTCCCCGACCACGCGGACGCATGGATGCTGCTCGGTGAAGCGCTGCAGATGGTGTTCCGTCAGGACGAGGCCCTTGGAGCGTTCGAGCAGGCGTTGGCGCTCGAGGAGCGCGCCGACGCCGCGATGGCGGCCGGGACGCTGTACCAGCGCATGGGCCGCTTCGCCGACGCCGCGGCGCGGTTCGCGCGGGCGTACGCGGCGGGCGGTGGCGCGACCGCCCTGTGGCACAACGCGCAGTCACTCTATGACGCGGGTGATCACGGGGCGGCGGACGACGCGCTGAATCTCTGGGCGACAGAGGTGCCGGACGGACACAGCCGGCTCCCCGAAGCGCGGGCGGAGCTACGCGCGAAGGCTGCGGCGCGCGCGCAGGTACAGTGACAGCGAGTAACCGATGAGAATCGCGCCCACGACGACGTAGGCGGCGATCATGTAACCGCCGTTCTCAGGCATGACTCTCCCGCTGTTCACGCAGGTAACTCAGCGCGTAGCGTTGCACCACAAACCCGACGTACAGCAGCGTGAAGACGCCAAGTGAAAAGAGCCATGTCGCGAGCATGCTGCCTGGCAGCTTCGGCCGCCCGGGTTGGAGTACGATCGGCATGGGATGGAGCGTCGGAAACATGTAGACACTCAAGTGGATGAACGGCACCTCACACATGCCGCAGATACCGAGGACTGCGGAAAAGCGCGCCCGCGCGCCGGGGTCCGTGACCGCGCTGCGCAGCAGGAGGTAGCCGGCGTACAGCAGAAAGAGAAAAAGCGTAGAGGTGAGACGCGCGTCCCACGTCCACCACGTCCCCCAGATCGGTTTCCCCCAAATGGGCCCGCTGGTCAGCACAATGGCGCAGAAGATCGTCCCCACTTCCGCCGACGCGGCGGCAAACCGGTCGAGCCGCTGGTCCTTGGTGAACAGGTAGAAAACGCTCGCCAACCCGACCAGGACCATCGCCGTTTCGGCCCAAATCGCCGCCGGCACATGCAGGTAAAAGATCTTCTGGGCGAGGCCCTGCGACGCTTCGACCGGTGTGTAGGCGAGTGCGCGCACGTAGACGCCGGCCAGCAGGACGAGCCCAACCGCCGTGATCCAGCGCCCCACCTGCAGCATCCTCATTCGTTCACCGTCGCCGGGAAAAGAAGGACCGCAAGAATGAAACACGAAGTCATAGACGGCCAGCATGTTAAGCCAGCCGGCGATCTCGCTCAAGGGACGGCCCGCGAGCAGCCGGCCCGTCGCGAGCACCGCCCAGCTCAGCGGCAGAATCATGAATGGCAACAGCAGCACCGGCAGGAGCAGCTCGGCAAAGCGCGTGCGCACCGTCATCGCGCTGAACAGGGTTCCGATGGCGACGAATCCTACGGTCGCGAGCGCGATCGTTAGGACGAGCGGTCCCAGATACTGGATGACGGGCACGTTGAAAAAGAGCGCGACCAGCGGCACGCCGATCACTTCGATCGTCGACACGAACACGAGATTCGCGATGAGCTTGCCGAGGTAGATACTGCTGCGATCGATGGGTGCGAGCAGCAACCCTTCGAGCGCCTGATTCTCGAGCTCCAGCTGAAACGCGCGGTTCAATGCCAGGATCGCCGCGAACGTGAAGGTCACCCATAGGATGCTGGGAGCCAGATCAACGTTTGAAACAGCGGTGGCGTCGCGGCCAAAATTGAACACGACCAGCACCAGGACGACGAACACCGCCACGGAGAGAATCGCCGTGCGCGAGCGGAACTCCACGAGCAGGTCCTTGGACGCGACGGTCCAGGCGTGGCGGAGCAGGTCAGGCGATCGCATTGCGATACTCCTCTGCGACCTGCCCAGGTCCACGGCCGGCGCGCGGCGCGAAATGCACGAAGCGGCCGGCGCGCATGAAGGCGACGTCCGTCGCGAGCTCCGTTCCCTCTTCGACGTTGTGTGTCACCAGAACAGACGCACCACCCTGTTTCATCACGTTGCCCAGGAGGCGGCGAAGCGCCTCGGCCGCGACCCGATCGAGGCCCGTGAACGGCTCGTCGAGCAGCAGGACCGTCGGGTCGTGCACCAGCGCCCGGGCGATCGCGACGCGCTGCACCAGTCCCCGCGACAGCGCGCGCACGGGCCGATCCGCGTGTTCGTCCAGTCCCAGCCGCGTCAGGAGCTCGCCCGACGGAGACGCATCGTAGAGCGATGCCCAGAACCGGAGGTTTTCCCGCACGGTGAGCTGCGCGTAGAGCTGTGGCTGGTGGCCGATCCAGCCGATGACGCGGCGTCCGCCTTCGACGTGTGCGCTGCCACGCTGCGGTTGAATGAGACCGGCGAGAACCTTGAGGAGGGTCGTCTTGCCTGCGCCGTTCGGACCGAACACGGCGAGGGTTTGCCCGGGCTGAACGCTGAAGGAAACGTCGTCTAGGCCCCTGACTGCACCAAAGGAGTGGCAGAGACCCTCAGCCCGCAGCATCGATCGCGGCAGCGAGCTCGCTCAATTCGTACGGTTTGACGAGGTATCGGCTGTGACCCAGGTCGAGGACGTTCATCAGCGGCTCCATGCTCACGTACGCGGTCGTCACGACGACCGGCAGTGTGGGCCGCGTCTCGCGAATGCGCTGCAACAGCTCGATGCCGTCGGTGTCCGGCAACCGCATGTCGAGAACGAGGACGTCAGGCTCGAAGCTGCTGAGCTGACGCATGGCCTCCGCGCCGTTCGGCGCGTAGGCCATGGTGTACTTGCCTTCAAAAAACCGCTCATAGGAGTATTGCAGTGCGGCTTCGTCTTCAACGAAAAGGACCTTGCGCGGCGGCGGCGCCATCCGAGCCAATCTACCTCACGAAACGCCAGTCTCCAATTCGAAGAGGTCGTCCAACTTCGTGAGCACGAGGAGAAAACGCAGCTCCTCGTTCGCGCCGCGCAGGCACACCGTCTGACGGCGCTCGGCGGCCTTGCGCTGGATCAGCATCAGGGCACCAAGACCGGCGCTGTCGACCGAGCGCGTCCCGGACAGATCGATCACCAGGCGGCCGGCCCCCTCGGCAAGCAGGTCCAGCACCTCCCCGGCGGCGCGGCGAAACGCGGTGCGGGACTCGAGATCGAGCCGCTCCGGTGCCGCGATCGTTTTCTCCATCGGGCGCGTAGACATCAGTGTGTGCTCCACGGATATTGACATAATTCCTCCCGTGGTCGTGTATGCGACTCCAGTGCCATTCGATCTAAGCCGTGCTGGATCAACCGGTTGACCCGAACTCGTGAGCCTGCTCACCCACGCCTATTGCCGCATACCGAGCGGCACGCTGCAACTTGCTAGAGTCACCCTCTTCCTTAATATCCCGAACCATGGCGACAGACCGGATCGAAACTCTGCTCGACGAGCAGCGGCGTTTTCCGCCTCCCGAATCCTTCACGGCCCAGGCCCACGTGCGCGACACGACCCCGCACGAGCGGGCGCGCCGGGACCCGGAAGGATATTGGGCGGACTGGGCGAAGCAACTGGAGTGGAGCCGGCCGTGGGACCGCGTGCTGGAGTGGAAGCCGCCCCATGCCAAGTGGTTCATCGGCGGCAAGCTCAACGCGTCGGTGAACTGTCTCGACCGGCACGTGCGCGCGGGCAAGAGCGGCCGCATCGCGCTGATCTGGGAGGGCGAGCCGCCCGGCGAAGTCCGCCGCATCACCTATGGCGAGCTGCACACCGACGTCAATAAGTTCGCGAACGTCCTGAAGGGGCTCGGCGTGCAGCGCGGCGACCGCGTCGCGATCTACCTCCCCATGGTGCCCGAAGTCGCGGTCGCGATGCTCGCGTGCGCGCGGATCGGCGCGGTCCACACGGTCGTGTTCGGCGGGTTCTCCGCCGAGTCGTTGCGGGACCGCATCAACGACGCCGGGGCCAAGATCCTGATCACAGCGGATGGCGGCTACCGCCGCGGCTCGATCGTGCCGCTGAAGTCGAACGCGGATGACGCACTCGCCGATACCCCGAGCATCGAGCACGTCGTGGTGCTGCGGCGCACCGGCCAGACCGTGTCGGTCAAGACGGGCCGCGACCTCTGGTGGTCGGAGCTGATGGCGCGGGCAGCGAAGGACTGCCCGCCGGAAGCGATGGACGCCGAGGATCCGCTCTTCATCCTCTACACGTCGGGCACGACCGGCAAGCCGAAAGGCATCCTGCACACGACCGGCGGTTACCTGACGCAGGCGTATGCGACGACCAAGTGGGTGTTCGATCTCAAGGACTCAGATGTGTTCTGGTGCACCGCGGACGTGGGCTGGGTGACGGGGCATTCCTACGTCGTATACGGTCCGCTGGCCCTCGGCGTCACGGAGGTGATGTACGAGGGCGCGCCCGATCATCCTGGAAAAGACCGGTTCTGGTCGATCTGCGCGACGCATGGCGTGACCGTCTTCTATACCGCGCCGACGGCGATTCGCGCATTCATGAAATGGGGAACGGAGCTGCCGGCACGTCACGATCTCTCCACGCTGCGCCTGCTCGGGTCAGTCGGCGAGCCGATCAACCCGGAAGCGTGGATGTGGTATCGAGAGCACATCGGCGGCGGCCGCTGCCCAATCGTCGACACGTGGTGGCAG
>Ga0193755_1000415_pt1 | contig 12215 bp, 15 predicted proteins | sample H1a2metaG_FD_144921 | JGI IMG/M metagenome (GOLD analysis project Ga0193755, IMG submission 144921) | Soil microbial communities from a riparian zone of the East river system, Colorado, United States - H1a2 | ecosystem: Environmental > Terrestrial > Soil > Riparian zone | place: USA: East River...
CCTGGATAACCCAAAAAAGCGGCATGGCTTATCCGAAGGTAACCTCCGGGACGTTCCGTTTTGAAACCGATGGAACGTTACCTGCGAATACTCAGGTCAAGTCGGGACAATACCCGAAGATAGCCATACAAGAATCGAGGGAAAACAGATGTGGAACGACATTACACGGGGCGTGGCCGTACTGAGAGGCACCTGGGGCGACGACTCCGCGGTCGATGTGGCAGAAAAACCTGTTCTTCATGAAGATTTCCAGGACGAGTTCCTGGCAAGTGCTCAGCTCGATTTCGAGCGCGGCCGGCACCAGAGCGCGGCCATTCTCGCTGGGGATGCTCTGGAAGAAACCCTGCGCAAGCTCTGCATGAGCAATCGGGTTGAACTTCCGAAAAAGGCTACGGTCGCGGGCATGAACGCCGAGCTTATCAAGGTGGGCTTGTTTGACGACTCAGTTGCGCAACAGCTAGCGGAACTGACGGAACTTCGCGACAAGGCGGCCTGCGGCCTCTGGTCCGAATTCTCCAAGGATGACGTCGCAACCATGCTGCACGAAGTGCGCACCTTCGTGGCCGATCACGCAACCAACTGAGCGCAATCCTTCCCCTCTTCCCCCTTTTTGCTTCCCCCCGCGCTGTTGTAGTCTCCATCGGTGAGGACTGTTTAGCGAAGATCGAATGTCGCTAGCTCAGCGTTGGCCCCACTTCAGCTTCGTGCGCAGCACTTCAAAGAAGGCTCGTCGGATTCTCAACAATTGCACCTGGTAAGGCGCCTTGCGGCAGATTACCTTGTCATCGTCTCGGACGGGCATTCCCACCTGTCCATCCACACTGAGGTAGGCCTCTTCTTCATCGGTCTTGACGATGATCTCAATCTCCACCGAATCCCGCACCACCAGTGGACGATGCGTCAGGGAGTGCGGCGACACGGGCGTGATGACGAAGGCATCCACAGAGGGCATCAGGATCGGGCCGCCGGCTGCCATCGAGTAAGCGGTTGAACCCGTCGGCGTCGAGACAATCAAACCGTCGGCTTTGTAGGTAGTCACGAACGCCTTGTCGATATAAAGATCGTAAGTGTTTAGCCGTGCAAGCGCGCTCTTATTCACGATGACATCATTGAGTGCGGCATAGCTCATGATCGACTTCCCCGCACGGCGCAGTTCGCAGGTCACCAGGGAACGTGACTCGAAGGTGGCGCGTTTTTGATCGACTTCATCCAATGCATCATAGAGTTCGGGCAACGGTACTTCGGTCAGGAAACCGAGTGAGCCCAGATTGACTCCCAGCACCGGAATGCCCGACTCCGCCAACACTCGCGCCGATGACAATAGAGTTCCGTCTCCGCCTAGAACCACCGCGAAGTCGAGCGGCCGTGCCGCCATGTCTTTGCGATCGATGACTTCGGGGCCGGAGTTGTAGACCGCAGTCTCGCGGTCGATGACGATCTTGTAGTCATGATCCCGAAACCATTTGAAGAGGTTTGGCAGAATCTGGGCAAGTTCGGGCTTTGCCGGTTTGGAGATGACGCCGACCGATTTCACACGGTTCGTGGGACTGGTCCCAGTAGGCATGATGAAGGCAGCATTGTAATCGTTCGGACGACGGGGTGTCAGTTCTCGACTTCAGAAGCCTTGCAGCAATTTTTTAAATTCGAACGACGCCTTTTTTGCGCGGGAGGAGTCTCTAACTTTCTGAGCTTCTCAGTACTGTCCGAACAGCAGAAACTCGCGATTCCCTTCGGCGCCAAGAATTGGGGAATCGATAAAGTCCGTCTGACGGGCACCCAGTTCCACCATGGACTGTCGCACGCGATCAACCGAAGCTATTTGTGCCGACTCATCACGCACAATGCCTCCCTTCCCTACTTCGCTCCGACCGGCTTCGAACTGGGGCTTTACTAAAACCACGATCCGCTGGTCAGTTGTTCGTCGAATGGCATCGGGAAAAGCAGAAGAGATTACTGCGGGTAGCACCAGCGTCGCAGAAATGAACGACACATCCATCGCAATGAAGGATGCAAACTGTCCAATCGCTTCATGCGTGAGATAACGCGCGTTGGTCTTCTCCAACAGACGAACCCGAGGGTCTTTGCGCAAGCGGAAATCCATTTGGCCGTAACCGGTGTCAACGGCGATGACGCACTTTGCTCCGTGCTGAAGGAGGCAGTCGGTGAATCCACCCGTGGAGGCGCCCACGTCAAGGCACGTTTGTCCCGCCACATCAATCTGCCAATGCTCGAACGCCTTCTCCAACTTCAGACCGCCGCGGCTTACATACTTAAGATCGTGGGCAAGGAGCCGAAGCGTTACGTCTTGTTCAACTGCGGCACCCGATTTTTCAACTTTCTGCTCATTGACCAGAACTTTACCCGCAAGGATCAGCGCCTGCGCACGCTCCCGAGAAGCGGCCAACCCTCGTTCCACCAGTAATTTGTCTAGGCGCTGCTTCACGCCGGTCGGATCTCCGATCCAGCACGTCGTTCGAGTATCCCTACCACCAAAGTGCCAGCACCCGTCTCTGTGCAAGGTGTTGAAGCTACTGTCCGTGAACGATTTACGGAGATACTTTCCCCCTTATCCACAGAATTTTCCACTGGAGTGTTGAAAACTACAGTTTAGCCTGTATTGAAGCGACAAAAGACGAAAGCCGCTCCATAGGAGCGGCTTGGTAATAAATCTTAACGGGTTTTTTAGCCCGCAACTTCTTCCAGTAATTTCTGGTCGATGTCAAAGTTGGCGTGAACGTTCTGCACGTCGTCCTGCTCTTCCAAAGCCTCAAGCAGTCGAATCATTTGGGTGGCGGCTGCACCTTCCAGCTTGATGTAGTTTTGCGGAATCATGGAAACGCTCGAAGAGGTGGGGGTGATGCCGGCTTTTTTTACGGCTTGGAGCACGGCTTCGTAGGCGGAGGGTTCGGTGAGGATCTCCCAGTTGTCGCCATCATCGCGCAGATCTTCTGCGCCCGCCTCAAGCACGATGCCCATCAGGTCGTCCTCTTTGGCGGCGCTTTTGGGAATGACGATGTCGCCCTTCTTGTGAAACATCCAGGACACGGCGCCGGCTTCCGCCATATTGCCGTTGTTCTTGCCGAACACGTGACGGATTTCGCTGACAGTGCGGTTGCGGTTGTCGGTATTGATCTCCGCCAGGATCGCTACGCCGCCCGGGCCGTAGCCTTCGAGCGTAAATTCCTCGTAGGTTGCGCCCGGGAGCTCGCCGGTACCTCGCTGGATCGCGCGCTTGATGTTGTCCGCGGGCATGTTCTCAGCCTTCGCGGCAAGAATCGCAGTCCGCAGTCGAGGATTCGTGTCGGGATCTCCGCCACCATTCTTGGCAGCAATGCCGATTTCCTTAATCAGCCGGGTGAATATCTTGCCGCGCTTTGCGTCCAGCGCGCCCTTCTTGTGCTTGATAGTGGCCCATTTTGAATGGCCAGACATAGGGATACCTCGTATCTAAAGAACTGGAAATGCGCAGGATTCGCCTTTGGAGGAAATCACAGGATAGCCTCGGAAACTCATGCAGGCGAAGGGAGATTATAGCATGCCCGTTTTTCTAGGCTCATAGCCGCCTTAAGCCTGAATGCTCAGACCGATCAAGGTCCCCACCGGCACGATGAGGAACGAAGGGCAATATGGGCATCCTAGGAGGCGGGCTAGCCGAGCGGCAGATTTCCTTGTGGGCTGTCTATTTTTCGTCCTTCTCCATAACCCGGGCCCTGACCAATTTTTTCACCAAGGCAGCCGTGGGGGGCTTTTCCAAAGGGAAACGAATGGTCCCCTTAGAGATCGAAAAGTCTTTGAGTTCTTTCTTGAACTTCCGGATTACCGCGTAGCTCATTGGGAAAAAACTGCAATGATTCGAAAACGCAGCGTACCCGACCAGCATTCCTTTGTACTTGACGATCGGAATGCGATAACCGATGACTTCAGTGGCTGTCGAGGGTGCGGCGGACCGTATCATTTCACGAAGTTTCTTCAAGGTGCCGCGGGCCGGCTCCGGGACTCGCGCGAGATATTCATCCACGTCTTTTGGAGCGGCCCTCGTCGAACCGCGAGGGCCTGGCGTCGGTTTTTTCATTCGTACGATCCTACGCCGTAGGATTAGGACTGAACAACTGCGCCCCGGCGCGTAAAGAAGTCGCCAATTCTGCTAAGCTGAGCGGCGTAATATCGAACATTCGAGGTCAAGATCGTGCCTGTCGTGGCTGGAGTGGACCTGGGCGGAACTGCCATCAACTACACGTTGGTGGATCGGGATGAACGGTTCTTGATTGAAGGGTTGTGCGAGCATCCCGCGCTTTCCAAGCAGGGACCGGAGGTCTGCCTGCAGCAGATTGCGGCTGGGCTCAAGATCGCTACGGACCGGGCCGGCATCACCTTCGATGACGTAGTGGCGATCGGCCTCGACACGCCTGGTCCCGCCAGCGCTGCCGGTCAGCTCAGCCTGCGTGGTTCCACCAACTTTGTTCATCCCAAGTGGGCAGGCTACGACATCCGCGAAGGTCTCGCCTACAAACTCGGCAAACCGGTTTCCTACCTGAATGATGCCAACGCAGCCGCGCTCTGGGGACACTATGCGATCTTCGGCGCGAACAGCCGTGAGACATCGATTTCCGATGTTGTGGGCACGGGCAACGGCGGAGGCATCATCCTCGATGGCAACGTGGTGAAGGGCAAAAATGGATTTGGCGGAGAGTTGGGCCATGTGCTCATTCCCTACCAGAGCATCGCGGGAATCGATGGGATCAAGCCGCAATGCAATTGCGGACGAATTGGCGACCTGGAGTCGCTCTGCTCTCTGACGGCCATCGAAAAGACGCTTCTTCCGTATTTCCTCCTGCGCAATCCCGGACACGCTCTAACAAAACAGGATCCGCACCAGGCAGCCAAAGCCGTGCGCGGCCTCGCGGATGAGGGTGATCCGCCGTGCAAGGATATTTTCCGCGTGCAGGCCCACGCCTTGGGACTCTTCTTCGACGAAATGATCAATACCTTTGATCCTGATGCCTTGATCGTCGGCGGTGGAGTTTTGGAAACCAGCCAGCAATTCCAGCGCTGGTTCATTGCGGAGATTCGCGCCGGCATGCCGACTCAGCGCGAAGAGCAGGCCGAAATCCCCATCCATGTTATGCCCAATGGCGACAGCGCCGGAGCGCGCGGTGCGGCGTTAGAAGCGCTAAAGCTCGCCAGGCAAAGCGGCTTGGCTTAAACGGATGATGTGTTCCCGATCCGGGGATGTCACTTTCCCTCTACCCTCGCCTGCCGCTCCTTGTAGGCGTACACAATAGCCAGTAGCGGGGCTGAGATGAGTACCCCCCAGAACGGAATTGCGATGCCCAGCACGATGGGGGTTAGCAGCGAGGCCCAGATGGGAACGCGTGCAGTCCGTTTCATGATGTACGGCTGCAAAAGGAAGCCGTCGACGATCACGATGCCGGCATAAAGCATCAGAACGTAGAGCGAGTGCTCCAGACTGCCCCAGTGGATCCATGCTGCCAGGACAGGTCCGAGCAGGCTGAGCACGGGCCCTATGTGAGGCACGACCTGGAGCACGGCCGCGAAAACCGCCCAGAACGGTGCTAGCGGAACCTTCAGCAAATAAAGGCCCAGCCACCACAGCAGCCCAACTGCGACGGAATCCTGCAATTGGGCTACCGCCCAATTCTTCAGCGCGCCGCCCGTGATGCGCGCGTGCTCGCCCAAACTCATAGTTTGTTCGATGCAATTTGACCGTCAAGTTCGAGGGAATTTCTACTCGATGTAAACCTTCTGCCTGGATAATTCGTCCATACTCATAGCAGCCAAGAACAAATTCATGGAGACCGCACTGATTTCCGCGCTGGGCGCCGCGGCACAAAATATCACGACCGAGGAGTTTGACGCGCTCGTGCGCCGTCACCAGCGCCGCGTGCACCGGTTCTTGTTGATGTTGCTGCGCGATGCCGACGAGGCCGACAACCTGACCCAGGAGTGTTTCCTGCGCGCTTACCAGAACCTGGCCAGTTTCCGCGGCGAGTCGAGCCTGGAGACGTGGCTGCTGCGGATCGCCGCAAATCTGGCGGGCGACCATGCCCGCAATCGTCAGACAAGCTTCTGGAAGCGGCTGCTCGGTCTTGACGGAGACGAGGAAGACGGCAGCGCGCAACATCTACCCTCAGGCGGAGCATCGCCAGAGCAAGTACTGCTGGCTCGGGAGGACGTGCGCGCGGTGTGGGAAGTTGCCAATCGACTCTCGCAGCGGCAAAGAGCAGTCTTTGTCTTGCGCTTCGTTGAAGAAATGGAACTAAACGAAATTGCCACCGTACTGGGATTGCAAGTGGGTAGCGTGAAAACTCATCTTTTCCGCGCCTTACAGACGGTGCGGGCCAAGTTGAGGGAACCAAGATGAATACCAATAACAAGTCGCACGATCCGCTGGTCGACCAGGTGCTGGCAGGTTTCGATCTTGCTGCCGAACATCACCTCGCCAATTGTCAGCCGTGCCAAGCCGAGCGCGAGCGGATGGAAGATACCTTACGTCAGTTCGCAGCTGTAAGTCGGGACTATGCCCACCGGCCGGAAAGTTTCTGGGAACTGCAAGCCGCGCGCATCCGGTCTGCACGGAGTGAATCGGGGCAGCGGTCGCGCTTGACCATGATCCTGGCCCCCAGCGTCGTGGTGCTGCTGCTGCTGGCCTTCGCGGCGTTGGGCAAAGCCCCTGGCGTGCGTCCAACTGTGGCTACAACTCAGGCCCTGCCGAATGATTCATACAACTTCGGAAAGGAAGGAAACTCGTTCTCATGAAAACTAAGTTGATTACGGCTCTAATCGTGATGGCATTGGGAAGCACACTGCAGGCGCAGGAAACAGGAGCAGTGCAGATTCGCCCGCCGCATCCCGGCAAAGGCGCGAACGTCATGATGTTTCGCCACGAGATGGGCAAGTGGTGGCAGAATCCGGACGTAGTTGCAAAGCTGAGCCTGAGCGATTCGCAAGTCTCACAACTCAACCAGGTTTTCTATAACCACAAAATGAAACTTATCGATTATGGCGCCGACATGGAGAAGCAGGATTTAAAGCTACAGACCCTGCTCGACGCTGATCAGCCCGATGAGGGCCAGGTCAACGCGCAGGTCGACCAGGTGCTGACAGCACGCGGCAAGCTGGAGCGCGAATTCACTGCCATGAATCTCAATCTTCGCAAGCAGCTTTCGCTCGAACAATGGCGGCAGCTCAAGACAATCCGGGGTGCCGAAGCCGTACCCGGCGATCACATGTTCTTCTTCAAGCAGAAAGTGATGCCGCCGGGTGGGCCGGAAGAACTGCCTTTCCCGCCGCCTCCTCCCGGCCTCGATTAGTCCGGACTCCGTTTCATCGATAACCAGTGTAGTACCCGCCGCCTGGCACTTCCCCGAGAGCCAGGCGGCCTGCGTTTGCCCCGTGCTAAACTTCCAATATTCCACCCGCGAGGCGACTGCCTTGAAATTTGGCGTCCTCATCTTCCCTGGCTCCAACTGCGATCACGACGCTTATTGGACGATTCAGCAGGTTGCAAAGCAGCCCGTAACATTTCTGTGGCATGAATCCCATGACCTGGAAAATTGCGACGCGATTGTTGTCCCCGGCGGATTTTCCTACGGAGACTATCTCCGCACCGGCGCCATTGCGAAGTTTTCCCCGGTCATGGACGCGGTAAAAAAGTTCGCCGCTGGTGGCGGGATTGTCCTTGGCATCTGCAACGGCTTTCAGATCCTATGCGAGTCGGGATTGCTGCCCGGCGCATTGATGCGAAACGTAGGCTTGAAGTACGTCTGCAAGCCGGTCAACGTGCGCGTTGAAAGCACGGATACACCGTTCACGAATGCCTGCCGGGTGGGCGAGATTCTTTCCATTCCGATTGGACACATGGAAGGCAACTACTTTTGCGACCAGTCCACGCTAGCCGATCTGCAGCGCGAGCAAAGAGTCGTGTTTCGCTACGTTACGCCGGACGGCAGGATTACGCCCGAGGCGAACCCCAATGGCTCGCTCGATAACATCGCCGGAATTTGCAGTCCGGGACGCAACGTGCTGGGCATGATGCCCCATCCTGAGCGCTCGGCCGAACCCGAATTGGGTGGTACCGATGGGTTCAAGGTGTTTCAGTCGCTGGTGGGCGCAATGGCTTCCCGTTAATTGGTTCCCGCGGCACCCTGGTCCACATTTTCAGAAATTTGTCCGTTTATAACTAGGCCCCTCACAGCAGCTCATCTTCCTCTATGGTCCGCTTCGGAATCGCTGGATTCGGGTTACATGCCGTGAGACGGCTCATGCCGGGCTTTGCCTTGGCTCGCAGTTGCAAAGTAAGCGCCTTGTCGCGTCGCGACATGGCCTCAGCGCGCGAATCCGCTGCGCAGTACAAAATTCCCCTGGCATTCGATTCGATTCCGGAGTTGTGCCGTTCGCCAGAAGTCGACGCGGTGCTGGTCACAACGCCGAATGCCCTGCATCTCTCCGACGTCTTAACGGCAATCGAGCATGGCAAACCGGTGCTTTGCGAAAAGCCCATGGCCATGAATGCCGGCGAGTGTAAGCAGATGGTGAAGGCGGCGCGCCGCGCCCACGTGTTGCTGGGGGTCGCGCAGGTGTTTCGCTTCGAAGACAGCACCGCTCGATTGCGAGAGCGGATCGCGGCGGGGCAGATCGGAAGAACGATCTTCGCGCGCTCGGAATTTTCCTATCCCGCAAATCACCACAAGCGAACGTGGCTGACGGATCCCAAACTGGCCGGCAGCGGGCCCATCGGAGATGTCGGCGTCCACTGTGTGGATGCGCTGCGCTACATACTGCAAGACGAAGTTATACGGGTCATGGCGCGTGGCTTGTGGGATGACCGTTAAGGAGCGTTCGAGGCGGCCGCCATTCTGAGCCTGGAATTCTCACGGGGAACCTTGGGCACGGTCCAGGTTTCGACCCGAGCCGACTATCGAACGCCGATCGAATTTATTGGAGAAGGCGGAGTCTTACGAGCCGACGACGGGCTCAACGTCGAGCACCCCATCAACCTCAACCTTCGCCGCGATAGCAAAGTGGTTGAGTCCGAAGTTGTCTCCAATAAGTATGCCTACGCCCGACAGGTGGATATGTTTGCGGCGGCCGTTCGCGGTGAGGGTGCTTTTCCTGTGCCGGGCGAAGAAGGGTGGCAAAATCAAGAGATCCTGGATGCCGCCTTGCGCAGTCTGAAGAGCGGACGAGTCGAGGATGTACCTCAGATCGCACGGGACGCTTAATAGCCCCTTAGAGGCACTGTCCTCAAAGACCATAGCGCCGGATCTAAGGGATGACAGCGTTATTGGAAGGCGCCAGCGGGTTAGCGAGTGCGGAGTCCTGTGGCCTCGGCGGATATCCTCTCGCCTGCACAATTGCCCAATGCCACTCTTGATCCGGACTCAGAGTAAGCGCCAGCGGCGCCTTGAACACGGTGGTCGCAGAAGGCTGGGCTGTGGCTTTCAGATGGAGAAGTTTGGTGCTGTCGGGCTGCTTTACGGCCGTGACCGTGGTCTCCGAGGCGGCGGGCATTAACCTTCCCGATCCGTAGTATCCGGCTGTCGGGCCCGCGCGTCGCACGATGGTCAAGCCCACCGTAATCTCTTCCACCTTCCACTGGGTGCCGTTAAAAACTGAGACCTCCAGCCCGTCATCTCCAAGTGCCGCTGGCCCGTCCAGCTTCCGTACTTCCTCTTCCGGCAGATCCAGTTGAACATATGGCCGTGAAATCAATGATGCCGCATGTGCGTTGAAGGACAGGCTGCATGTAATATCCGGCGCCGAGACCTGAAATGTGCGCCCCACCCGGTCGAACGAGTAGACAAAGTTGGAACTCGTAATGTGATGAGTTTCGGCATCGTCGAGCACTTGTGAGAAGTTATCGTTGTCGATGACGGTATGTGCGGGTGCAGGCTGAGGTTGCTCTTTTTGCTTACGCAGGGACCGTGCGACGTCGCCCAGGGGAGTTGGGTGGTCATCAGACTGGGCTAAGGCGCAGGAACAAGCAACCAGCGCGCAGGCAAAGATCGTTGCCCGATAAAGCCTTTGGCCCAAAGTTCCCGACTCGAACATTTGCATGTTTCTCAGTGTGGCAATCGCGTGCCAGGCACGCGAAGTAATACCTGGATTGTAGCGGCGAATGATGCGGCTGGAGCGGGCGATCGAACGAACGTAGGTGCTAGAACCTCAGTCCGACACTGGAAACAAAGAAGAAAAACGAGGGCGTATGTCCCGAAGTGGCGCGCAAACGGGGCGATTCGCCCTCGAGGCTTCAGACAGTTTTACAGGAGGCCCGACGTGCGGAAACGCGAAACGGGATCTACCACCGGCTGACGTTTGAAAATCCAGCGGGCCACCGCAAATCCCAGCGCCGCGTAGCAGACATGCATCAGTCTCATAGCTCACCCCCGAGTACAAAGATGCGGACTCGTACAGCAGGGGAGGAGCCTCTTATGGCCCCAAAGTTAGCAGGGGGGCACCAATGGTGCAATGCACCAAAAGTGCCATCGCGTAGCACTGAAGTAACAGCCAGTCACCGGTTCGGAACCGTTACTTCGGCTCCCTAGTGGCGGCTTTGCAGCATCTGCTCTCGTGAACTCTCAGGCGCTCTCGCGCCCTCCAAAACGTGGGCTTTATGCCCATGGAAAAACAGCAGATGTATCAAAAACATCAGGATCAGCACTGCGCCGAATGTGCATACGATGGTGGCGCCGGTCGGGGTATCGAGGCTCACGGAACAGTACACGCCTAAAGCGGAGACCAGCGTTCCCATCGTCCAGCCAATAGCTAATCGCGGACCTACGCGGTCGGCAAACAGCATTGCACCCACTGAGGGGACGATCAAATAGCAGAAGACCAGCAACACGCCGGCGATCGCAACCGATGACGTGACGACGAAGCCGAAGGACAGCCGGACATTCAAGCCCTGGCGTTCAGCTTCCGCAGCGTTGGTGGAGATCAACAGGAATTTGTGTCGAAAGATGTAATGAAAAAGGCCAACCACGCCGTAAAGGACGGCCGTTTTTGCAACTTCCCCGCGAGAAACCGCGAGTATGTTTCCGACCAGCATGTCTTTCAGGTGCTCGGTCTCTCCGGTGGCCTTGCTCATGGCCAGAATTGCTGCCGCCGACGCAACCGCGTATGCAATTCCAATAAATGCTTCCTGGGGAATGTGGCCGCGCCGGGAGCGCGCCAGGGCAAAGATAGCCGCCCCCAGAAATGTAAAGCCGAGGCTCAGAAAATAGGCGGCTCGCCCGTGGGGGTCCATGCCTGCCAGAATTGCGATGGTGGCGCCCAGCGCAGCGATTTGCGCCAGCGCGAGATCGACAAAGATGACGCCGCGCTCCACCACGTGCACACCCAGGTAAGCATGGATGCCGGTCAAAATCAGACTGGCCACAAATGGCCAGACCAGAAAAGGAAGAATTTCCATCGGTCTCCTCGAGGCCTACTGCGTTGCCTGGAAAGCTTTGGTCAACAAACCAATATCGTAGTCAAAGAGCTTGAAGTAGTCCGTTACTTCCTTTTCGCCGCCAACCGAGGGCAGGTATTGGACGACTTGAGCGCCGGTTTCGCGAGCGATGGATTGCGGCGTTTTGAGATCGAAATAAGGCTCGACCAGGATTGCTTTGCAATTCTCGCGCTTCATGAGCCCGATCAGTTCGATGGTGTGACTGGGCGTAGGAGGAATCCCCGGCCGGGGCTCCACGTATCCGATCACGTTCAGGCCAAAGTGCTTGGCGAAATTGGTGAAAGAATTATGGTAGGTAACGACCTTGCGGCCGCGGAAAGGCTTCATCTCCGCATCCCATTTCTGCTCAGCAGCCGTGAGGCGCTTGTCAAAATCCTGAAAGCGATCCTGGTAGTAGGCCCGGTTCGGAGCATCCAGCTCGCCGAATTTGCCGGCGAGGCCGCGCGCGATCCGCCGACCGTTGTCGGGATCGAGCCAGTAATGCGGATTTCCCAGTGGATGAACGTCTCCCATGGCTCGCGTAACCGTTCCGGTCGGAATATCAAGAATTTCCGCAAACTGCGAAGCGTCCAGGTAGCCCGCAGCGCCGACCTGGACTCGGGCGTTTCCGCTCTGGTTGATGAGCGGAGGCAGCCAGCCAATCTCCAATTGCAGCCCGACCACGATCAGCAAATCGGCTTGCCGAAGCTTGAGCAAGAAGCTGGGCTTGGCTTCCACGAAGTGTGGATCCTGATAGCCCTTGGCG
>Ga0193755_1000417_pt1 | contig 12207 bp, 16 predicted proteins | sample H1a2metaG_FD_144921 | JGI IMG/M metagenome (GOLD analysis project Ga0193755, IMG submission 144921) | Soil microbial communities from a riparian zone of the East river system, Colorado, United States - H1a2 | ecosystem: Environmental > Terrestrial > Soil > Riparian zone | place: USA: East River...
CGTTGTCCTGCCGCCGATGGCAGCGTCAACCGTCGCAATCATGTGATCCTGACCGGTCAACGGAATCGCGCGGTCCTGTGTGCAGCGGATGTAATGGCGCGGCACCGTGCCAAAACTTCCAGGCGTAATTGCCGATGGCGCTACGGCGCCGGCGTTCGATTCGTCGCAATGAAGTTGCGATGCCGCATGCGCGAATTCGGACTCCGACACGTCGCCATAAAACGCAGCTTTGAGCAGCGATCTGTACGCTTCGTCGGTTGATCCTACAATGATCCTGGTCGCGCCGATGGCGGCGGGGTCGCCCACGAACAGCCCAGGCGCCAGAGCCGAAGACAGGGTTTCATGCTGGAGCATCGCGAGCAACGGCATGCCGTTCGGCACCATGAACCCGGCAAGATATACGACCGCGAGAAGCAGGTTCGGAACCTGCTCGGCAACCGCCGAAATCGTCATCCCGCCGGCCGAGTGCCCGACCAGGATGACCTTGCCGTCGCTGAGTGACGCAGCTTCTTTTACCAACGCGACTACCGCTTGAGTCCGCTGCTCCTGCGTAACGCCGGCGATGGGTGACCGCTCGGCGGCGAACGCCGCGGGGTCGAACGGGTTACGCCTGAGCGACGTTGGTGCTATCGCATTTACCCCCGCGCCGGGGAGGTCGAGCGTCAAGGCCGCGAAGCCGTTGGCTTTGAGTATTGGCGTAACTTTGTCCCACGCCGAATGGTTGTGCCAACCGCCGTGGATCAGGACAAAAACTGCTTTGGTTGCCGGCATCGCTGAGCCCTTTCCGTCTGATTTACGATCTATACGACCTGTGGATTGCGAAGCAATACCGGTCAAATGCTTCGGCGTTCTTCGCTCAACACCGCCGAGCCCACGATCGAGTCCAAGCTCGCCAGCTCAACGATCTTGGGGAAATAGGCCTTCATGCGCGGATCGCTGCGCATCGCCTCGACGGCTGCGGGGGTCTCCCACTCGGAGTAAATGACGACGCCGGCGCCGTCCTTTGCCGCGATCAGCCGGGTCGTCTTCCAGCCGTGGAGCGTGCGGACCACCGTGTCGGTGATTTGCTTCAAGAGCGCGATCAGCTCATCCTGCTTCCCGGGTTTGACCTTCAGCAGATTGATCAAAATAACGGACTCGTCGGACATGGCATATCTCCTTCTGTTTCGGACACACCAAGGACGATCCGAAGGGCGGAAACGGATCGCGACGTAGAAGATTTTTTGGAAAATCATACGCGATCCAAGGTGCAGGCGGCGTTACTGAGCGCGGGGTGAATCACGGGACCTTGGCCTCGATCGGGGATGTCACCGACGCGATGTTTCCAATCTGCACCGCAAATAGTTGGCGTGATTTTTCGGGAATGGGATCTCCCGACATTGCCCGAGAAACGGATAGTGACGTCCGATTTCACATTTGAGATTTGAATTTGCCCTGACTACCGAGCGAGAGAATGGTTAGACATGCTGCTATGTGCGGCTGCTCAATTCCACAAAAGGTTCCGCGACTTTGCGAATGTCGACCGCCATCACATTGCGGGATTGTGGGTCAGCTTGAACAATCAGGCCGCCGTACCTGGTCCCTTGAGTGGGTCCTTTGATGATGAGGCGAAGCCGTTGCCTGTATGCAGCATAGGCGCGCTCACTTGGGATGGCGTCGACGGCGTAGCCACGCTCCAAAGCCCCGAGCCTTGGCAACAGCCCCTTTCGCATTCTTGAGCGCACGTCGTGCCCAGAGAAACTCGGTCGCTAATATGGCAATGCCAACCGCAATGATTGGCAAACCGGGCCCAGGCAATACCAGCAAAGCCATGCCGACCAGCAGCACCGTTCCACCGAGCAGTGCGACAATCACCTTCTTCATGAGTCGATGCTAGATGTCCTTTTGTCCCACATCAACGTTCTGTTGCGGTCCGCATGCTGAGGCTATAGTAGCAATCGGCGGTCCACATAGTAGGAGTTAGCATGAGCAAGATTACCTATGAAATCGTTCGACACGATGGCGGTTGGGCCTACAAAGTCGATGAGACATTCTCGGAAGCCTTCAGGACCCATGACGAGGCGCACAAAGCCGCGGAGCGGGCGGCTAGGGAACAGGCCGAGCCGGGCGAAGCGACCGTCATCTCCTATGAGGACAAAAAGGGCCATTGGCACAAGGAAAAATCCGCAGGAGATGATCGTCCGGAGGCGGAAGTCGAGGATTGAAGACTAGCGTGCTGTCCCTGCTTGCTATGGCCGTTGTTGGTTGTGCAGTGCCTAGATCAGCGGCAGCGTGATGGTGAACACGACGCCGCTGCCATCCTCGCGGTTCGCAGCCACGGCGGTGCCGCCGTGAAACTCGGCGATGAGCCGCACGATGTACAAGCCCAAACCGAAATGCGGCTTGTCGTCCCGGCCTTGCCGTTGTTCGAACAATGATTCGAACAGGCGCCCCACGAGGGCCTGCGGGATGAGCGGCCCATCGTTGGTGACCTGCAGCGCGTAGTAGCTCTGAACCCGTTCCAGCTGCACGACGATCGTACCGTCCGGCGGGCAGAAGTCGACGGCATTCTCGATGAGCTTGTCGAGCAGCTGGACCAGAAGATCGGGTGCGCCGAGAACGAAGCATGGATTTTCCGGCAACTCGATGGAGAATCGAGCGGCGGGGAAGCCGTCGCGATACGCCGCGACCGCCGAGCCCAGCAAATCACGCAAATCGAAATTCACGCGTTCGGATTGTTTGATGCTCTCCTCGACCCGTGCTGCCGCGCCCAGCGCGCTCAAGATGGATTGCAGGCGCTGAGTTCCTTCTCGCGCCCTCGTGATATAGCGCAGCTGATCGTCGCGCAGGCCCTCGGACTCCAGATTGTCCAATGACGAGCGTACGATGGTCAGCGGCGTGCGCAATTCATGCGACAGCTTTCCGCCCAACGTGCGCAGATACTGTGCATGTTCATTGAGCCGCGCCAACAGCCGCTCGAAGCCGCGCGACAGCGCGCCGATCTCATCCGCGCTGGACGATTCCGGCATACGCAGCTGGATTGTGCCATCGCTGCCCACGGCGGAATCCGCAGCCGTCCGCAGCCGTCCGATGCGCATGCTGATCCACGTGGCAAAGGCGAACATGATGATCACCGCAGACGCGGTGGCGATCAGCGTGAGGTTGAACAGCCGCGTCAGTGCGCGGTCGCGCAGCGCCAGCAGCTGGTCTGCCGCCTGCTCCAGAACAACCGCTCCGTGAAGCTGTCCGTCGATCAGAATCGGCGCCGCCGCCGTCAGCAGCAACTCGCGCTTGCTCCCGCCCAGCACCCATTGCGCGTGCGGATGCCCCTTGAGGGCTTCGCTGACGCTGTCGCCGCTGAGGCGATCCGGCGACGACGACAACGTGGGCATGTCGGAGGTGTCTACGCCCATGAAGTAGCGATACCAAATGGGCTCGGACTCTTCCGAACCGCGTTGTCTGGAAGCAATATTGCCGGCCGCTCCCAGCTTCAGGGCATTGGCATCGACGACGGTGGCGCGTGTGCCGTCGCGGATGTAAGTCTCCAGCAGCGTGTCCAACCCTGCCGTTGCAAAAAACAGGCGGCCACCGTCCGGGCTGTCTGCCGCAATGCCGGCCTGTCCGCTGCCTCGTCCATCGATGGCCTCGATCCACAGACGCCGGCCGACGAAGCTCAAAGGTATGCGTATTTCCAGGTGGTAACCCGCGGCCGTCTGCAGCCAAAAAGCTTGGATGCGCGGTTCGGTCACGACGCGATCCCCGTCATCTCCTTTCACCACGCCTTGCGCGGCAATCAAACCCGGTGCATTCGTGCCGAAGAAATACGCGGTGCGGCCGCCGGGTCCTTGCAGCGTCAGGTTGACTCGATCGAATCGGTCTTTGTCAGGCTGGACATGGTTGGGCTCCGCATCGAAATGCGGGTCGTCCACATCGAGATATAAATAAAGATAGTGCTCCGTCGATCCAGCCTGAAGGCGGGCGCGATATCGGGTGGCAGTAGGCAGTAGGGTGGGTTCAGCGGAAATATCCCAATCTTCGAGGTAGCCATCGAGCAGCGGCTGCGTCACCAGCGGGTATACGTACAGATCGCCCGCAGCCGCCGAAAAGGCTCGGGCGTCGTCAGAATCGTGAAACACGCGCTGCGGCTGCGCCGTTAGTGCATCGGCAATGGTGGCGGCGCCGGCCAACAGCGATTGCTCCTGTGAACTGCGCAACGCCGTCTCGAGTTCGCGGGCGTACTGGCAACCGGCCCAGGGCAACACCAGGGTGGTGAGCGCGACGATCAACAATTGAAGTCGAATGCTCACTCGACCCAGCGATAACCCATTCCATAGACGGTTTGAATGGCATCAAAGGCGGCGTCGACCTGCTGGAACTTGCGCCGCACGCGCTTGATATGCGAGGTGATGGTGTTGTCGTCCAAGACGACATTCGCGGCATCCATCAATTGCTGACGATTCTTGACGTGCCCCGGATTGCGCGCCAGGGCATGCACGATCCAAAATTCCGTCAACGACAGCGTGACCGCAGCGCCGTTCCAGGTGGTTTGCATCTTCTCGCCATCGATCGACAGCGCGCCGCGCCGTACTATCTCCGCGGCATTATCGGGCCGCCGCAGGGCGTCGATGCGCCTGAATAGTGCCGCGACGCGCGCCGCCAGATGCGGCAAGCTGACATCCTTGGTGAGAAAGTCATCGGCGCCGAGCCGCAATCCCGAGACCGCGTCGAGTTCGCTGTCCCGGGCGGTCAGAAAGATGATGGGCAGCTCCGCCGACAGCGCCCGCAAATCGCGGCACAGATCGAATCCACCTTCGGCCTCATCCTCCAGCGATATGTCGATGATGGCGAGATCAGGCAAGCGAACATTGAACGCCTGCATGGCGGTTCGGCGATTGCCGTAGGCCTTGATCGAATAGCCGTGGCGAGCCAGCGCCGCCGCGTAATTCTCCCGCAAAGCCGGCTCGTCCTCGACGATGGCGATCTGCTTTTTCATTCGTGAATCATAGCTGAATACGGGCATGCAGCCGCGATAAGCGGCGCACCGATGAGCGTTGCCATGATTCGCCAGAATTGGCCTGCGGATTGCCCTTTTTGCGGCCCCAAAAATGAGGCTTGTCCGCAGACACTGGTCTCGTACAAAGACGAGGAGAGACCGATGTCCCATACGACTCTGCAGCACAACCGCTCCCCAGGCGCCTTCTGGACTTTGCGGCGCGAAGCGTCGCTCAATTGGCTGGCGCTCGGATTGCTGCTGGCGGCTTGGAATGCGTCCGACAATGATGCTGCGGCAGGTGTAGACGCGCGGCGCAGGCCGGAGGCCTTGCGCGGCTATTCCTATGTCTCCGTTCGGGCCGCAAACCGCATGACCTCAAACCGTATGACCTCAAACCGTATGACAGAGGTCAATCGGTAGCTGCCGTCAAGGAATCGTCACAGTAGTGTAATCCTCGCAGGCTCTAATGTTAGCAAGCATGCTTGCTGCCGAAAATCAAAAGCAAATCTTGATTGTTGATCGGGACGTTGCAACGGTCGAGCCGCTGCGCCAGCACCTGAAGCACGTCGGTTTTGTGGTGCTGGCCATCTCCGATGGGGCTGCCGCTGTCGTCGCGGTCGAATTGCGTCCGCCGCAGCTGGTCATCGTGGACTGGAACATGCCGGGCCTCGCTCCTCTCGAGTTACTGGAGTGCGTGCGCAAGGCACGTCTGGTGCAGCCCCTCAGGCTGATCATCTTGTCGGATCTGTCGGGTGAGCACGAGATCGTCTCCGGATTGAATATGGGTGCCGATGACTACATAGCGAAACCTTTTTCGGTCCGCGAAGCCGTTGCCAGGATTAACGCAGTATTGCGGGCCCGCCGTCACGATACCAACCGCGCGGCATTGAGCTTCGACAGCCTGACTCTGAATACGTCCACCAATCGTGTGACAGCGCAAGGCGCGGTATTGAACGTGCGAGGTGCGGAGTATCGGTTGCTCGAATTTTTGATGTCGCATCCAGGCAAGACATTCAACCGCACGCAGCTTCTCGCGCAAGTGTGGGCCGGCAATGCCGAAATCGACGAACGTACGGTTGACGTCAACGTGCAGCGCTTGCGCAAGATACTGGCGGCGCCCGGATACGAAGCGTGCATCCAAACTGTACGCGGCTTCGGCTACAGGTTTATAGAGAGATAGATCGCGCTTCTTGTTTCACGCGACGTTCCACGGCTAACCCTCTTTTTTGTAAGCAAATCTTCTCCTCCGAGTCACGGATCCGTAACAACAAATCGCGATTGTGACCAGGTAGTAATTGTTCTAGGGATACCTGGGAGGGAGACATGATGGATCGCGACCCACCGACGCTGCGATTGCGCACAGTCTTCATATCGGACATTCATCTGGGCTTCAAAGGATGCAGTGCGGACCTGCTGCTGGATTTCTTGCACCATGTAGAAATGGATACGTTGTTCTTGGTGGGTGACATCATCGACGTATGGAACATGCAAAGGTCGATGTTTTGGCCGCAGTCCCACAACAACGTTCTGCGTACTATCTTGGGTAAAGCCAAGCGCGGAACCAAAGTTATTTTCGTCCCCGGCAACCACGATGAGGTATTCCGGGAATTCGACGGTGCCGTCTTCGGCAACCTGGAAATTCATCGCGAATACATTCATCAAGGCGCAGACGGCAAGAGAATGCTCGTGCTCCATGGTGACGAGTTCGACAGCGTCGTGAAATGCAGCCCCTGGCTCGCGAAGTTGGGCAGCAACATTTACGATGTCTTGCTCGCGGCAAATCCCTATATCAATTGGCTGCGGCGCAAGTTCGACCTGCCGCATTGGTCACTGTCTTCATATCTGAAAAACAAGGCCAAGACGGCAGTTCAATATATCGGCAGCTTCGAAGATGCGGTGGCGCAGGCAGCGCGCAAGCGCGGCGTCGAGACCGTGGTTTGCGGGCATATACATCGCGCCGAAATGCGCGAAATCAACGGAATCATGTATTGCAACGATGGCGATTGGGTTGAAAGCTGCACTTCCCTGGTCGAGGACATGAACGGCCAATTGCGATTGATCGATTGGCCCAAGCTTCGCGCGCAAGTGCATGCGATGCCCCTCGCCCTGCCGATCGGTCAGGCGGCATAGAGGCAATGAAAATGAACGACGTCTGCGATACCTGGAGTTCTGCCTGGGCCGAGCTGCAAAAAACGCTGGCTCAAGCCCCGGCGCCTGCTTCCAGGATGCAAAGCAGCTTGCCGGGCGCCAATACGTGGCTCGGCCGGGCACGCCAACCCACTACCTGGAAACCGCTGCAAAGTTCGGCAGCCGCTCCTGTGCTCTAGAATTATTGTCGCAACTGTCGCCCAATCGTCATATTGGTGCGGCAGGATCGAGGCCTGACTACTGGGAGCGCGCGTCCATGAGCAGTCTCGATCCAGGCGGCGAGCCGGCAACGCAACTCTTGGAGCGCCGCTGGTTCGCGCTGCTGTCGGCGATCAGAAGCTTGCAAGCCGAATGCGGTGTCTTGCTGGAGGCGTCGATGCTCGCCGAAGTGTCGTGGCGCCGCGCATGCGTGCAGCTCGCGGAATTCGAAGCCCTGCGGGACGTGCTCGAAGAGCAGATGTCCACGCCTTTCGAAGCGAGACAAACAAGCGCCGCCTAGGCTCCAGACGAAAAGCGGATCCCCAGGCGCCGATAAACGTTCGCCAGCAACCACATCGGCCCGATCATGAGAAATTGCAAATCCTTGAAGAAGGACGGGCGTTTCTTCTCGATGGCATGGCCGATGAACTGACCGATCCAGGCCAGGACGAACAGGGTCGCGCAAATGAGCCACATCGGCGCCAAGACGTTGTGATTCACGGCATCGACGGACCAGAGCATGAGCACAAGCAAGGGCAAGATGCCGAGCGCAAGCGGGATGGACAGGAGTGCGTAGTAGATGACCGCCAACAGCGTTATCACGGTGGCCCAGTTCGCTAAAGGAATGATTGCGCGGACGCTTGCGGGAAAGGGTGTGATCCACAAAAATCCCAGCACGCACCACAGAATCACCGGCACGCAGATCCAATGCAGCGCCTCATTGGTCGGGTTGCGGTGACTCGAGCCGTATTCGTCCAACCACTGGTCCGCCGTGCGCATGGCGTGACCGTACGCCCTTGCGCTCGGCAACTCAAATGGCTTACTGAGAGAGGATTCCCTTGCCGGGGGTCGTGGAATAGGCAGGGCGGATATAAGACTGTTCCAAGTCGCGCTGCGTTTGCTCTTGCATCCTGTCGAGTTGCTCGGCCGTATAGCAGCGCGTGTCCCGCGAGATGTGCGAGCCCGTGACCAAATTCGATCTGCAGAAGAGCTGCTGACCGTCTTTGCTCATCACTTTAAGATTGAGATTTTTGGCGGCCGCCAATCGCTGAGCTTCGACATCGGCCGTCGGCGCGGTGGCTCCGGAAGGCGAGTTATAGGGTGCCGCGGCTGCCGACGCTGGGACTGCTGCCGACGCTGGCGTTGACGCTAATGCTGGAGATCCCGGTGCTGAGGCCGTCGCAGGCGCTGTGCCAAGGCGGGTCGGCGCACTCGGCTGACTGGCGCAGCCAACCATGGCCATCGCCGTCAACAACATCAATACGCGCATGCCGAGGTATCCTTCTTCGGTTGAGTAACGGGTAGCCAAGGGTAGCGCATCAATCATCGCAGGACCAGAATCGGGCCTGCGCCAAATTCACATAATCCGCACCGCGACAGGCCTTACCCAAGGGATAGCGCTCGGCCCGCGCGGTGAACAACCATAAAAAAAGCCGCCAATGCTTCGGCGGCCTTAGTACCTGGACCTTAAAACTCGAACGATCAGGCGACGGCCATCAGGCCCTTGAGTTTGCTGATGGCATTCGATTCAACCTGACGCACGCGCTCCGCAGAGATGCCGTATTCATCGGCCAGCTCATGCAGCGTTGCCTTATCGTCGGTCATCCAGCGGCGCTTCAAGATGCTGCGGCTGCGCTCGTCGAGTTTCTCGAGCGCCATTCCCAAGCGGTCGGTCGAATCCTCCTCCCACTCGGCGCGCTCTACCTCGATCGCAGGATCGGCATTGCTGGCCGGCAAATACATGGCAGGTGAGTAAGCCTCTTCCTCGTCGCTTTCCGGGGTCGGATCGAAGGACATGTCGCGCGCCGACAGGCGCTGCTCCATCTCGCGCACATCGGCCACATCGACACCGAGGTCGCGGGCAACCGCCGCCGTTTCCGCTTCCGACAGCCACGCCAAGCTCTTCTTCTTCTTGCGCAGATTGAAGAACAGCTTGCGCTGCGACTTGGTGGTGGCCACTTTGACCAGGCGCCAGTTGCGCAGCACGTATTCGTGAATCTCAGCACGAATCCAATGAACGGCGAACGACACCAGCCGCACGCCCACCGTGGGATCGAAGCGCTTCACCGCCTTCATGAGACCCACATTGCCTTCTTGCACCAGGTCACCCATGGGCAAGCCATAACCCAAGTATCCGCGTGCAATGTGCACCACGAATCTCAGGTGCGAGAGCACGAGTTGCCGGGCCGCGTCCAGATCGGCTTCGGACCGAAACTTCACCGCCAATGCGACCTCATCTTCCTTCGACAGAACCGGAATCTGGGACACGCGGTCTATATAAGAATCCAGGCTCCCAACGGGGCCTGCGAATACCATTCCAGTTTGTTTTGCGACTAAAGCAGCAGTCATCGACGCCTACCTCCCGAGCGAATCATTCAGTCAAATCTATGGGTCCAATAATAGCACTCCTGGGGTTAGAGTGCTAAGGCCGAGGCCTAGTTCCAGACCTCAGCTAATCATTTAAAAACATATACTTATGTCGGTTCGATAGCTCGTATATGTCGCGTCGCAGCAAGCCAGGAACCCAACCAAGAAAGTGCGACCGCCAGGCTTAGAACACCAAGCCCCAACAGAAGTTTCAGGCCTTCGAGCCGAAAGTCGCTGCCATACAAGAAGGCCAGCTGCGCGACCGGCCGAGCCAGGACCGTGGAAGCGATGGCGACGAGGATGAGCGCCAACAGCCCCCCGCCCAGACCGTACCAAATCCCGCTGTAAAGGAACGGCCGCCGGGCAAATCCATCCGACGCGCCGACCAGTTTCATGACCTCGATTTCCGCGCGCCGGTTCAAAATATCCAGGCGGATCGTGTTGCTGACGATGAGCACGATTCCGACTCCCAACAAGCCGCCGGTGAGCAATACGACGCGCCGCAACAGATCGAGCATGGCGTGCAGGCGCTTCACCCACTCGGTGTCGATCTGCACCGTCTGGACATCGCTCATGGCGGCGATGGCAGCTTTGAGCGTCTCGGTGCCTTGCGGCGTGCTCGCGGTCAAAGTCGGCGTCACGACCAAGGTATCGGGAAGCGGATTGTCGCTCAAGGCGTCCAATGCCTTACCGAACCCGGAGTCGTTGCGAAACTCCGCCAGCGCTTGGTCCGCCGTGATGATGCGTACCGCGGCGACATCGCCGCGCGCTTTGAGCTGCTTGGCGAGGGATTGGACTCGGCTGGTGCCCGCTTTCTTGTCCATATAGACCGACAAGTCGTAGGCTTCGTTCCAATTACCGGTGGCGATGCGCGCATTCTGCAGCAGCATGCTCAAGAACAGGGGCAATGCGAGCGCAATGGCGATGACGCCCATGGTCATCAGCGTGGCGAACGGCTGATGCACGATGCGGCCCAGCGAGCCCACCAACACTTGCGCGTGCCGCGCGAAGTAGGCGTTGATGCTCAAGCGGGGTCCCCGCCAATGACCCGCCCTTCGCTCAGCACGATCCGCCGTGCTCCGACCTGATCAATGAGATGCACATCGTGGCTGGCGACCACCACGGTCACGCCGACTTCGCTGAAGCGTTTGAACAGCCTCATGATCTCGAGCGCGAGATCCGGATCCAGATTGCCCGTGGGTTCATCGGCGATGAGCAGCGCGGGCTTTGCGACCACGGCTCTTGCAATGCCCACGCGCTGCTGCTCGCCGGTCGACAATTCCAGTGGGCGGGATTTTTCCCTGCCGAGCAGGCCGACTTGATCCAAGGCCGCCCGGACGCGCTTGTCGATTTCGCGCCTCGGGACGCCGGCGATAATGAGCGGCAGCGCGACGTTGTCTGCCACCGGCCGGTCATGCAGCAACTTGTGGTCCTGGAATACCACGCCGATGCGCCTGCGAAACTGCGGGATGCCGCGCGGCTTCACTCCGGCCGTATTCTGGCTGTTGACGATGACCTGCCCGCGAGTGGGACGCTCGATGAGCGCGATCAGCTTGAGAATGCTGCTCTTGCCCGCGCCCGAGTGCCCCGTCAAGAATGTCAGCGCGCCGCTTACAATGTTGAATGACACACCGGCCAGAGCCTCGCGTCCATTCGGATAGCGCTTGTGAACTTGGTCGAAACGAATCATGCGGCGGCGTCGCGCGGTTCCGACTTCAAGAGTGCTGATACGAATTCGGACGCATTGAACACCCCAAAGTCCTCGGATTGTTCGCCGACGCCGATGAAGCGAATGGGAATCTTCAGCCGCTGCGCAATCGCCAGCACCACCCCGCCTTTGGCCGTGCCGTCTAATTTGGTAATGACCAAACCGGTTACTCCCAAACCCTTGTTGAATTCTTGCGCCTGCGCCACGGCATTTTGACCAATCGTTCCGTCGAGCACCAACAACACCTCGTGCGGAGCCGTGGGATCCAAGCGTGCGAGTACCCGCTTGACCTTCTTCAGCTCGTCCATCAGATGAGTCTGTGTGTGCAGCCGGCCCGCGGTATCGGCGATGAGGACATCGATATTGCGCGCGCGCGCCGCCTGCAGGGCGTCGAAAATCACGGCGGCGGGCTCGGCGCCCGATTGCTGTGCCACGATCGGAACGTTGTTGCGCTCGGCCCATACTTCCAATTGTTCGCGAGCCGCCGCGCGAAACGTGTCGCCGGCCGCCAGCATGACGCTCTTGCCTTCGGCGAGCAGGCGGTGCGCCAGCTTGCCGATGGTCGTGGTCTTGCCGGCACCATTGATGCCGACGACCAAGATCACGAACGGCTTGGCGCGGGGATCGATCACGAGCGCCTGCTCGACAGGCTTCAAGATTTGGGACATGGACTCCTGCAAAGCGTTCAGCAGCGCATCGACATCGTTCAGCTCTTTGCGGGCGACACGCCTGCGCAGTTCCTCGAGGATTCTGCCGGAAGCTTCGACGCCCACATCGGCCGTGATCAGCCGGGTCTCGAGCTCATCGAGAATCT
>Ga0193755_1000418_pt1 | contig 12197 bp, 13 predicted proteins | sample H1a2metaG_FD_144921 | JGI IMG/M metagenome (GOLD analysis project Ga0193755, IMG submission 144921) | Soil microbial communities from a riparian zone of the East river system, Colorado, United States - H1a2 | ecosystem: Environmental > Terrestrial > Soil > Riparian zone | place: USA: East River...
GCATGCCTCTCACTTCGTTCATCTCCTCCAGACCCTCGCGCAACAGCAGGCCGGCGAGGGCGGCATTATCGTGGCGCCGTTCGATACCGAGCTGTTCGGACACTGGTGGTTCGAGGGGGCGGATTTCCTGGCCGCGACGTACCGCGCGCTGCGCGGCTCCGGTAAGGACGGCGTCCGCGCGGTGACCGCGTCGCAGCATCTCGAGGCCCATGCTCCCGGCACGGCGTTGCAGCTGGCGGAGGGCTCCTGGGGAGCGAACGGCGACCACAGCATGTGGCTGAACGACCAGACGGCGTGGACGTGGGAGCGCATCTGGCGCCTGGAGGATGCGTTCTGGGACGCGGCGCCGGCGGCGCTCGCTTCCGCCGCCGCACGCCCCGTGCTAGCGCAGGCGGCCCGCGAGCTGCTGCTGGCGCAGGCTTCCGATTGGCAGTTCATCATCTCGACGGGCGCGGTCGTCGATTATGCGGAGCGTCGCTTCACGCTGCACTGTGACGACGCGGAGCGGCTGATCAAGGCGCTGTCCGGCGGAGATCTCGATGGCGCGGGTCGGCTGGCCGACGAGCTCGGACGCCGCGACGACCTGTTCCCCAACGTGCTGGCCCAAGTGGCAGAGGCGCTCGGCCGCTAAGACGCATGCGGTCCATCGTGATTCACGGCCATTTCTACCAGCCGCCGCGCGACGACCCGTGGCTCGGCACCATCCCTCGTGAGGCGTCCGCCGCGCCATACCACGACTGGAACGAGCGCATCGAGCGGGAGAGCTACGCCCCCGTGGCCGCCTCCCTCCCATCCCTGAGCTTCGACTTCGGGCCCACGCTGCTGGCATGGATGGAGCGCTACGCTGCGGAGACGTACGCCGCGGTGCTTGCCGCCGATCGCACCAGCGCGGCACTGCATGCCGGGCACGGCAACGCGATCGCGATGCCGTACCATCACACGATCCTCCCGCTCAGCTCCCGGCGAGACAAGGAGACCGAAGTCCGCTGGGGGATCGCCGACTTCCGCCGGCGCTTCGGGCGCGAGCCGGAGGGGATGTGGTTGCCTGAGACGGCGGTGGACGACGAGACGCTCGACGTGCTGGCCGTCGAGGGGATCCGCTTCACGGTCCTGGCGCCACACCAAGTGGAGCGCGTGCCGGCGGGCGGGCGCCCGGGCTGGCACCGCACCGCCGGCGGCCGCCGTATCGCCCTGTTTCTCTATCACGGCGCGCTCTCGCACGACGTCGCCTTCGGGCCCTTGGTGCGCGACCCCGCGGCGTGGATCGAGCGGCTCACCGCCCGCAAGCGTGCGAACGGCGGATCAGCCGACGTTCCGGAGGTGCTGGCGATTGCGACTGACGGCGAGACGTTCGGGCACCATCACCGGGAAGGCGCCGTCACGCTCGCCCGTGTGCTCGACGCCTTGAGCAAGCGCGATGACGTGCGGGTGGACAACTTCGCGGCGTTCCTCGCGCGCCATCCGCCGCAGGAAGACGTGCGGCTCGTGGCACCGAGCGCGTGGAGCTGCCCGCACGGCGTGGAGCGCTGGCGCTCGGACTGCGGTTGCCGCGTGCACGGCGATCGCGCGACGCATCAGCGCTGGCGCGCCCCGTTGCGGAGCGCGCTCGATTGGCTCGCGGCCGAGCTACACGGCGTGTTCGAGCGGGAGGGGGGCACCATCTTCGCCGCATACCCCTGGACGGTTCGGGACGTTTACGGCGCCGTGCTGGGAGCGCCGGACGACGCCGTCACGCGCTTCATCGGCGAGCGGCTGCGCCGCCCCGACGATCGGAGCGCGCTCGCGCGTGCCCGTGAGCTGCTCGAGCTCGAGCGCCACGCGCTGCGCATGTTCACCTCGTGCGGCTGGTTCTTCGATGACATTGCCGGGCTCGAGTCGCTGATCGTGCTGCGCTCGGCCGCGCGGGCCATCGAGCTAGCGGGCTCGGACGCCGTCCGCCTCGAAGCGGGCCTGCTGGAGCGGCTGGCCCAGGCGCCAGGCAACGATCCGGCGGTCGCCACGGGGCGGGAGCTGTACGTGAAAGGCGTGAAGGCTGCGGCGCCGGCCCGCGGCGTGCCCACCTGACATGGATCCGGTACGGTTCGTCTTCGGGGTGCACTTCCACCAGCCGGTAGGCAACTTCGACCACGTCTTCGAGGACCACCTGCGGGACGTGTACCAGCCGCTGGTCGAGCGGCTCACCGCGCAGCGGTTCCTGCCCTTCGCGCTGCACATCTCGGGGCCGTTGCTCGAGTGGCTCGAGAAACACGCAGCCCCCTACCTCGATACGATCGGCCGCCTGGCGGCGGACGGTCATGTCGAGCTGCTGCTGGCGGGATTCTACGAGCCGGTGCTGGCGTCGCTCACGCGGGCTGATCGACTCGACCAGATCGGCTGGATGCGGGAGGCGATCCGGCGCCGCTTCGGCGTCGAGGCGACCGGCCTGTGGCTCACCGAGCGAGTGTGGGAGCCCGATCTGGCCGCCGACCTGGCGGATGCCGGTGTGCGGTATCTCCTGGTAGACGACCGCCACTTTCTGGTGAGCGGATTCGAGCGCGACCGGCTGCACGCGCCGTTCCTGACCGAGAGCGGCGGCAAGCGCGTCGGCTTGTTTCCGATCGACGAGCGGCTCCGCTATCTCATCCCCTTCAGGCCGCCGGCGGAGATCGCCGCCTACCTGCGCGAGCTGCGGAGCGCGGGCCGTCCGCTCGCGGTGTTCGTGGACGACGGGGAGAAGTTCGGCGGCTGGCCCGGCACCAAAGACTGGGTATACACGCGCGGCTGGTTGGCACAGTTCTGCGATGCCATTGCGGCGCTCGTCGCGGCCGGCGAAGTCCGCCTTACTACGCCGGGGGCGGCGCTGCGTGAAATCGCGAGCGCCGGGCTCGCGTACCTCCCGACCGCGTCGTATCGCGAAATGGAAACCTGGGCGCTGCCGGCGCACGCCGTCAGACGACTGGCCGCGTTGGAGCGCGACCTGGGGGAGGAACGGGTAGCAGGGCCCGACGGCGCGTTCTTACGCGGCGGCCATTGGCGCAACTTCCTCGTGAAGTACCCCGAGGCGAACCGCATGCACAAGAAAATGCTGGCGCTCTCGGCGCTGTGCCGCGAGCGCGGGGACCCGCCGGCCGCGCGGCGCGCCATCGGCCGCGCCCAGTGCAACGACGCCTACTGGCACGGGGTGTTCGGGGGACTGTACCTGCCGCACCTGCGGGCGGCGATCTGGCGCAACCTGGCGCTCGCCGAGGGCGAGCTGCGCCGCGGCGAGGGGCTGACGATCGAAACGCTCGATCTCGACGCCGACGGCGCCGAGGAGCTGTGGATCCACTCGGGGAGCGTCTCGGCCCTCGTCAGCCCGCGCCGCGGCGGCGTCATCGAGGAATACACGGTGTTCGAGCGGGGCATCAACTATGCGGACGTGCTGACGCGCCGGCGCGAGCCGTACCACGAGCCGCCGGCCGGTCAGCCGAACCACATAGAGGCGACCCACGCCACTGACGGCACGCCCAGTATCCACGACCTCGAGGCGGCCGCCCGCCTGCAACGCCTGCCGCCGATCGACCGTTGCGACCGCGCGCTGTTCGTGGATCGCGTCCTCGCGAGCGACGTGACGCTCGATGCCTATGTGGGTGGAGCCTTCGACTCGGTCGCCTGCTGGGCAGGCACGCCGTTCCAGGCGAGCCTGGAGCGATCGGCGCAGGCGGTGGAGGTCGTGCTCCACCCCGGTCCTTCATCTGGGGGGCTGCTCGAGAAGCGTATCAAGCTCGACCAGGCGGGAGACCTGACGGTGCGCTACCGCTGGGATCCTGCGGCGTTCCCGCCGGATGCGTTCTTCTGTCCAGAGATCTCCGTCTCGCCTGAGGTGAAGCTCGATCTCACGCCGGCGGCCGAGGTGTGGAGGTTTCCGATCGCGACCGTGTCGCGCTCGGAGCGCGGCTTTGAGGAAACGGTGCAGGGCTTTTCGTACACACCGCGCTGGCCGATACGAGCCGGGGAAGCCCGGATCACCGTGCGGGTACGCCCGTCGGCTTGAGGTTCCTACAGACCGTCGCACGATCCGATGAGTCCGCGGCTGAGAGCCGCGACTCGGCAATGCCGATAAACCGGCGTGACAACTCGACTCGGGCGCGCCCGTTTACGGGCAGTGCCGAGCCGCGGGTTTACCCGCGGACGCACAACGGCGCCGCCCTGACTCTCCCGCTTCGCGATTCAACCTTGCATCAACCGTCTTGTTCGCAATTTTTCGGTACGAGTTGCAAGAATCCGGTTCTTTCCGCGGGCGTCCCGCACCTATCGTTGGCGCGTGTCAGCCTACGAAGATTTGGACGCGTTCAAGGCCTGCCATCAGCTCACGTTGGCCGTGCATCGCCTCGCGGAGAAACTCGAAGAGCGTGACGCGACGCTGAGCGGGCACCTGTGGGCGGCAGCCCTGAGTGCTTCGAGTCGCATCGCCCGTGGGTCAGGGTTTCGGAATCGCCGCATGTTCGCGGCGTGCGTGGATCGCACACTCGCGGCACTATCCGAGATCTCCTATTACCTCGACATGGGATACGCGATGGGCTTGATCCCCAAGGAAGAGCACCAGGAGATCGAGAGTCTGGGCGGGCGGGCGCTGTTCTACTCCATGAAGCTGGTCATGTCGCTCGCGGGAGGGGGTCCAAACGAAACCGCCTAGGCCGCCGGCCTAGCGTTGCACCAGGTCCAATAGGTCGCGCACCACGAAGTCGGGCTGGGGATCTCCGGCTCGCCGACCGGCGCCGGCGGGATCGAGCCACACCGTCGCGAGCCCCGCCCCGGCCGCCCCACCGATGTCGCACCGCAGATTATCGCCGACGAACACGATCTCAGAGCGCGGCACCGGGAGTGCACTCACCGCCTGGTCAAACAGCCGACGCGACGGCTTGATGCTGGAGCCATCCGACGAGAAGACCGTGACGGCAAAGAGATCGAGCACACCGGCGCGCTTGAACTCCCGCAGCCAGAGGTCCTTCCTAGACAAAATGTTGGCGACCAAGCCGAGGGGGTGGGAGCGAGCCAGGCGTCGCAACGCTATCGCGTAGGAGTCCGGCACCTGGCCGCGTTCATGTTGGGCGATCACATCCTCGAGCAGCGTGAGCTCTCGGTCGTCGAGCCCCTGCGTGTGCGGCAATGTGCGCAGCGTATCGAGAACTCGCGGGAACGAATCGCACCGCGCGGGATCGTTGTAGATCCGTTCCATGGTCTCGTAGCAAGCCGGAATGGTTGCCTGGACGACGTCAGGCGCGAGCCGCGATCCACCGAGGGCACGGTACGTAGCCGCGTAGTCCTGGTCCGGGCCGAAGCGGTCGCCACCGAACATGAGGGTTCCGTTCATGTCGAGCAGCACGGCGGCAAAGTGGGACAGGATATCGGGCGTGGCCACGCGCGACGGTGTGCGCCTCACCGCGCCGTGGTCAATACGATGTTACGGTACTCCACCGGCCCGTGATCGCCCTGCAGCATGATCGGCCCCGGCTTCTCTTCATCGCTGTCGAGCGCCCCGCCCGTGATCCCGGGAATGGTGGCGCGACAAATCACCTGATGTCCGTTGAGCACGACCGTGACGATCCGCCCGATCAGCGTGATGTCGTAGGTCTGCCACTCGCCGGCGCCCTTCGCGGCATTCTCGTTGGGAATCAGAAACCCGTAGATCGCGCCGAGGCCGCCGGTCGACGTCTCGCGCCCGGTCGAATCCTCGATTTGCGCTTCATAGCGCCCGCGCAGATACACGCCGCTGTTGCCGCTCGGCGGATAGCGAAACTCGAGGTGTAGCTTGAAGTCGTCGTAGGTCCCGTCCGTCACGAGATTGCCGCCGCGCTGCGTATTGGTCAGCACGCCGGCCACCGCATTCCACTGGTTCGTACCGCCCACGGCGTGCCAGCCGGCGAGGTCCGTCCCATTGAAGAGCTTGACCGCCCGACCCCACTGCACCGGGCCGCGCCGCTCGAGCGACGGGGCGCGGTGCGCGCTCCAGGCGAGGTGGCCGCCGTCCGGAGTGGTCACCGAGCCGGCCAGTGTATCGGTGGCAAACGCGCCGGTGAACTGAAAGGCGCCGTTGCCCTCCTCCCACTGCGGCGGCACGGAAAACCGCAGGGTGTCGTTCGCAAAATCGAGCCGCGAAATGGGCCGCACGCTCCCCACCACGCCGACGAACCGGCCCACCAGCACGCGGTTGCCCGACCAGTGGACCTCGAGCCAGGACGGGGCACGACGGCCCGCGTTCGTGATAATGCTGAGATCCCAGCGCCCAGTGACCGCCGGCCGAACGGGCTCCTGGGCAACCAGGGGGATCGATAGCAGGCAAGTCGTTACGCTGATTAACCAGGAGCGAACCATGTTGCCCTCTGAGCCGCGACACGTTGAAAGGGGACGGATCGCGCCTGAGCTGCGGCGCGCTGAAGAGTGAGTAGTCATTCAATATCCTACGCGCGCCGCCAGGTGCAAGCGTTTGTTAGGCCGCGCCCCGGTTGCGACGCAGCCGAACCCGGACGAGACCCACTACGATGCAAATGACGCTGGGCCAAAATGTGAAAAAGGCGAGAATGCCTGGACCGATGGGATTCGGGTTGGGATCGGGCCAGAGTCCGAGGCCGGCCGCGGCGATGATGAACAACAAGGGACCGGAGCCGAGGATGAGCATTGCGAGTCCGACCTGGACCAGCCGGGATCTGAGGTATTCGCGCATCCTGTCTTCGAGTCTTTGGGCGTCGGCCTAACGGATCGCGCTTGAGCTGCGGCGCGCTGGTGAAAGAGTAGTCATTCAATATCCTACGCGCGCCGCCAGACCGTGAATCGAAGTCAATATCGTGAAAGCCGCTCGCCTCGAACTGCCCCCTTCGAAGACGGAGCCGAAGTCGCGTCGCTTGAGGGGTGGAACCCCAGTCTCGTTATAGGCGCGGGTGGCGGTACCAGCGGCCTGCATCACGAAATCGGCGACCTCGACGAGTGGTTCGGCCGTCTGCTTGGAAGCAAGGAAGAATTGCGTCGGAACCTGCCATTTCTTGGCTCGGTCCGGGTAGGTCTTAGTTGAGGAGAAGACCCGTCGGATCAGGGGCTCGGTGCGCTGGTTGTGCTCGAAAACCACAGCGATGCGGTCGAAGTGGTAGTGGGTCGCAACCTCATCGATGAGCTTCCCCATCACTAACGCCACGGACTCATATCGACTGAGGGGCGAGCTGAGATCGGTTTGATCCGTCGCAATAGCTGCGAAACGGCCAAAAGTCTGGTCTTTGAAGAAGCTCCCTAGAGCGGCTGCCTGCTCGGGGCTTGGCATGAGACCGGTGGCGTGGAGTGGCACTTGTCCGCCGCCGAAGTGACGATCCTTCAAGGCGGTCCAAGGTCCGTGGATGTGCTTATGATAGTCCGCGACGACGGTCAGGCAGCCACCGAGACCAAAGAGTGGGTAGCGCGGGTCGGCTAGCTGCTCGTGACCGGTCTCATCAATGGCAACAAGGAGGCAGGCGGGCCCGAAGAGCTTCTGTTGGCCTGCGGGGTCTAGTAGGAGAAGATCTTTGGGCATGGAACAAGAGTCGCCGGCACAGCCTAACGGATCGCGCTTAAGCTGCGGGCGCAACGCCCGGGGGCGCAAGGAGTTTGAGCGGCAGACACAAAGGCTAGCCAGCGAGGCAACGCAACTCCTCCCTACTTGTGAGCGCCCGTCAGCTTCAAGCGCTTGTTAGGCCGCGGCCAGACATGCTCACAGTCGCGGTGCGATGGCGGCAGCCGCGTCAGCTGAGGCCTGTACGGGAATGACTTCAAAGTCTACGAGATCCCGCCAGTTTGCCATCCACTGCTCGAGGAGCGCACGATCATCGCACTCCATAACCTGGAAGCAGCGGCGGAAGTCGCCGGTCACCCAGCTGCCATGGTAGTGCAGGCCATCTGGAGCGAGGCGGCCTCGATCGCGAAAGCGGCGGTAGACCGGGACCGCGTCGCCGCCACGGAAGTTCTCGACGATCATGTAGAGCATGTGAGCTTGGGGCGTAGTAAAAGGAAGGCCAGTATGGTTCGTAGTGTTCGTCGCGGCCTAACTAGTATTAGGCGGCGAGCCTCGCAGCCTATTTCCTCTGGTTGACCTCAGAACTCCGTAAATATGCAGCAACCGCGCTCGGCCCGGCCAGGTGCTGTGGGGCCTGAACAATGTCGTACTCCGCCGCTCCCATTGGTGGAATATATTCCCACCCATGCGAATCGGCGCGCTGGTAGCGCTTCTGTCCGTGGCCGCGTGCCGGACCCGGCCGCTCGACAGAATGGCGCAGCGAAGTGACTCCGTGGAATTTGCGCGGCTCGGGCCACAGGACTCGACCGACGGCGCCCTCGATGGCACCCTACTCATCCCCCGGGTGGTCGCGGAGCCGAGCGTGGTGCTGTTTTGGCTGCGCGCGGCCGACACCATGGCCGCCGAAGACCGCGCCGACACCTTCGATGACCTGAAGTATTACACGGAGCAGATCGCGCCCGCGCTTGAGGCGGGCGGGATCAAGCTGCTCGCCACCAACGCGGAAACCGTGTACGTCGCGCTCCCCAACAAGACGCGCCGCGCCATCCTCTTGTCGGGCCTCGACTATCCCTACGGGTACCTGTTGATCGATCCGGGCGGTCCGGAGCGCATCCTGACGGGCGTGTACGCGGATGCCGACCTCCTCGAAGAGCTGCGCGTCTTCTTCGACCTGCCGGACGATACCACCAGCGCTCAGCCGCGCGTCGCCACCTGAGGCCGGTGCCGGCCCCACCTGACACCCCAGACCTGCTCCTCGCCGGCGGCGATGTGCTGCTGCACGACGGCGAGTGGCGGGTGGAGCGGGTGGACGTGATGGTCCGGGAGGGCAGAATTGCGACGGTCGGCAAGGATGAAAGGCCGAGCACTCGCCTTCAGGTGCGCGACTGCAGAGGCTGTCTCGTCATGCCCGGCCTCATCCAGGCCCACGTCCACCTCTGCCAGACGCTGTTCCGCGGGCTCGCCGACGACCTCCGGCTCGAGGACTGGCTGGTGCGCCGCATCTGGCCGCTCGAGGCCGCCCACACCGAAGAAACCGTCTACTGGTCTGCCATGCTCGGCGCCGCGGAGCTCCTGCTCGGCGGCACCACCGCCATCCTCGACATGGAGACGGTGCGGCACACCGGCGCGGCGTTCCAGGCGCTCGAGCGGATCGGTATCCGCGCGGCCGTGGGGAAGTGCCTCATGGACGCGCATCCCGAGGGCGCGCCGCTCGAGCTGGCGGAGTCGACCGAAAACGCGCTCGCGGAAGCCGAGGCGCTGGCCAAGCTCTGGCACAACCGCGCCGGCGGCCGGCTGCAGGTGTGCTTCGCCCCGCGCTTCGTCCCCAGCTGCTCGGGACCGCTGCTCCGGGCCGCGAGCGATCTGGCCGAGCGCTTCAACGCCCAGCTGCACACCCATGCCGCCGAGACGATCGTCGAGCGCGAGACGGTGCTGCGCACCACGGGCCTCGAGGAGATCGCCTATCTGGACTCGGTCGGGATCTCCGGCCCCCGCGCGGCACTGGCCCACTGCGTCTGGGTGGACGCGCACGAGACGGCGCGCCTGGCGCGCCAGGGGACTACGGTGGTGCACTGCCCGTCGTCCAACCTGAAGCTCGCGAGCGGCGTGGCCAAGATTCCAGAGCTCCTGGCCGCGGGGTGTCGCGTCGCGATTGGGGCCGACGGCGCGCCCTGCAACAACCGGCTCGACGTGTTCGCCGAGATGCGCCTCGCCGCCCTGATCCAGAAGCCACGGCTCGGCGCCGACGCGCTCCCCGCCGGCCGGGTGCTCGAACTCGCCACGCTCGGGGGCGCCCGGGCCCTCGGCCTCGAGGCCGAGCTCGGCTCCATCGCCCCCGGCAAGCGCGCTGACCTGGTCGTCCTGGATCTGCGCGAGCCGCATCTCCACCCGGCGATCGGCGATCCCGCGTCGCTGGTGGTGTACGCGGCGTGCGCGAGCGACGTGCGCGACGTGTTCGTCGATGGAAAGCCGGTGGTGCTCGGCCACGAGCTCCTCACCGCGTCCATCGAGGAGATCGTGCGCGAGGCGGATCGGTGCGCCGCCGAGCTCTTCCGCATCGCGAAGCCCGCATGAGTGCGGCGGCGGTGCTGGCGCTCGCGCTCGTGGCCCAGGGGCCCGCCGACTCGGGTGCCGCGTTGTTTCACGCGTGGTGCAAGTCGTGCCACGGGGCGGACGGGCGCGGCACGCCGTCCGCCGCCACCCGGCTCGAGGTCCCGCCTGCGGACCTCCGGGATTGCAAGGGCTCGACCGCGGAGCCCGAGGACCGCTGGGTGGCGATCGTGACGCAGGGCGGCGCCGCGTTCGGTCTGTCGCTCGACATGCCGGCCTACGGCGAGGCGGCTACACCCTCGCAGATTCGCGCCGTGGTGCGCTACGCCCGCTCCCTGTGCGGCGAGCTCGGCTGGCCGCCCGGCGAGCTGAACTTTCCACGGGCGTTCCTGGTCGAAAAGGCCTACCCGGAAGACGAGGTCGTGATTGTCGATCGGGCGCGCGACCAGGAGTTCATCTACGAGCACCGGCTGGGCAAGCGGTTCCAGCTCGAGGCCAGCGCGCGGTCTGCGTTCGACGGGGCACCGAACTCGTTCGACGGGGTGACCGGAGCGCTCAAGTACAACGCGTGGCACAGCCTCGAGCGCCGCGCGCTGCTGAGCCTCGGGCTCGAGGCGACCCCGCCCCTCGGCCGCGCCGACCGCTGGGAGGTCGAGCCGTTCGTCGCCTTCGGCGCCAATCCGGGACGAGCGCTCGTGGTACAGGGCGAGATCGTCGCGACGTGGGAGGAGACGGAGGGCGTCACCACGCTCTCCTACCGTCTGGGCGTGGGGCGGGAGCTGGGGCGTGTTGTACCGATGCTCGAGGCCGGCTGGACTGTGCCGCTCGACGGCGAGCGCACGCTGTCCCTCTATCCGCAGCTGTGGATGCAGCTGTCGCGGCTGGGACACGTGGCGGCGTCGCTCGGGGCCGAGCTACCGGCGGTGGGCCCCGAGCCACGCCGTCCGCGACTCATCGCCTTCGTGTTGTGGGACTTCGGGGACGCGCCGCTGTTTCGGGGGTGGTAGTCAGCCCTTCAAGTGCGCCTTGACGGCTCCCTCGGCGTGCGCTTCGACGAACCACAGCCATTTGTCGGTCCCGCGCGAGATCTCCGTGCAGATGTCCGACGAATCGACGTCGCCCAGATCGGCCGTCTGGTCGATGGCCCGGCGGATCCGCTCCCCGAAGTTGGACAGCGCCGACGACAAGGCCCAGACGTGTTCCTCGCCCGTCGTGATCGAGAGCGGATACTCCGGCAGCTCCGAGCGCTCGGCCACGACCCGCGCGGTTCCCTCGGCGGTCCCGCCGAGCTGAACGACGCGCTCCGCGAGCAGGTCGACGTACTCCTCCACCGCTTCGTCGATCTCGTCGAACAGTTTGTGCAGGCCGATGAAATTCGGGCCTTTGACGTTCCAGTGTGCCTGCTTGGTTTGCGTCTGGAGGTCGATCGCCTCCGCGAGCCGGTTGTTGAGCAGATCGCTCACCTGGCTGCGCACGCTTTCGGGAAGGTCGTTCATGGTCTCGTGAGACATGGTACCAATCCTTTGAGTGACGGGTTGATCAAACGTTAGGTGGCGCGAAGCAGCGCGGCCCGCAACGTGCGGGCGTCGCCCGGCTCCTCGTGGCGTCGACCGTTGATGAAGAACATCGGCGTGCCGCTCACTCCGCTTCGCATGCCGCTTTCAATGTCCTCGAGCACTCGCGCGCGATGCACGTGCCCCGCCAGCTCCCGCTCCACGCGCTGTACATCGAGTCCCAGCTCGCGAACGTACGCCAGCAGGTGATCGTCGTCCAGCGCAGCCTGTCGCCGGAACAACAAGTCGTGCATCTCCCAAAACTTCCCCTGCGTGCCCGCCGCCTCGGCGACCTCGGCCGCGGCCTCCGCGTGGGGGTGCGCCTCGATCACAGGGAAGTGCCGGAATACAAAGCGAACACGCTGCCCCAGGTCGTGCAGCACACTCTTGAGCTCGGGAAACGCGCGACCGCAGAATGGGCACTCGAAGTCCGCGTACTGGACGAGGGTAACGCGGGCGTCGGGAGATCCCCGGACGTGGTCCCGCGCGCCCACGGCGGCGGCGAGTAGTGTAGGGCGCGGCGCCGGCACGCCTATTGGCCCTAGCGTTGCTTGATGAAGGTGCCGTCCTGCAGCTCGGCGTACGCCCGCCGCAGCTCG
>Ga0193755_1000419_pt1 | contig 12191 bp, 11 predicted proteins | sample H1a2metaG_FD_144921 | JGI IMG/M metagenome (GOLD analysis project Ga0193755, IMG submission 144921) | Soil microbial communities from a riparian zone of the East river system, Colorado, United States - H1a2 | ecosystem: Environmental > Terrestrial > Soil > Riparian zone | place: USA: East River...
TGAACGGACTGGCGGAGGGTCCGTGGAGCGCGACCGCGGTGGATGACCCGCCGGCGCTGCTCGCCGGACCACCGCTCACGTACCCGGAAGCGTTGCTGCGCGCCGGGACTGCGGGAAGCGTCGTCGTGCAGGTCGTGATCGACACCCTCGGTCGAGCCGAGCCTGGCTCCCTCGTGCTCCAAAGCTCGCACGCCGGCTTCGAGCCGGCCGCTCGGGCGTACGTGCTGGGGGCAGTGTTCCGGCCGGGGCGCACGCACGGGCAGGCGGTGCGGGTGTTGGTGCGCCTGCCGGTTGACTTCAGGCTGAAGCCTGTGCAATAACAGGCCGGGACGTCACCCTGGAGGCTCCGTGCTCCGCTGCGTTGTGCCCGCGGCCGCGATCGGCCTCGCGCTTTCAGCTCGGATGGCGGCGAGTCAGACCGCTGCCGACCGGATCGCCGCCGCTCGGGCCGAGATCCGGTCGCGGAACCTGGACAGTGCGAGGGCGTTGCTCAGGCAACTTGTGGACTCGCCCTCCGCGGCGGACCGGTCGGATCGCGCCGTAGCATTCCTGTGGCTGGGGATCATCAGCTTCTACGAGGGGGACGATTCCGCCAGCGCGCGCAGTTTTCGGGCCTCTCTGACGCTCAATGCCTTGCTCAGCGGTGACGACCTTGTCCGGGTGGACTCGACCCTCGCCTCAGTCTGGAAGCGGGAGCAGGCGGATGCGTGGCGCCGCACCTCCGTGGACCAGCCGGCGGCGGAGCGCGGCCCGGTCGCGGTGCGAAGCATGGGCAGGGTCGCAGTGCACGATTGTGTACGCGCGTGTAAGGCGGGCGAGCAGCCACCCCGGCTCATCGACTTGCCCCAGATGCGGATCGACGCGGACAGGGGCCAGCTCGGGCCGTCCGGGGTCCACGGCCGCGTGGTCGTGCGGGCGGTGATCGACGAAGGCGGGCGGCTCGAGCCGGCGAGCATCTCCCTGGTCACGAGTTCCTCGTCTGCGTTCGAGCGGGCGGTCCGGGAGGTCTTGCCGCAGCTGCGCTTTCGTCCGGCGCAAGCGGGCAGCCAGCCGGTTCCCGCGCTGATCGAGTTGCGGTTCGACATTCGACCAGAGGGATTGGACTGGGTCCGGTACGAGGTCTCGACGCCGTGACCATCCGCTGGCGGGCGGCGGCGATATTCATGGCGCTCTCGGTCGGGACCACGCGCGGCGTCGGAGCCCAGGCTCGGACCGCCGAGCTGGTCACGGCCGCGCGCGCTCAGCTCGGCGCCGGGAACGTGGACTCGGGGCTCGTGCTGGTCGGGCTCGCGCTCGATTCGAGCACCCCCGCGACCGGCCGCGACCGCGTGAACGCGTTCGTGTGGCGGGGCGTCCTTCAATTCTACAAAGGCAGAGACAGTCTGGCGCGCGAGTCGTTTCGCGACGCGCTGACAATCGATCCGCGGCTCGAGGTCGCCGGACTGGCCCAGATCGACTCGCTCCTCGCCGTCGAGTTCGAAGCCGTGCGCCGGTCGGTCCAGCCGCCGCCGACGGCCGCTCGCCCCTCGGCAGCGCTCGCTCGCCTCGCCTCCGGACCCCCACTCGACACGCTGTACAGCTGCGTCCCGGAATGTCGCGGGCTCGACCAGCCGCCGCGCCCGCTCGCCGCGGAGTCCGAGATTGTCACCGTTCGCAGTGGGGGCGCGACCCCCATCATGGGTGGGGTGGCGGTCGTACGCTTCGTGGTGGACAGCACGGGCGGAGTCGAGCCGGCCTCCATCGCGGTGGTGTCGTCGCCCAGCCCGGCGCTGGGGGAGACCCTGGCGGACCACGTCCGCCCGGTGCGGTTCTCGCCGGGGCGGGTGCAGGGCCGCGCGGTGCGGGTCCTGCTGCAATGGCGCCTCACCCTGAGGAGCCGGTGAAGGCGACCCCTCACCCGGCTGTCATTGTTTTGTAATGGGGGCTCCACTAGCGGGCGGAGGCCAATCGGCGGTATTTCATACGCAGTTACCCGATCGTCCACTGGAGGACGAAAACCCGTGTTTGACAATCTGATCGAGTCCAAGCCCAAGAAGGACGCCCGGCGCCTCTTCGGCGTGGGTGCGGTGTCGCTCGTGGTTCACACTGTCGTGATCGCGGGGGCCGTGTACGCGACGTTGAGCGCCGGCGAGACGGACAACAGCGTCAAGGTGGACACCGCGATGGTGTTCGTCGACCAGCCCAAAACGGAGAAGCCGCCGGAGCAGCAGCCGGTGCAGCTGGACGTACCGCTCAAGGGATTCCAGACGGTGGTCGCGCCGGACGTGATCCCGACGAACATCCCCCCGGTGAACCTCCAGGAGCACTTCGATCCGAAAGACTACTCGGGCACGGGCGTCGAGGGCGGCCTCGCGACTGGGATGGTGCCGACCGGGAACGAAGTGTTCATGGAGGCGATCGTCGAGGAGAAACCCGCGGTGCTGTCCGGCCCAACGCTGCAGTTTCCGGAGCTGTTGCGGCAGGCCCAGATCCAGGGCCGCGTGCTGGTGCAGGCGATCATCGATACGCTCGGGCGGGCCGAGCCGCCGTCCGTCAAAGTCTTGCAGAGCCCCAACCCGGGCTTCGATCAGTCGGCCAAGAGCTACGTTCTCAAAGCGCTGTTCCGGCCCGCGCGGGTGCACGGCCGGGCGGTACGCGTGCTGATTCAGATTCCGATCGACTTCCGGCTCAAACAGTAGGGACCCCAAAGGAGCCTTCGCCCCATGAGCCTCTCGCTTTACGACCTCTTCGTGTCGATGGGCTTGTTCGCGAAGTCCATCGTCATCATCCTGGCGGCGATGTCCATCTACTCGTGGACGAGCGCCTTCCAGAAGCTGTACCAGATCCTCCGGTCGCAGGGGGAGACGCGGCGGTTCGCGCCCGAGTTCTCCCGCTTCCTCAAGGAGGAGCAGCTCGACGGCGCGATCAAGCTCGCCGAGAAGCAGAAGAAGAGCCACGTGGCGCGCGTGGTCGGTGAGGCGCTCTCGGAGGTCAAGCCGCTGCTGCGCGACCGGGCCACGATCACCGCGGCCGACATCAACTCGGTGGAGCGCGCGGTAGAGCGCGAGATCCTCATCGTGTCGGCCGAGCTCAAGCGCGGCCTCGGCATCCTGGCGACGACGGGCTCCACGGCTCCCTTCGTCGGCCTGCTGGGCACCGTGATGGGTATCGTGAACGCGTTCACCGGCATGGCGGCATCGGGCGGTGGCGGCTCACTCGGCGCCGTGTCCGCCGGTATCGCGGAAGCGTTGATCACGACGGCATTCGGGCTCATCGTCGCCATTCCGGCGGTGTGGCTGTACAACTACTTCACGACCAAGATCGATTTTCTCTCCGTCGAGATGACGTACACCTCGAAGGAGCTGATCGACTATCTGATCAAGAGCGTCGGGTCGGAGTTCGGCCGCTCGATCTTCACGAAGGAATTCCAGACGCAGAAGGCGTCGCAGACCAGTGGCCCTGTCAGCCACTAGCGCCCGGGCGGCCGTCAAGGCCGACATCAACGTCACGCCGCTGATCGACGTGATGCTGGTGCTGCTGATCATCTTCATGATCGTCACGCCCCTCATCGCCGCCGGCTTCCAGGCCACGATCCCGCGCTCGGCAAACCCCGAAAACCGTCCGGAAGGGTCGGACGAGGTCAAGCTCGGGATCGACAAGGACGGCAAGTTCTGGCTCGACCTGGGGTCGGGACCGAGGCAGATCCCGGACGAGCAGTTGCCCGACCGGCTCCAAGCGATTTACGAGACTCGCACGCAGGACAAGATCCTGTTTCTCAAGGCCGACCAGAACATCGAGTTCGGCCGCGTGCAGCAGGCGATCGAGATCGCCCGCCAGGCCGGCGTGCGGGTGGTCGGAGCCATCACCGAGCAGAAGCAGACGCTGACGAAAAAGAAGGGAGAGGGCTGACCGATGGCCATGGGTTCCACCGGCGGCGGCGAGGGGCTGAGCTCCGACATCAACGTCACGCCGCTGATCGACGTCCTCCTGGTGCTGCTGATCATCTTCATGATCACGCAGCCGATGTCGCGCAAGGCGTTCGACGTGCAGGTGCCGCCGAAGCAGCAGACCAAGAGCAAGACGCCGCCTCAGGCCCAGATCGTGCTCGAGCTGCGACCCGACGGGTCGTATGCGATCAACGGGCAGCCGTACGAGCTCAGCCAGCTCGAGCAGGCGTTTCACCAGATCTATGACCCGCGCCCGGCCAAGCTGCTGTTCATCAAGGCGGCGCCCAACCGCAAGTACATCGACGTGATGCAGGCGATGGACATCGCGCACGGCGCGGGTGTCCAGGTCATCGGCTTCACGCCTCCGGAGCAGGCCAAGAAATAGCCCGCGGCGCGGCGGTCGCGCCGTGGTGTAGGGGCGCAGCGTGCTGCGCCCCTACATTCGTTGTCGGGGTATACCACAGGCACCGTGAACCCACCCTCCCCCGACCGGTCACCGCTCCCCGGGCTCCGCTTGCCGCTTGGCCGGCGTCGGCTCGGGCCCGGGGCCGCGTTGGCGGTGTTTTTGCACGTGGTGATCGTCGGCGCGTTCGTCATCCGCGGGCGTGAGATCCTGGGGCGAGGACAGGGCGGGTCGCGAGCGTCGGGGGAGGCAAGGGTGAACTTCTTCGCCATCCCGGCGGGTGCCCCCGCGGCCGTCGAGATGGCCCTGTCGCCGCGCCTCACCCTGTCCGATCTGTCGACGTTGCGCCGTATCCACGTCGAGCTGCCGCCACTCGAGCTGCCGCAGGCAACCCTGCCCGTGCCGACGGTGGCGCCGAGTGGTGGGGGTGGCACCGCCGGCGTGGGGGCCGGAGGGCGGGGCACGGGTCCCGGGGCGGCGGCCGGGGCCGGCGTGGGGTCTGGAACGGGCGACGAAGCGAGTTACATTTTCCCCGCCTCGCCGCGGACAGCGATTCTGCCGCCGCTGGCCAGGGTTCCCGGCTCGGTGGCCGGTCGCACGTACCACGTGAAGTTCTGGGTGTCGGTCGAGGGCCGCGTCACGCGCGTGGACGTGGTCCCGCCGATCGCCGATGCGGCGTACGGCCGGGAGTTCCAGCAGCGCATGATGGCGTACCAGTTCTACCCGGCCCACACCCGGGACGGGCGGAACGTGACCTATGTCGTAACGGTCCCCCTTCGAATCGGTAACTAGCCCGCCGCTCTCGCGGGCGCCAAGGAGCCACAACCTACTATGCTGATGGTTCTCGTCCTCGGGCTCTCTGTCCTCGCCCTGGCCGTCGCCTGGGGCCTGCGGGGCTACGTGCTCCGGCAAGACAACGGCACCGCCGACATGCGGAAAATCTCCGACGCGATCCAGGAAGGGGCGGAAGCCTTCCTGCGACGCCAGTATCGCACCATCGGCACGCTGAGCATTGCGCTGGGGGTCGTGATTTACGTGCTGTACGCGTTCTTCCGGAAGCCCCACGGCGACGAGCCAGCCGCCGCGACACTCGCGCTCACCACGACCTTGTCCTTCATGTTCGGCGCCGTCTGCTCCGGCGTCGCCGGTATCGTAGGCATGTACGTCGCCGTGCGGTCGAACATCCGGACGGCGAGCGCGGCGCGCACGAGCCTCAACAAGGCGCTCCAGATCGCGCTGCGGGGCGGGGCAGTGAGCGGGCTGTTCGTGGTCGCGATGAGCTTGTTCGGCGTGGGGCTGCTCTACACGATTCTCGAGGCCCTGCACTTCGAGCCGACCAAGATCCCCCTCATGATCGTGGGCTACGGCTTCGGCGCGTCGTTCGTGGCGCTGTTCGCGCAGCTGGGCGGCGGGATTTACACCAAGGCCGCCGACGTCGGCGCCGATCTCGTGGGTAAGGTGGAAGCGGGGATCCCGGAAGACGATCCGCGCAACCCCGCCGTGATCGCGGACCTGGTGGGCGACAATGTGGGCGACTGCGCCGGGCGCGGCGCCGATCTGTTCGAGTCCACGGCCGCCGAAAACATCGGCGCGATGATTCTGGGATCGGGACTGGCCCTCGCGAACCCGGGCGTCTTCAGTCCGACGCAGGTAGTGGGGTTGATGCTGTTCCCGCTCGTCGCGCGCGCCTTCGGACTCGTGGCGTCGATCATCGGTGTGCTGGTGGTGAAAGCCCGGGAAGACGAGGACCCCATGCATGCGCTCAACCGCGGGTACATGTGGACCGCGCTGCTCGCCGCCGCCGGCTTCGTGGGCGGGACGTACTGGCTGCTCAACCCGCCCGGCTTCGCGGCCGCGTGGTGGCACTTCGCGCTGTGCGGGGTCATCGGGATCGCCACGTCCATCGCGTTCGTCTACATCACGCAGTACTACACCGAGTACCGCTACCGCCCCGTCAAATCGATCGCCGCCGCCTCCGTCACCGGCCCGGCGACGAATATCATCGCGGGGTTTGCCGTCGCGCTCGAGTGCACCGCGCTCCCGACGGTCACGATCTCGGCCGCGATCATCGCTTCCTACAAGCTGGGCGCGTCGAGCGGGCTGGCACACGCGGGGCTCTTCGGCACGGCGGTGGCTACCATGGGGATGCTGGGTACGGCGGCGTACATCCTCGCGATGGACACCTTCGGCCCGATCACCGACAATGCCGGTGGCATCATCGAGATGTCCCATCAGCCCGAGGATATCCGCAAGCGGACCGACCGCCTCGACGCCGTGGGCAACACCACCAAGGCGCTCACCAAGGGGTACGCGATCGGCTCGGCGGCGCTCGCCGCGTTCCTGCTGTTTTCGGCGTACCTGGACGAGGTGGCCGCGCTCGGCTCGCCGCTCGCCTCCGTGGACATCTCGAAGCCCGAGGTGTTCGTGGGCGGTCTGCTGGGCGCCATGCTGGTGTTCTGGTTCTCGGCGCTTGCGATCAGTGCCGTGACCAAGGCCGCCGTCAGCGTGATCCAGGAGGTGCGCCGGCAGTTCCAGGCCGACCCCGGGATCCTCAAGGGCACGTCGCGTCCCGACTACGGCCGGGCGGTGGATATCGTGACGGTCGGGGCGCTCAAGGCGATGGTGGCCCCCGGGCTGCTCGCCGTGGGGATGCCGATCGCCGTGGGCCTGGTGTTCAAGGTGTTCTTCCATGTCGGCGCCGAGACGGTGGCGTCGTTCCTCATGGTCGGCACGATCGCCGGGATTCTCATGGCGACGCTGCTCAACAACGGCGGCGGCGCCTGGGACAACGCCAAGAAGTTCATCGAGACCGGCGAGTACGGTGGGAAGGGGAGTCCGACGCACAAGGCCGCCGTGGTCGGTGACACCGTGGGCGATCCGTTCAAGGACACGGCGGGTCCGTCGCTGCACGTGCTGATCAAGCTCCTGAGCACGGTCACGCTCGTGCTGGCGCCGCTCTTTGTCTAGCGCACAGCTCTTCCGTCGCAAGACTGTCGATCAATGCATCGCCGACAGCGAGGTCGGCGGCGGGCTCAGGCGCTCGCTCGGTCCGCTTCAGCTCACCGCGCTGGGCATCGGCGCGGTCATCGGGGCAGGGATCTTTGCCGCGATCGGGACCGCGATCTCGGGGGACTCCGGCCACGTCGGCGCCGGCCCGGCGATCGTGGTGTCGATTCTCCTCGCCGGCGTGACCAGCGCGTTCGCCGCGATCACCTACTCCGAATTCGCGGCGATGATTCCCATCTCGGGAAGCGCGTACACCTACGCCTATGCCACGCTCGGCGAGCTGGTCGCGTGGATCATCGGGTGGGATTTGATCCTCGAGTATGCCGTCGGCAACATTGCCGTGGCCATCGGATGGGCCGGGTACTTCGACTCGCTGCTGCGGGGCCTGGGGGTCGACCTGCCGCGCTGGCTCGTGACCGACCTGCGCACCGCCCTGGGCGACCCTGCATTGCTCGCCGCCGCGCCGCACCTGGGGCCTATCCCGATCGTCTTCAACCTCCCCGCGCTGGCCATCGTGGGCCTCATCACCTGGCTCCTCATCATCGGGACCAGAGAGTCGGCTCGTGTGAACACGGTGATGGTGGCGATCAAGGTGGGGATCATCGGGCTGTTCCTGTTCGTCGGCGTCAAGTACATCCGGCCCGAGCTGTGGACCACGCCCAGCTTCGCGCCGAACGGCCTGAAGGGGATCAGCGTCGGCGCCGCCATCATTTTCTTCTCGTACATCGGGTTTGACGCGGTCAGCACCGCCGCCGAGGAGGCGAAGAATCCGCAGCGGGATATTCCGCGCGGCATCATCGCTTCGCTGATCGTCTGCACGGTGCTCTACGTCGCCATCGGGCTCGTCCTGACGGGATTGATTCCGTGGGACAAGCTCAATGTGCCCGATCCGTTGGCGGTCGCGCTGCAGTACATCCACGCCGATTGGGCCGCCGGCATCCTCGCGCTCGGGGCGGTGGCCGCGATGACGTCGGTCTTGCTGGTGTTCCAGCTCGGCCAGGCGCGGATCTTCATGTCGATGGCGCGCGACGGCTTGCTGCCCCCCTGGGCCGCGCGCGTGCATCCGAAGTACAAGACGCCGCACATCACCACGATCATCACCGGAGTGTTCGTCGCAGTTTCCGCCGCGTTCGCTCCGATCGGCTGGGTGCTGGAGCTCACCAACATCGGGACGTTGTTCGCGTTCGTGCTGGTGGCGCTCGGCATCATCGTGCTGCGGCGCCGCGAGCCGGACCGGCCCCGCCCGTTCCGGACGCCGTGGGTGCCCGTCCTCCCGCTCGTGTCCGCGGCGTTCTGCGTCTACCTCATGGTCAACCTGCCCCTGCTCACGTGGGTGCGGTTCGGTCTGTGGATGGCGATCGGCGTGACGATCTACTTCCTGTACGGGGTACACCACAGCCGGGTGCGCCGCCTCGGCCTCGACAAGCGGTGAAGCTCCACACCAAGATCATCATCGGGCTGCTGTCGGGCGCCGGCGTCGGCATCGTGGCGAACGCGTTCGCGACCGGTGCGGATTGGGTCGCGTGGATCGGGATCCCCTCCGAGTGGGCCGCGCATAAGGTGCAATGGGTGGGCGACAACGTCGCCGGTCCGGTGGGCCAGATCTTCCTGCGGATGCTCCTGATGACGATCGTGCCTCTGGTATTCGCTTCGCTGACGCTCGGCGTCGCAGGGCTCGGGGATATCCGCAAGATCGGCCGTGTTGGCGGGCGGACGATCGCCTACTTCCTGGTTTCGACCGCCATCTCGGCGACGATCGGACTGATCCTCGTCAATGTGGTCCGCCCTGGGGTCGGGCTCGATCCGGCCCTCGTCAAGGAGCTGCTGGCGACCTACCGCGCCCAAGCGCAGGGGTTACAGGCGGGCGGGGGAGGCAAGTTCGGCGTCGATATGTTCGTGAACATCGTGCCCAGCAACCCGATCAAGGCCGCGGCCTCGCTCGACATGCTGGGCATCATCTTCTTTTCCCTGGTGTTTGGCGCCGCGTTGACGCTGCTCCCCGAAGAGAAAACCAGGCCGATGGTGCGGGTGCTCGACGCCCTGGGCGAAGCCATCGTCAAGATCATCGACTTCGCTATGCGGCTCGCCCCCTACGGCGTGTTCGGGCTCATCTTCGTCGTGACGTCCCGGTTCGGTTTCGCGCTGCTGCAAAAACTGGGGCTGTACGTCGCCGTCGTGCTCGTGGGGCTCTTCCTGCATGGCGCGATCTCGATCTCCGCGCTGGTCCGCGTATTCGGCGGTCTCTCGCCGCGGGTGTTCTACAGCCGGATCCGGGCCAGCATCATCACCGCGTTCTCCACCAGCTCCAGCAACGCCACGCTTCCGACCAACATCGCCGTCGCGGAAGAGGAGCTGAAAATCCCCCCCAAGATCGCCGGCTTCGTGCTCCCCCTCGGGTCGACGATGTGCATGAACGGCACGGCGCTGTTCGAGGGCGTCACCGTGCTCTTCCTCGCGCAGGTGTTCGGCGTTCCCCTCACGTTATCCCAGCAGGTCGTCGTCATGATCCTCAGCGTCATCACGGCCGTCGGCGCCGCCGGGGTCCCGGGTGGATCCCTGCCGTTGTTGATGGGCGTGCTGGCTGCCGTGAACGTCGAGCCATTGACGATTGCGATGATCATCGGTGTGGACCGAATCCTGGACATGGCTCGGACCACGATCAACGTTGTGGGCGACATGAGCGCGGCGGTGTACGTAGCCCGAACGGAAAGCGAGTGGGATCCGCGCTCCGTGAGCGCGGACGCTACGCTAGCCGCCTAAGTCCGCCGCCAGTTTCAGCGCCCCCAGCGCCGAATCGATCCGGTCGGGCACGAGGCGCGCCCGCTTGAGCGCGTTGCCGAGCCGCTCACGGAACGCGGCGGTGAGCGGCGACTGCGGCAGCAGCAAGCCTCCGGCGATGGCGACCGGCACCGGTCCCGTGCCCGGAAAATGCTGCGCTAATATCGCGGCCAGATCCACGAGCTCGCGCGCCGCCTCGTCCACCGCCTGACGTGCCACGCCTTCGCCTTCGCGCGCGGCGTTGAGGACGTGCGGCGCGAGCGCCGCCATCTGGGCCGGCGTGGCGGTGGCGGTCCAACGCACCAGGTCATCGAAGTGCTGGAGGCCGAGCGCGCCCAGCAACCGCGCCAGCAGGGTGGAGCCTTCGCCCCGGCCGTCCTGCGAGCGAGCCGCGACGTCGAGCGCGCGGCGGCCCAGCCAATACCCGCCGCCCTCATCGCCCAGTTGCCAACCGTACCCGCCGGCGCGGTGCAGCTCGCCCGCGGGGTCACGCGCGTAGGCGATCGAGCCGGTGCCCGCGTTGACGAGGATGCCTGGGCCGGTGCCGAACGCCGTGGCGAGGGCGACCTCGCCGTCCGCGAGCACCCGCACCCGCCGCGCCACACCGGCCTCGACGAGCGCCGCCTCGAGCTCCGCCTGCTCCTGGGCGCGCCCCGCTCCGGCGGCGCCCACCACCGCCCGCTCGACCGGCAGCTCCAGTCCCGCTTGCGCGGCGGCGCGCCGCGCCGTTTCGGCGAGCACGGCCGCCGACTTGGCCGCGCCGCCGGGCCGCATGGCGGCGCCCGGCCCGTCGGCACGGCCGAGAATTTTCCTGGGTGAGCCGATCACCACCGTGGAGTGGGAGCCTCCGGCGTCGGCACCGAGCAACAGGGCGGACGGGCGGTCAGGCGGACGGGCGGAAGGTGGCGTCATGCGGAGAGCGTCTGCTGTCCGCCCGTCCGCCCGTCCGCCTGTCCTATCAGTGACGACAGCATCCCCACCGCCACCGTCACCGCCGTCCCCAGCGGCACGTACCAGGGCCACGCGAGACCCGGCAGCAGGCGCCACGGCACCCCCAACACGATCGGCGTCATGGCGAGGACGCTCACGACGATCGCCACGATCACGTCGCGCTCGCGGGCGCGCGGCCACAGCCCGCCCAGCAGATACGTGCCGAGCAGGCCGCCATACGTCATCGACGCGATGCTCAGGGCCAGCTGCACGACCGGTGTGTTTTGGTTCCGGAACGCCATGGCCCCGGCAACCAGCACGGCGGTCCACACCAGCGTGAGCCAGCGGCCCACCCACAGCAGGTGCGTCGGATCGTGGCGCCCGGTAAGCGGGGCGTAGAAGTCCAGGGTTGCGGCGGAGGCGAGGGAGTTGACGGCGGAGGCGTGACTGCTCATCGCGGCGGCGAGAATGCCCGCGATGACGAGCCCGGCGAGCCCGGCCGGGAGCTGGTTGATCGCGAACGTGGGATAGATGGCGTCGCCCCCCATCGCGGGCCCTGGATCCGCGCCCGCGAGCCACAGGCTGGTCCCCACGAGCAGAAAGAGCGCGAATTGTGCGATGATGAACACGCCGGATCCGATGAGCGCCCGCTGCGCATCCCGGAGGCCCCGGGCGGCGAGGAGGCGCTGCACTATCAGGTGATCCGTGCCGTGGGACGCGCCGGCGAGCAGCGCGCCACCCAGGACCCCGCCCCAGAAGGTGTACAGGACCTTGAACGATGGTGTGAAGTCGAGCGTGACGAGCTTCCCGGCGTCCCAGGCCCGAGCGAACGCGCCCACGCCCCCCGCGAGATGGGTCGCCACGACCAGCGTTGCGATCCCGCCCAGGAGATACACGCCGAGCTGGATGACGTCCACCCAAACCACGGCGCGCAGGCCGCCCACCCAGGTGTAGATCACCGTGACGACGCCGATCGCGAGAATGCCGGCGGCGAGGCTCCGGTGCGTGATGATCGCGACGACAATCGCCGTGGCGAACATGCGGACGCAGTCGGCGAGGGCGCGCGTCACCAGGAACACGCCGGAGGCCGTCCGCCGCGCGCGCGGCCCGAAGCGCCGCTCCAGGCGCTGATAGGCCGTGTCCTGGGT
>Ga0193755_1000420_pt1 | contig 12191 bp, 9 predicted proteins | sample H1a2metaG_FD_144921 | JGI IMG/M metagenome (GOLD analysis project Ga0193755, IMG submission 144921) | Soil microbial communities from a riparian zone of the East river system, Colorado, United States - H1a2 | ecosystem: Environmental > Terrestrial > Soil > Riparian zone | place: USA: East River...
CAGCTTGTCGATCCGTTACGGTCGTCGCTGGTCTCCATCGCAATCGCTGTCGGCGAGGGCGAGGCGTACTACTTTCCGCTTCAGCACAAGCTGCGACAGGAAGAGGGTCAGGTAGAGCTGCTCGTCGACGCCGCCGGTGACCGCTCTGCAACAGACGCACCGGAAGATAGAGGCCTGATTCGGGGAGGCGACGAACCATTCGCGGAGACGGCTTTAAAGAAAAAGAAGGCGAGCAACGACTCGATGAGCATTGCTGCCCGAGTGCTGCGCGAGAACAAGCCGAAGAGCGTTCGCAATCTTCCTCCGCTTGGCTCCCCGGAGATGAAGCCGCTGAGAGATCTTCTTGCCGACCCAACCGTCCGAAAGACCGCGCAGAACTCGAAGTACGATCTTGTGACGCTGCGATGTGCAGGGGTGAATCTCGCCGGACTGGACTTCGACACCATGCTCGCCAGCTATGTGCTCGATCCCGGGCGTCGCTCGCACGGGCTGGATGTGCTGGCACTCGAGTTTCTCGACCACACCATGACCTCGATTACGGATTTGTGTGGCAAGGGGCGGTCAGCAATTCCGTTCGATGAGTGTCCCGTCGATGCGGCTCGTGATTATGCGTGTGAGGATGCCGACATGGCATTGCGGCTGCGCAGAGTATTTGAGCCGCAGCTCGAGTCGTACGAGCTTACCCGGCTCTTTGAGGGTGTGGAAATACCTCTCGTCGACGTGCTTGCCGAGATGGAATGGACTGGTATCGCCATTGACCTGCCGTTGTTCGCCTCGCTGAAACAGCGCTTTCAAGCAGGCCGCGAGGAAGTGGAGAAGCAGATCTACACGGCTGCGGGAGTGGAATTCAACATCAACTCCAATCTACAACTTCGGGATATTCTTTTCGGAAAGTTGAATCTTCCTGTTGGCAAGCGAACCAGCACCGGCCCGTCGACCGATGTCGGTGTTCTCACGGAACTGGCGGAGGCAGGGCATGAACTGCCGACGCTGCTCATGGAGTACAGGGAGTTGTCCAAACTCGAGAACACCTACCTCGATGCGCTCCCTCGACTCGTCAATCCAAAAACGGGTCGCTTACACACCTCCTACAATCAGACAGGGGCCAGCAGTGGCAGGCTTTCGTCCAATGATCCGAACCTCCAGAACATCCCAATTCGTAGTGAGCTGGGCAGGGACATAAGACGAGGCTTCATTCCACGTAAGGATTGGCTCTTGGTAGCTGCTGACTACTCGCAGATCGAGCTCCGGCTTCTCGCGCATCTATCCCGTGATCCGGCCTTCGTCGAAGCTTTCCAGGCCGGCGGCGATATCCATCGGCAGACTGCAGCCGTGATCTTCGACATCCCTGTCGCAGATGTTACGAGCACGATGCGTAGCCGGGCCAAGACGATCAATTTCGCGACGATCTACGGTCAGGGAGCACACGCTCTTTCCCGGCAGCTCGGGATCGAGCACGCAGAGGCAAAGGAGTTCATCGCCCGCTACTTCGAGAGATTTCAGGGCGTACGAAACTACCTTGATTCGATGGTGGCGTTTGCCCGCGAGAATGGATATGTGCAAACGATATTCGGCCGGCGGCGATATATCCCCGAGCTCCGCGAACGGAACTTCAATATTCGTGCATTTGGTGAAAGGGTGGCTGCGAATTCACCGATTCAGGGATCCGCAGCCGATCTCATAAAGATTGCGATGATCAGAATCGACGATGCTCTCCGAACCCGGAGCCTGCGTAGCAAGATGCTGCTGCAGGTTCACGATGAGCTGGTCTTCGAGGTGATCCCGGAGGAGCTAGAGCAGGTGCAAGAGCTGGTGAAACACGAGATGGAGCATGCGGCGCAGTTGTCAGTACCGCTGGTTGTCGATCTCGGCGTTGGGAAGAACTGGCTGGAGACCAAGCTCTAACGAGTTAATACCGGCGAGGATGCGGTTCGAAGGCTGCCCAGTATGCTCCGGTCAGCAGTCCTATCAGGTAGACAAGGTCAATCCAGATCGAGTGCCCCAAAGCGCCTACGACCGTGAGATGAATGGCATAGGTGATGAGCACCAGACCGAGACCAAATAGAATCGTCAGCATTGCTGGCTCATCCGCGTTAGTGCTCCGCCTTACTGCCAAGCTCCTCGCAATTCTCACCGGGGTCTGATGCGTGAGGCGTCCCCACCAGGCAGCAAGCGCGATGAATCGCTCCTTTGCCGAATCGGGGATTTTCTCGTACGAGGCGTTCTTATTGGGCGGTAGGCCAGCCTCCTCAGAGACAGATCGCAGCCGATTTGCGATTTCTTCAGTCAACGCTGTGTGGTCGTAGCCTGGCCAACTGTCCATTTCGATCGACTCACCGATCCGCGCACCAACAGCCGTCCCAGGTGTGCCCTTGTCCTCGAAAGTCAGGCCCAATGGCAGAATGTGAATGCCATCAATGCCGGCCTTGTCCCGTGCTTCGAGCGCTAGTCTCGCCAATCCTGTTTTGAGCGGCTCCAGCCCGAGCTCGTTATGGCTTTTCCCTTCCGGGAAAATGAGTACTGCCCCACCTCGGGCGAGCAAGTCCGTTATTTCGCGAAAAGCCTCACGATTGCGCGATCGGTCTAGCGGTACGCCGTCCGGCTTTCTCGCTTCGTCACTGACTCGACGTAGCGGCACCACGTGCAGGATCCTGAAGAGAAGTGCAATGAGTGGATTGTCGGCGAGTGTAGCCTTTGCGGTCATCGCGATCCTGCGTGGTGCTACCCAGCCAACGATCAGCGAATCGACGAGGGCATTCTGATGGTTGACTGCGATCAGCAACGGCCCTCGCACCGGGAATCTTTCCTTGCCCACGATGCGGATATCTCCGTAGAACCAATGGAGGGAGATTCCGGTAATCCATCTGAGGAGGTTGTATATCATTTTGATGGGACGGCTCGCCTGAAGTTGTCAGGAACTCCCCGTAACAGCAGAAGTGCCAGCGTCATTCCGATCGCCACGGTTGCAACACCGGTCCGATAGGCGAACCCCGTTCCCATCGATGGGGTCAATCCATCTACAGCAAATGCCCAGATGAATGGGCCCACTACGGCAGCAGCTCGCGAGGAGAGCACCATAAGGCTGAAGAATCGACCGGCTTCAACGTCTGGAACAAGGCTCAACAGCAATGGCCTCTCCGCGGTTGCAACACCGCCATAAATCAGACCAATGCATGCACCGACGATCCAGAATGCCCCCCTCGACGGGACTACAATCATGGCAATCAGGAGTACGATCCATCCGGTCAGGACCCAGGAGAGAGTTCGCTTCGGCCCGAATCGATCCACAAGTCGACCAATTCCGAAACTTCCGATCACAGCGGGAACGGTGAGTATAACGAACAGCGTCGCTTCAGAACCTGCGACAAATCCCATCGCGTAGATCGCGTAAAGCGCCATGTTCGCGATGATCGTCCCCATTGCATCCTGGTAGAGAAAAGAAGTGAGGATGAACCTCATCGTTCCCGGATAGTCTTTCGCCTCCTGTAGTGTTTTCCGAACGTCCTGAAATGCCTCGCGCCACAGCACTCGTTTCTTGCCCTGTATCCCATTGTGATCTCGGCAGAATACGAACAGTGGAACCGAGAAGAGAAGAAAGAGAATTGCCGTCGGGACGAATGTGGAAACACGACCACCATGCGCCGTAAACGGGACCACGCTCCTGAGAAAGCTGATGACGCGTTCTGGAATGGCTCCCAGTATCGGCACTGTTCCGGTAAAGAATGGCAGCGTAAACACGACACCGGTGATCGAGCCAAGGTACCCGAATGCAGCGCCCATTCCGGACAAACGCCCGCGGTGATCGACTGGAGCGAGTTCCGGCAGCATCGCGTTGTAAAAGGGCTGCGCGCCCTGGTAAGCGTAGTTCGCGATCGTAAACGCTGCGAGCACTCCAAATAACGCGATGCCCGGAGATATCGTTGTCGATGATACAGCATCGGTTATTCCCTCTCCTATGAGCGGGAGTCCGATCTGGCCAAGGATCGCCATCACTGCGATTGACAGACACGCGACGAGAGTAAAACCAACGACCCACGGTTTTCGTCTCTGGGTTGCATCGGAGATGGCGCCGAAAAGAGGAATCGATACCACTACCAACGCGGAAGCAATTCCGTTGACAGTTGCGTAAAGTGTGTTCGAATGGTGGAGATCTTTGACGAGCCACGCGGAGAAATACAGTGTGGCGATATTCATCGAGAACACTGTATTCGCAAAATCGTAGAGAGCCCAGCTGACGCGCTCCTTCAGTGGGGCCAGCGGTGGGTTCAGATCGCCGGGTAGCGCAAAACCGAGGGCCGCGGTTGAGCCTCTGTCTGCCGGATTGCTTGAAGCCGCTGTCATCGATTTCATTGGCTATGCCGGTTTGGTGTCGGACCACGGTGGTTCAGGCGTTAACCTACGCTATCCAGCGTCGTGCTTAAATACGTATGGTGACGTAGCACCGGAATGAGTAGTCTCGATGCTTGGTACTCGACCGCTAAATATCCCATGACCCTCGGTCATATGCGTCCACTTCTGCTGGCGCTTGTTCTCTTCTCTTGCCGAGACAGGGGAGGAAGCGGTGAAGACTCCGCTCGATCGTTACCGCCCGTATTCTCCTCTGGTCCAGCGAGCAGCACGAATTGGGACATAGACGCTGGACCTGTGATGCTCGTTTCCCTGGGCGGCAGCACAGATAGCGCCGCAGTGATTCTACCGGAAGTCACCGATAGCACAATTGCATCAGTGGAGAGCAATGCCGCGCCGGTCACTGGTCTCGTCTTCGATCTCTTCGGGCGAGGAGGGAAGATCGATGGTTCGACGACAGTGACTCCTATTCAGGTGCCGGATACGAGACAGGAGTGTGATGCGTGGCCGCTTGTCAGGGTGCGGGCTCCCGGTTCCGGGTGGCGCGTTGGCTTTGCCGGCGCACACGTGCAAGCCATCAAGCTTGATTCGATCGAAGCTATGACGAGCACCGATTCGGCCGCACTTGCGGTGTCGCTGGCAGAGACAGCAGCGACGCTGGTGAATGCTTCCGATCCTGCGTTCAGAGGATTGCCGTTCCGCGTGCGGTCAGCTTACACGTTTCGCCTCGATTCCATCCACGTCGTCATCGCCGATGTTGTTCGCAGCGTGAACGAAGAAGCAAACCCGAGGATCGAACACCTTCTCATGATTGGTGAGAAGCGTGCAGGGTCAATCGGGAAATACACCACCGGATACTACAGCCGCACTGCAGGTGCGGAAGAAACAACGCAGGCGACTGAAGTACTCGCGGCAGTGCGAATTGGCTCGTCGAGAAAACCCGCTGTCGTCGTCAACATCGAGTACGATGATGGCCGAGTGCTGGGTCTGATCGAACGCGTAGCGCCTGGACAGTGGCGTTCGCTGTGGAGAAGCGCTTTCACGGATTGTTGAGCTACACCTGCCGCGAGAGCACGGTGCATGATTCCTAGAGCCCCGTGGGTGCGCTCACAAAGTTCCACGGTAGCTTGTGCTTCTCGGCCAGGTGTTGCGCCAACGCACGGACACCGACTGTCTCTGTCGCGTAGTGACCCGCGTATATGATTGCGAGCCCATGTTCCTCTGCGTGGATCGCAGTCCAGTGAGGTCCTTCGCCGACGATCAGAGTGTCGATCCCGGCGGCGGATGCTTCGCTCAACGTTTCCGCTGAAGCTCCTGCTCCTGTGCAAATCGCCCACTGCTTTGTTCGATGGCCGGCGGGAATCACCGACGTGCGAATCTCGCCGTAGCTCTTCGCAAAGTTCTGAGCGGACTCGATCAATGAAATCGTGTCGATGTCGCTCTCGCCCCGGACTCCGATGAAAATGTCCTGAAACCGTGCGAACAATCCTGTGGGTGTAAGACCCAGCTCCGCTGCCAGGAGCGCGTTGTTTCCAAACGTCGGGTGACGGTCCAGAGGCAGATGCGAAGAATAGACAGCGATGTCATTCTCGATCGCCGTCCGGAGAATGCGATACGGTGGGCCGCTGAGGGGTGTGAGCCCTCCCCAGAACATTCCATGGTGCACGATGAGAAAATTGGCTCCGCTCCCAATGGTGCCCTGAACTGCCCGGGTTGAAAAATCGACCGCTGCAGCAATCCCCCGAATTGGGGACCGATTCTCCAGCTGGAGACCGTTCAGCGCGTTGGGGTAATCCGGGGTGCCGACGGTATCCAGCAGCTCATCTATGTAAGCCGCAATGGCCGTGGATGTAAGCATTAAGTGTGGTGCATATTTGTGTGGAGAACCGATGGATTATTTCAGGCGCGGCGTAGTAACCCGTTACACTACAATGAGTTAGCCTTCAGGTTGACAAGTCTGTTGATTAGTCTGGGACACGCATTACCTCAAGCAGCCGCTCCAGGTCCTCAGCGGAGTAAAAATGCAGTGTGAGAGTGCCGCGATTGTTTTTGCCGACGCTTACGGCGACGTCGGTCTGTAGAAAACGGCGCAGCCTGTCTCCAATCCGTTTGACTTCCGGGGGCAACCGGTCCGCAGATCTCGGTCGACCGGCTCTCTTCCCAGCCCGCGGTTCAGCGAATCCACGGATGCGTCGCTCAATTTCCCTGACGGTCAGCCCGTCCTTAACGATCTCGTGAGCCAGAGTCGCTATCATCTCCGGATCCTCGAGCCCAAGCAGTACCTTCGCGTGTCCCATCGTCAGCTGCCCGTCCTGTAGCAATCTTCTGACTGTGTCCGGAAGCTGAAGCAGGCGAAGCATATTCGCGATCGTAGTTCGGTCCTTTCCCACCGTTTCCGCGATCTGTAATTGGGTCAGACCGAACTCATGGGAAAGCCGGTAATAACCTTCACCTTCTTCGATCGGGTTGAGATCGGTTCGTTGAAGATTCTCAACCAAGGCCAGGGTCAGTACTGTCTTGTCGTCGATCTCCTTGATGATTGCTGGAATCTCCTTCCACCCAAGCTTTGTTGCGGCGCGGAGACGGCGCTCACCAGCAATCAATTCAAATCCATCTTTGCCTGGCCGGCGTCGAACGGTTATTGGCTGAAGCAGGCCGCTAGCCTTGAGACTTTCCTGAAGCTCGGCCATCTCATCGGAGTTGAATTCCCGTCGGGGCTGGAATGGGTTGCGGCCGATCTGGCTGATCGGGATTGATTTCAGCGCGCCTTCGTCGCTCGAGGCCAAACCGCCGGCGCTCCCGAGAAGCGCTTCGAGTCCTCTCCCCAATCGTCGGGGCGTTTTCTCAGTTGCCACCATCGTCTCCTTGTGCGATTCGCTCGATTAGCTCTTTCGCGACGTTCATATAGGCTTGGGCTCCTACCGAGGCAACGTCGTAGAGAATGATTGGCTTTCCAAAGCTGGGTGCCTCGGCTAGCCGGACATTCCTTGGTACGACGCTGCTAAATACCTTGGGTCCAAAATATTCCCTCGCATCCTCGGCCACCTGCCGTGAGAGGTTCAGGCGAGAGTCGTACATGGTCAGCAGCACACCATCGATGCCAAGCTTTTCGTTGGCACTGTGCTGAACTCGGTGGACTGTATTGAGAAGCTGGGAGAGTCCCTCGAGAGCGTAGTATTCGCACTGAAGGGGGATGAGCAGTGCATCTGCTGCAGCGAGCATGTTGATCGTGATCAGACCCAATGACGGCGGACAATCGATGATGATGTAGTCGTAGTCCGGCCTGAGGGAATCAACCGCCTCCCGCATGACGTGATCGCGGTCACTCCTATCGACGAGCTCTACTTCGGCGGCGGCCAGGTCGGGCGTAGCGCCGACGACATCCAGTTTCTCGAACTGGACGCGTGTCTGGCGGGAAGATCTGAGATCGGAATTACCGACGAGGACGTCGTACAGACTGAGGGGCACATTTTCCTTTTCGAGGCCCACTCCACTCGTCGCGTTTCCCTGGGGATCCGCGTCAATGAGAAGGGTTTGCTGTTCTGCGGCAGCGAGGCTGGCGGCCAGGTTGACTGCTGTGGTTGTTTTGCCAACCCCGCCCTTCTGGTTTGCTATTGCAATGATTCGCGCCACGGGATCCCGGTGTAGGTACGGCTAATCTACCCAGGTCCCAAGCTTGTTTCCACGTGGAACGTATCCTCAATGTTCCACGTGGAAACCAATTCTACTGAGCCGGCAGGAACCTCCAGCGGGTACTCACCTCGACTGCCAGTGTCTCCTCACCGGGGTTGATTGGAGTGCTATCCTGAGCCGCATCCTTCCTCGCCATCATCATCATGGGCCGTGGCGGCGGAGGCGAGTATGCGCCGATGTTGATCTCGAGTAATGTCCCCAGCGTACCATGCGCGGCTCGTGCTGCGGCCTCCGCATCAGCTCGCGCCTTTTCGATCGCCGTTGCAATCGCAGTCCGGCGAGCCGCCTCTGTGTTGGAGGCGTAGAACTGAAGAGACGTGATCATATTCGCCCCGTGGGATAAAGCGGCATCAATCACGGGTCCTACCTGGGTCAGTTTTCGAACGTCAGCCAGGATCGTATTGGTCACGTTGTAGGCGACAATGACCGGCTCCTTCCCTTGCTCGTAGCGCTGTTCCGGGTAGACGTTGTAGTTGATCGTCGAGAGTTGATCATTTCCTAATCCCAAGGCACGAAGTGCGGTGAGAACCGCTTGCTGCTTGTTTGCGTTTTCAGCGGCAGCAGCCGCAGCAGTCGACCCACGGGTCTGCACACTGATCTGTATAGTCGCTCTATCCGGTGAAACCTTCACCTCTCCTCTGCCCGTGACAGCAATCTGCGGAACCAACTCTGCTGCCGCCCTACTGTCCTGTGCATGTATCGTTGATGGCGCTAACAGGAGGATGATAACGCCACAAGTCTTGATTTTCATGGGGTATTCTCGATAAAAGAGTGATTCTGACCGGCCGGAGTTCCGCGCTCTAGCGCGAATAGACCTTTTCAATGTCATGAATGCGGTCCAGGTCCATGCCTACGATGCCATCGGCCTCGTTGCGGAGGAACATGTTTGCGAATTTCGCGCCCCAGACGACTTCATCCCATTTGTACGAAGACCTCGAGTGCACCGTCTGCGATGCGGTCTCGTCGGTGCCGATCAAAAGGATGAGAAACTCCGCGTCGGAATCAACGAGGTCCTGGTGGGTCAAACCCCACATAGGGCTGTTCGAGTCGATTGGATGCACAACGGTCCAACTCAATGCGAAGAAGACCACGCGCCGTCGCTCGAGATCCAGATCGTAGAACCTCCGCACCGTCGATCCGCCAGATTGCTCGATCTTGGTGAGGATCAGCTGGATCTGCACTTCAATAAGTTGGTTGCTCCTGGCGTTTGCAATTCGAAACTCCAGGGCGGTCTTGTCGCGGTAGGGAGCGACTATCGCATTACGGCTGAAAATGATTTTCGGCGATGGCCGAGAAAAGCGAGCGAAGACGACACCCGTCGCTAATGCGATTCCAAGGATGTTGAGCAGCGCCTCTATCGTAACCAGAGTGTTCGCCGCCACTCCAATTGGAACGATGTTTCCGTAGCCTATAGTGGCGAAGCTGTCAACGCTGAAGAAGAATGCGCGATAGAACGGGTGCCCCGCGAAACTGCCAGTCGTGGATTGCAACGCATCGGGACCGCATAACAGGAAAGCGAATGCGAACAGCGCATTGACGGCCATGTACACGCCCGTAATGAACCCAATGAACTTGGGCCACGAGATCGTGAGTAGCCAGTGATAGAGACTGAGAGACTCGAACGGGTTGAGTCCTTTCCGAATGACGTTGAACGTCCCATCGGGATTGAGCAGTCGCTGACGCGCGCTCCTCGCAACCTCGGTACCGAAACCCAGGTCCTTGAATTCTTCCTGGCCAGCGGGTGAAACCGCAGGTGGTTCCACAGAAGTTGACGAAGTCATAAAAAAAATGAGTTGTGAAAAACGCGCGCGATTGCACGACGCGATGCAAAACTCTAACTGTGCTTCATCCGAAAAAATGGCCCTGAATATCGGCTAAAGCTACATTCGTCCGATGGAATCATCAGACGCTTCGGTTGGCCGCGCTACACTGCTGATCATCCTCTCCGCGCTCAGCTTCGGGTCAATCTCCGTTCTCACTGTACTTGTCACGGCTGCCGGCGTCCCGCTTCTGACCGCGATGGCATGGCGCTACCTGCTGGGAGTGACACTCCTGGGTGCTGTCGCTCGACCTGGTCGGATTCGCTCGATTCCAACTGTTCGTGTTGTCCAGCTTGTTGTGACCGGTGGATGCGGTCAGGCGCTCATTACCTATCTGAGCCTTCACGCGCTCGAATACATACCGGTCGGTCCACTCGCATTTTTGTTTTATACGTACCCGGCGTGGGTAGCAGTACTGGCAGCGCTTCGGAAAACCGAGAGGCTCACCTCGGTTCGCGTGATTGCGCTCACACTGGCACTGGCTGGTGTAACCATCATGGTCGGGGCGCCGACTGAAAAGCTCAACTCGATAGGAGTGATGCTGGCTCTCGGGTCTGCCCTGCTCTACTCCGTGTACTTGCCGGCGCTAGAGCATGTGCAGGCGGGCATTCCAGCAGTCATTGCAACCTTTCTACTCATCGGAGGCGCGGCGATGGCATTCGTGATAGCCGCACTACTGACCGGCGAGCTCTTGATACCAGTAGGTATCGCGGTATGGTCGGAGATTCTTGTGCTGGCCGTGGTCTCGACGGTGGTTGCATTCCTGACACTCATAAAAGGTCTCGCCGTTCTGGGACCAGTGCGGACATCAATCGTGGCGACTGTCGAGCCCTTCTTTACAGCGACACTCGGAGTGCTGGTGCTCGGGAATCAGATGAGCACCACGACCCTGCTGGGTGGGATGCTTATCGCGGGAGCGGTCCTTCTCATCCAGTGGAATTCGACTCAGCTTGCGTCTACTGCATAGGCGCTAATCGTCGACGCCGCTCGATTTCAATGACAAGGTTTTGAAGATCGCTGGGACTCACGCCAGGAATTCGGGATGCCTGCGCAAGTGAGTGGGGTCTGAGGCTCGCAAGTTTTTGCCTGGCCTCGAAAGACAGGGATCGCATTTCGTCGTATTCGAGGTCGGCATCCAGCGCAAAGTCGCCCATCCGGCGCATCCGGTCGGCCTGCACTCTTTCTCTCGCGAAATAGCCTGCGTACTTGATTTCAAGATCCGCGGTGACGAGCGCCTCGCCGTCGATCTCAGCTCCCATTCCGACAGCGTTGAGAAGCTCGTGAAGTGAAACTTCCTGTCGTCTTGCGACTTCAATGATTCTTACCGGTTGTGACAACCTTGCGCTCCTTGCCGTGGTCAGAACCGGCTCTGCTTCCTCGGGGCGAATGCTCGTCGTCTCCGCAAGCTTCATCGCTCGGTCCTCCTGCCGCAGTCGCTCGTTGATCGTTTCTTCCTCCGGGGTGGAGTAGATACCAAGTCCGAGACCGATCGGCCCGAGACGTCGGAGAGCGTTGTCCTGTCGCACCGTGAGCCTGAACTCGGACCGCGAAGTGAACAGTCGGTAGGGCTCGTCTACGCCACGCGTCACCAGGTCGTCGATCAGCACGCCGATGTAGGAGGTTTCTCTGCCGAGTACGAGAGATGGCTTCTCTTGTGCCGCGAGCGCAGCGTTTGCACCCGCTGCCAGTCCCTGACCGGCCGCTTCCTCGTAACCCGTTGTGCCGTTGATCTGTCCGGCAAAATAAAGTCCCGGAACGGACTTTACCTGAAGGGATGAATCCAGCTGCGTCGGAGGGTAATAATCGTATTCGATTGCGTACCCAGCCCGGTTCATTCTTGCCTCTGACAAGCCCCGGACAGATCGTAGGATCTCCAGCTGGACAGAAGCGGGTAGTGAAGTCGACAAACCGTTGACATAGAGCTCGGACGTGTCGTGGCCTTCGGGCTCGAGAAAGAGCTGGTGTCGCTCCGCCTCCGGAAATTTTACGATCTTGTCTTCTACGGATGGACAATATCGTGGTCCGCGCGACGATATGACCCCTCCGTACATGGCCGACTTTGCGATGTTGTCCTTGATAATGCGCTTGCCAGCCGCTTCGAGATATGTGATCCAGCACGGCATCTGTGCAGGATGCCTGGTCGTTGAACCCTCACGCCGCCTCGATTGCCAGTAATGTGACCATGAGTAATCGAACTGCTCGATTTCGCTTTCCTGTGTTTCGAGCACGGTGTAATCGACGGATCGGCCGTCGATGCGCGGCGGAGTTCCGGTCTTGAATCGGGCGACGGTGAGCCCGGCTTCTTCCAGCTGCTCAGCGAGGTGAGTAGTT
>Ga0193755_1000422_pt1 | contig 12173 bp, 13 predicted proteins | sample H1a2metaG_FD_144921 | JGI IMG/M metagenome (GOLD analysis project Ga0193755, IMG submission 144921) | Soil microbial communities from a riparian zone of the East river system, Colorado, United States - H1a2 | ecosystem: Environmental > Terrestrial > Soil > Riparian zone | place: USA: East River...
TTCTTATCACGAACGCCGCGAGCTACGGATTGCTCGGGTTGATCGTGGAAACCCTGCGGCAACGGAAGCACGGATCATAGGCATACCCAGCCGGCACCTTCGAGTTCTCCTGCAGCCCGCCTCCAATCGTTTAGACTGCTATCCGTGAACGCTGAGATTATCGCCATCGGCTCAGAGCTGCTGACGCCGTTCCGGCAAGATACCAACTCTCTTTACCTCACTGAAAAGCTGAACCAGTTAGGCGTGGAAGTCGTTCTCAAGACCATCGTCGGAGATAACCGGGAACGCCTGGTCTCGGTCGCGCAGCACGCCCTTTTCCGCTCTGACCTCGTGATTTTCATGGGCGGCCTGGGGCCTACCGAAGACGACCTGACCCGGGAATCGGTTGCCGAGGCCCTCGGACTCGAACTGCATCGGGATCCCGAAATCCTCGAAAAGCTGAAGCAGCGGTTTGCAGCTCGCGGCTACCCGATGACGCCCAACAATGCCCAGCAAGCCGACGTGATTACGGGCGCGGTTGTCCTTCCCAATCGAAATGGCAGCGCTCCCGGACAGTGGATCAGTGGGCAATACGAAGGCCGGGAAAGATTGATCATCCTGTTGCCCGGTCCGCCCTTCGAACTCAAAGCCATGTTCGATGAGCAATGCGTCGAGCGCCTGCGCGCGAAGCTGCCTGCCGCCTACATCGCAACGCGCGTGCTGAAAGTCGCCATGCTGGGCGAATCCCTGGTCGACTCGCGCGTCGCGCCCATCTACAAACGCTACCCGGACGTGCAGACCACGATCCTGGCGGGAGCCGGCGATGTGCAGTTCAACCTGTTCACGCGCGCTGATTCGATGGAGGCTGCGCAGTTACGGGTCGATGAGTTAGCCGGAGAAATTGAAGATGAACTTGAAGGTGCTCTTTACGCCTCCAAGGGCGAATCGCTGGAGCAAATTGTCGGCTATTACCTGCAAATGAGGAACGCGACCCTGGCAGTGGCCGAGTCATGCACCGGCGGCCTGCTGGCGGATCGAATCACCTCCGTCAGTGGAAGTTCGCGCTATTTTCTGGGCGGTGCCATCGTGTATTCCAACCCACTCAAGACTAAGTTTGCCGACGTGCCCGCGAGCCTGATTACGAAGCACGGTGCCGTCAGCCGAGAAGTGGCGGCCGCGCTCGCCGAGGGCATCCGCAAACGCTGCAAGGCCACGTTCGGGGTCGGCATTACGGGCGTTGCCGGCCCTGCCGGTGGAACCGCCGAGAAACCGGTAGGCCGCGTCTACCACGCGCTCGCAGCCGAGAATGGCACCCAAGTCGAAGAGCGAAACTTTCCCGGTGACCGCAAGCGCATCCGCTGGTTCGCCTCCCAGCAAGCATTGGACATGATCCGAAGGAAGCTGATGTAAGACCCGCAGTTTTGCGATAGCAGATGGCTGACGGCCACTTGGAGAAACGACCGCAGGCCCGGCCTCTTAACGGAGCGACACACTCCTGTGAGACTTTTTATTGCTCTCGATATCGATGAGGCAATCCGCAACCGCATTGCCCGTTTCCTGGAGGGCGTGCGAGGATTCGCACCCGAAGCCCGCTGGGTACGCGAAGAATCGCTCCACGTCACACTGAAGTTCATTGGGGAAAAGCCAGCGGAGTTTGTTACCAGCCTCAAGAACCTGATCAGCAACCTACCCCTGCCGCCATTTCCGATCAACTTCCGCGGATTTGGCTTCTTCCCCACTCCCAAATCGCCGCGCGTGTTCTGGGCGGGCATTCAAGCTGGACCCGAACTACAAAGACTGGCGGCTGCGGCTGACAATGCAACTGCTCAACTGGGCGTTCCCACGGAACAACATCCTTTCAGTCCGCACCTGACGCTGGCCCGCAAGAGCGGGGCGTCGGGCTCTCCTCATCGCGACCAAGCTGACCATCCCAACAAAGCCTTCCAGCGCTTGCAGGAGAGATTAGCCGCAATGCCGGCGCTGGATTTTGGTACGATGACCGCCCGCGAGTTCTTTCTCTACCAGAGCCAGCTCTCGCGTACCGGCTCGCGTTACACCAAGCTGGAGCGTTTCGCGCTTTCCGAAGAGGCACGCGCCGCCGCCGATCCACACAACTCGTGAATCTTTATCTGCTCACCGCCGCGTTCAGCTATCTTTCCGGATCAATCCCGTTTGGATATTTGCTGGTGCGGATTTTTCGCGGCGAGGATATCCGCAAGATTGGCAGCGGCAATATCGGGGCGACGAATGTCTCACGGAAATCTCCGGCACTTGGGATCGTGACATTGGTGCTGGACGCTCTCAAAGGCTTCGTCCCGGTTGTATTGGCCTTACCCCTCGCGCGGCGATATGGTGGAGATACTTACCTTCTGGCCTCTACTGCTGCATTCTTCGCGATCACCGGCCACATCTTTCCGGTTTGGCTGCGGTTTCGCGGCGGAAAAGGCGTAGCTACCGGTCTGGGATCATGGGTCGCGCTAGCCCCAAGGAGCGTACTGGTAATGGTCGTTGTGTTCCTGGTGATGGTAGCTTTATTCCGATATATCTCGCTGGGATCCATCACGGCTGCGGCCACGTTCCCGCTGTCGGCATGGCTCTTGAATGACTACCACGACACGCCGCCCGTCCTGGGATTCATGGCAGCTTCTTCCTTGCTGATCATCGCCAAGCATTACCCAAACATTCAGCGGCTGCTGGCAGGCACTGAGAGCAAGTTTCGGGCGCGACGCAAATGAGCGAAATCGCCATTATCGGTGCCGGTGCGTGGGGGACGGCCCTTGCCATCGTGGCGGGGCGCACTGGCAATCACCACGTGCGCCTTTGGGCTCATGAGCCCGAGGTCCGAGAGTCCGTCCAAAGCCGCCACGTGAACGACCTCTTCCTGCCAGACCAGGCCATCCCGCAAACCGTGCATGTGACCAACGATCTCCAACCGGCATTGGAGGGCGCCGAGATCGTCATCAGCGTAATGCCTTCGCATCACTGCCGCATGCTCTTTACGCGAATGAAGCCTTATCTCAGCGAGCAGATGATTTTCGTCAGCGCAACCAAGGGGCTGGAGGCGGACTCGTTGTTGCGCATGACGGAAGTGATCGCGGAAGTCCTGGAAGGTGAGAACGGTTTCCGGTTGAGAGTCGGCGCCATGAGCGGCCCATCGTTCGCAACCGAAGTGGCCCGTGGCGACCCCACCGCGATCACCATCGCCTCCCCTGATCTCGATCTGGCGCAAACCGTACAGCAAGCGCTCAGCGATCCGCGCTTCCGCCTCTACACTAATGAAGATGTAGTAGGCGTCGAGCTGGGCGGCGCACTCAAGAACGTGGTTGCGATCGCGGCCGGCGTGTGCGATGGAGTCGGTCTCGGACATAATTCCGCAGCCGCCCTGATCACCCGCGGGCTGGCCGAGATGACCCGGCTGGTGGTGGCCTGCGGAGGGCAGCGCGATACCATGTCCGGATTGGCGGGACTGGGAGACCTGGTCCTCACTTGCACCGGCGGCCTTTCACGAAATCGGACCGTGGGAGTCGAACTCGGCCGAGGACGACAACTGGCCGACATCATCGCCGGCATGCACGGGATGGTCGCCGAGGGCGTGCTGACCACGAACGCGGCGGTCGGGCTCGCCAAATCGCGTACTGTGGAAATGCCCATTACCGAAAAGATGCATGCCATCCTGCACGACGGTAAATCACCACGCGAAGCCATCCATGAACTGATGACCCGAAGCGCGAAGAGCGAGACAGGCTTTTGAATTCGAACTGGAGCCTCCGGAGTGTGCCCAGGGGTGCTTCCAGGGGACAACGGGCGTTCCTCGCCGGTGGGTCTTTCCCCCTCCGCTGGCCGTTTTCAATCATTTGCCAGCTGTAGCCTGCCAAACTCCGCCAAAAACCCGTCCCCATTTCATACTTTCGTAACTGGCTTTCACCCTCGGTTTGGCTGGACTCTGACCAAACCAAAGTAAAATTTCAGACAATCCCCCACGACTTCGCTGTGCTTGCAAAACACAGTGCCGCAGCCATTTTGTCGCTAAAACAGTCCATTCCGGCGCGCATTCCGATCCTCTACGTCATCCTGGGCGTACTGGTCGCCATCAGTGTTGTGCCCATGTACTTCTACTCGGCGCAGGTCGAGTCCATTAACCGCGACCGCCTGAAGACCAACGAGATGCTGCTGCAGAATACGGTCACGCGTTCTCTGGCCGACGACATCTCGCAACATGAGGCTTCGCTGCGCATGATGCTGGCCAACCTAGCATCGGCGATTCAGGTGACGAGCGGCGGAGACATCGGAGCCGGACACGTGGAGCGCCCGGAATTGCGCGCACTGCTGGAGAATTTTGTATCGTCTTCCGACGACATCGCCTACGCCACGCTGCTGAATGCCGAAGCCAAGGGAATTTCGGCTGGGCGCATTGCACCCGACGCGTTCCTCCGTCGCGAACTCGAACGCGGTTTCGCCGCCGCTCGTGAAGGGCGCGCCTACAACGGCCAAACTCTGGTCGTGGGCAGCGGCAAATCCGCTCGCACCGTCGTGCTGGTCAGCAGCCCCGTAATGTACTCCGGACGATTTCTCGGCATGATCGGATCCGTCGTCGATCTGCAATTCCTGATCCGACGCCTGGAAGAGGTTGGCCGATCCGGCCTGACGCCGTACGTGGTGGATGCCCAAGGCCGCCTGGTGGCCGCGAGCCATTCGAACTATGCGACCGGCCAGGATATGAAATCGCTGGAAATTGTGAAGAATTTCGTGGACGAAGGCAGCAAAGCGCAGCTGGCCGCCACCAAGGAATTCACCCTTCTGGAAGGCAGCGACAGTACCGAAATGCTTGGCACCTACAGCCCGGTGACCTCTCTTGACTGGGCGGTGGTGGTGCAGAAACCGCGGCTGGAGGCCTACCGCGGGGTTTTCGAGATGCAACACACGGCGCGCTTGCTGGCGCTGCTGGCCGTTCTTGCCAGCATCATGGTGAGTTTCTATGCCGCTCGCCGCATTGCAAACCCGCTCAAAGTCTTGACCGAATCCAGCCGAGCCATCGCTCGCGGAGATTTTTCCAAGCGCGTTGAACTGCATAGCCGCACCGAGATTGGCGAACTCGCATCCACCTTCAACATGATGTCGGATGAGCTTCAGCAGTTCGTCCAGGATCTGCAACGGGCCGCGGAAGAGAACCGGGCACTGTTCATCGGATCGATTCAGATGTTATCGGGCGCAGTCGACGAAAAAGATCCTTACACGCGTGGCCATTCGGATCGCGTCACACGTTATTCGTTGCTCATCGCGCGCGAGATGGGGCTGGACGACGAATTTCTGGAAATCCTTCGCATCTCGGCCCAGTTGCACGATGTAGGCAAGATCGGTATCGAGGATCACATCCTCAAGAAGCCGGGCGCCCTGACACCCGAAGAGTTCGAGATCATGAAGACCCACACCACCAAAGGCGCGAACATCCTGCGCCCGGTCAGCCAGTTGAAAGAGATGCTGCCCGGCATCGAGTTACACCACGAGTCTCTGGATGGTCGAGGTTATCCGTACGGCTTGAAAGGGGAACAGATCCCACTGTTGGCGACACCTTCGACGCCCTCACTACCAACCGTCCTTATCAGCGAGCCTACGAACCGGAGGAGGCGCTGCGCATCATACATAACCTGGTCGGCAAGCGATTGGACCCGGACGCGGTCGCGGCCTTAACCGCGGTGTATGAGCGGGGCGAAATTCGAGTCAAACGGATTGTCCGTGCGCAGGCTCCGGCGCCTCCGGTTGAAGCTGCCGCGGCAGCCCCGGCACCGGCAACTCCACCCACAATTGAGGTCCCTGCAACTGAAATCAAGGCCGTCGCTGCCGCTGCCACATCCACTCCTGCAACTGTCGACCCTGTAGTCGAAACCTCCCGTTTTTAGCGTTAGCACGAGTGGTTTTGAAAGCGTGTTCGGACGCGCCGACCTCAACCTGGAAAAATCGGGCTTTCCCCACTGAATCTTGTCGAAACCATGGAACCGACTCAGGGACAGTTTCATCTCAGAGACTACGGCTGACGGCGGCAACCCTTTCTCGCCGCTATAATAAGAGGCTCTACCCAGCTCTGCGTAATCCCTATGATTCAGACCCTGTTCGGCAGCCTCGAAGAAGAGCAGAAAAAGCCCAGCTTCCTTGATCGCATGAAGGAAGCGGTCTCGCGCACCCGTGAGAATCTCACCGAGCGGATCGAGGAGGCGGTTTCGTTCAGCAAGGAGATCGACCGCAACACGCTGGACGACCTGGAAGCAACTCTGATCGGCGCCGATCTGGGCACGACCACCACCAACGAAGTGCTGGAAAAGTTGCGCGAGAAAGCCGACCGCAAGCAGATCAAAGACGTTGACGAACTGAAGCGCCTGATCAAGGAAGAACTCCTGGCGATCCTGACGGCGGCGAACTCCCGCCCCGTCCAGAAGGTGGACGGAACGCCCGAAGTGATCCTGGTAGTCGGTGTGAACGGGACCGGGAAAACCACCACCATCGGGAAACTTGCCCAGGTATTTCGCGCGCAGGGAAAGAGCGTGCTTATGTGCGCGGCCGATACTTTTCGCGCTGCGGCCATCGAACAACTCGAGGTTTGGGGCCAGCGCACCGGCACCGAAGTGATCAAGACCAAGGCCGGAGGCGACCCATCGGCAGTTCTATTCGATGCGCTGCAAGCGGCGAGCGCGCGCAAAACCGACTACGTGGTAGTCGATACTGCGGGGCGCTTGCACACCAAAACCAATCTCATGTCAGAACTGGAAAAGATGCGGCGCACGGCCCAGCGCATCATCCCCGGTGCTCCCCACGAAACTTTGCTGGTGATGGATGCAACCACCGGCCAGAACGGGCTGCAGCAGGCGCGCTTGTTCACTGAAGCCGCCGGAGTCACGGGAATTGTTCTGACCAAACTCGATGGCACGGCCAAGGGCGGCGTGGTCGTGGCTATCTCGCGGGAACTGGGAGTTCCGGTGCGCTATGTTGGCGTCGGAGAAAAGGCCGGGGACTTGCTGCCCTTCGACCCGCAGGAGTTCGTGGATTCTCTGTTCGCTTGATTCTCCGCGATGGAATGAGTTCCTCTCCCACATCCATGTCCATTGCCCACACCGACGAAGAGTTTCTCCGCCAGGCCCTTGCTTTGGCTGCTCGCGGCGTCGGGCTAACCGCGCCTAATCCCAACGTCGGAGCCGTCATCGTGGCCGACAACGGCGAAATCGTAGGCAGTGGAACGCATACCTACGAAGGGCTCAAGCACGCCGAGATCCTGGCCCTGGAGCAGGCAGGCGAGCGCGCCCGCGGAGCCACCATGTACGTGAACCTCGAGCCCTGCTCGCATCAGGGGCGCACCGGACCGTGCTCTGAGGCGTTGATCGCCGCTGGCATCCGGCGCGTCGTCGCCGGAATTCCAGATCCCAACCCGTTGGTCAGCGGTCAGGGCTTTGCTCGTCTTCGCGATGCCGGAATTTCCGTGGCCTCGGGGTTGTTGGCGGACGAATGCAGTCAGGTGAACGAATCCTTTGCCAATTACATTCGCAGGCGCATCCCTCTGGTGACGTTGAAGACCGCCATGACCCTGGACGGCAAGATCGCGCCACCGCCGGGCGAATCCGAGAATCCCACTGCTCTCGGGGCAGCTTCGGTGAGTGGCGGGTGGATCACCAGCGAGGTGGCGCGCGCGCATGTCCAGAAACTGCGTCATCAACACGACGCGATCATGGTGGGAGTCGGCACCATCATTGCGGATGATCCGCTTTTGACTGACCGCAGCGGCCTCCCACGGCGCCGCCCGCTGTTGCGCGTGATTGTCGATTCCCGCCTCCGGCTTCCGCTCGAATCCCGGCTGGTCCATAGCGGCAACAACGATGTGCTCGTCATCTGCTCCTTAGCTGAGGAAAAGAGGAAGAAGATGTTGCAGGAGCATGGCATTCGAGTCGAGCAGTTGCCCGCGGCGACCGCTGACGGGCGCCCCAGCATGACCAGTCTGATCGCATTCCTCGGAGAACTGGAGATTACCAGCCTCCTGATCGAAGGGGGAGCCATGGTGAACTGGACCGCCCTGCACTCTGGAGTGGTAGACAAAGTATTCCTGTACTATGCCCCGAAAATTCTGGCGGGCAGCGGAGCGATTCCCTTTGCCACCACTTCGGGCTTCAGAAGTATGAACGAAGCGGCCTACGTGAAAACGATTCGTCTGCATCGATTCGGCGAAGACTTCGCCGTCGAAGGGTATCTGCGCGATCCTTATCGCGACTGATCGATTGGAGGTCTATATGTTTACTGGCATCATCGAAGAAGTCGGCAAGGTGACCAGCATCAAGGAAGAACGGGGCACGCATCGGCTTGCAGTGTCGGCCTCGAAGCTGGTCAAGGATGTAAAGAAGGGCGATTCGATCGCGGTGAGCGGCGTATGTTTGACCGCGATTGACCTGGCGCCCAGCTCCGTTACATTCGATCTTGCCGAGGAAACCTGGAAGCGAACGTCCTTCTCGCGCATGCACGAGGGAGCGCTCGTGAATCTCGAACTGCCCATGCGCGCCGACGGACGGTTCGGCGGACACATCGTGCAAGGTCATGTCGACGGAACTGGCGAACTGGTGAACCTCGACCGCATTCCCGGGGCCGACGACTATTGGCTGCGCATTCGGATCCCGGTCGGCCTCGAGCCCTATGTGATTTTCAAGGGCTCACTCAGCATCGAGGGCATCAGTTTGACCGTGGCCAAAATTGAGGGAACAGAAGTGAGCGTTGCCATCATTCCTCATACATTGGAGATGACTAACCTACGCTCCCTCAAGCCCGGCGACCCGGTAAACCTTGAAGTCGACCTGATTGCCAAGTATGTCGAAAAGATGATGAAAGGCGAATCGGCGAATAGTCCGTTGACGCTGGAACGCCTCGTGGAGCAAGGCTTCTAAGTCTCGGTTCTTAGCCTGCCCTCATCATGGTCGTGAAGAACTTTCAGTGATCTACGTCTCGCTAGGCCTCAATCTTCAATTCGTCCAGTTCCAGGAATTCCTGAACAATCGGTTCTGAACACTTTTCCATTTCCGCGTAAGTGCCGAAGAAGATCGCTTTCGCTTCATATAAAAACACCACCTGGTCGGCAAGCTTTTTCGCCAGCCGCATGTCGTGCGTGACCACCACGCTGGTCAGGTGCAGCTGAATCTTCAGACGCTTGATCAGATCCCCCAGCAACTGCGCCATCAGAGGATCCACCATGGTGGTCGGCTCATCGTAAAGGACGCATTCCGGCTGCGCAGCCAGCGCGCGGGCAATCGCAACCGAGCGCTTCATGCCAGTCGATAAATCAGACGGAAGCAAGTCCCTCATGTGGGCAACGCCCACCATTTCCAGCAGCCCGTCGATGATCTGGAAGATCTGGTCCTCTGTGAGATCCCTGCGCTCGCGAAGGGGAAAGGCGACGTTTTCTCCTACCGTGAGTGAATCGAATAACGCGCCGTTCTGGAATACCATCGTGACTTTCTTACGAATCGCTTCCAGTTGCTCTTCGGTGTACTCGGTAATATCCTCGCGAGCGACAATCACTCGTCCCGCATCCGGCTTCAGAAATCCCATGATGTGGTGCAAGGACACTGATTTCCCCACGCCGCTGCGCCCGAGGATGCACACCGTTTCCCCCGCCCGCACATTAAAGCTGACGTCATCCAATACGCGGTTGTCTCCGAAGGCTTTGCTGACGTGTTGAAAATCAATGTAGGGCGCGAGCGGAGGATTGTCAGGCATGGTCAAATCTGAGTCGGCACTCCTGGATCGTTCACTTTGTGACGGATTCGCAGGAACTCTTCCGGCGTATTCAAGTTCTGAAAAATGCCTGGCGAGAATCCGTGCGTCAACAGCTCAGGTTCTTCCAGGATGCGCACTTCCGTTCCTGCAAAGAGAGCATCAATCTTGTTTCTATTCTGCATCAGCGCTGGTTCCACAAGCGCAGCGAACGACGGACGGTAGACCGCACAAAGCGGCTGCCAGCCCCCGCCCGCCCGCGGCAGCGTGACGGTGGCGCCGCACTTGCCGGCCTCTTGCACCAGATATTGGAGAAACCGGGTTTCGACCAGCGGCATATCGACCGCTAGAATCAGGTTCAGTTCAGATGTTGCCGCGCGCAACGCAGCGTGAATTCCACCCAGCGGCCCGTGGTTCGCATACTCGTCTTCCACTACCTGCCCATACTTTTCAAATTTCTGGCGGGCCCCCAGAATGCGCACATCCGGAGTAATGTCGGAGAGCACCTGCATGGCGTGCGCCAACAGCGTCCCGCCCTCCCACGCGAGGAAGGCCTTATCTGCCCCCATGCGCGTGCTTTGTCCTCCGGCCAGCACGAACCCGGTTACCTGCCCCATGCGGCGATGATAACGTACGGGGCATTTTCCCGACGCGAAAATATGGTTTCTCCCGACAGACGAAGATGCTGTCCCATAGTAGAAATCCTCTATGTCTGAATCAGCTGAGGAGCACTGGCAGGAACTCGCCAAAAAAATTGCCGAGGAGCCGGACCCCAATCGCATTAGTCGACTCGTGGAGGAGCTGCTTCTGGCGTTAGGTTCTAAGGATCGGGCGCAAGAGCGCAACGAAAGCCAGCAGTCGGCTTGAACGGGGTGCGCCGCGCACCGTCGCGCTAGGTGGTACGAGTTGGGTCCGTAGCGCACGGTTCTCCGATTCTCGGAACACGCCCTTCCCTGCCTTGATTCGCATCCACATGGGGTTATTGCCCTTATAATTGTGGGGCTTTGTCTGTGACAACTTTGAGGGGGTCTGCCCATGAGTGCTCTTCCACAGAATCAGATTGGCCTCGCCATCTCGAACATTCTCGCCCGCGACGAGCAAGGAATCCTTGCCGACTGGATCAAGGAAATTGGCCAGTCCAGTCGCAGTGGCGATCTCATGAAAGAAAGCGAATTGCGCACGCAGTGTTCGCAATTTCTGAAACTCATGCGCCAAGCCAGCCAAACCGCAGGTCCTGATTTCAAGGCCAAAGCCTGGGATCCGGTCCGCGAAACGTTGGCCGATATGTCACGATCTCGCGCCCAGCAGGGTTTCACTCCAGTGGAGACGGCAACCTTCGTGTTTTCCTTTAAACGTCCGCTGTTTACGCGTATTCAGCAAGAGTTTAAGGGTCAAGCGGAAGCTGTGGCATCAGAAATGTGGGCTACCACTCAACTGCTGGATGAGATGGGACTCTATACGACCGAGGTGTATCAGAAATCCCGGGAAGAGTTGGTTCGCCGGCAACAGGAAGAATTGCTGGAGCTATCGACTCCGGTTGTCAAACTATGGGACGGCGTGGTCGCGTTGCCACTGATTGGAACCCTGGACAGCGCGCGCACACAAGTAGTGATGGAGTCGCTGCTGGAGGCCATTGTGCAGACCAATTCCCGGGTCGCGATCATCGACATCACGGGCGTTCCTACCGTCGACACGGTGGTGGCACAGCATCTGCTGAAGACCGTCACGGCCGCGCGGCTGATGGGAGCGGACTGCATTATCAGCGGTGTACGCCCGCAAATCGCTCAGACCATCGTGCACTTGGGAATCAATTTGCTCGACGTGACCACCAAGGCGACGCTGGCTTCGGCATTTTCCGTCGCGTTACAGCGATTGGGCGTGCATATCGGACGCGAAGGGTCGAAAGGCCAGGAGCGCTAATTGGAAAAGATCCCGATTCTCCGCATGGGCGAATTCCTGCTGGTCACCATCCAGGTGGACATGCATGATCGCCTGGCTATGGCTCTCCAGGAAGACTTGACCCAAATGATCAGTCGGACGGAGGCGCGCGGCGTCTTGATCGACATTTCAAGTTTGGAGATCGTCGACTCGTTCATCGGCCGCATGCTGGGCAATATCGCGTCCATGTCGCGGGTGCTCGACGCCGAAACCGTGGTGGTTGGAATGCAGCCGGCAGTGGCAATCACTCTCGTGGAACTGGGGCTCTCCTTGGCCGGAGTCCGCACTGCTTTAAACGTTGATGCGGGAATGGAAGTTTTGAAAACCGCGGTCCGGGGGAGCACAGACGGATATGGCGCTCGTTTCCACTGAGAATCTGCCGATCCGCCAGGAAATCGACGTAGTGGCGGTTCGGCGGCACGTTCGAGAACTCGCCACCAAGTTGGGTTTCAGCCTGGTCGACCAGACCAAACTTGTGACCGCGGCCAGCGAACTGGCGCGCAACACCATGATTTATG
>Ga0193755_1000423_pt1 | contig 12165 bp, 12 predicted proteins | sample H1a2metaG_FD_144921 | JGI IMG/M metagenome (GOLD analysis project Ga0193755, IMG submission 144921) | Soil microbial communities from a riparian zone of the East river system, Colorado, United States - H1a2 | ecosystem: Environmental > Terrestrial > Soil > Riparian zone | place: USA: East River...
AGCAAGTGCAGATCACAGGCAGGTACGACACTTATTTTGGCGTTCGAACTGCGAAGGGCGAAATTGGTTATGTGCCGCTGGACAGCGTTTTATTGATCAAGGACAAGCCGGGGGCGAACCAGCCTAAGGCGCTGCCGCAAAAACCCGTGAGAGAGCTTACTCCATATGACGAACATCCCACGCCTCCGCCGGCTCCCGTTCATGCAGCGCCCAAAGGATTTGATCTCACGCTGGCGAATGGGACGCCAATTCATTTGAAGCTTGGCAAGATGATTTCTACCGCGAGCGCGCACGTGGGAGACGTGGTGGAACTGCATGCAGCGGAAGAAGTGGTCGTGGATGGACTCACCGTGGTTCCAATCGGGGCAACTGCCGTTGGAATCGTGACGGAAGTCGAACCCAAGAAGCGTCTGGGCCGTGGTGGAAAGCTGGCATTGAGCATCAATTTTTTGCGGCTCGGCAACGATGAAAAAGCGGCAGTGCGCTCCTTCCAGGAGACATCAGAGTCGATTTCGCAAGGGCATGGTAAGGACATCGTATTCGCGGAAGGAAGCGAGTTTACTGCGTACGTGGATGGCGACGTGCACCTGAAGAAAGAAACCTTTCTGGCGGTAAAGGATGGAGCCATCGCCGCTCCCGCCGCTCAGAATCCTTCACATCCAAGAAAGTGACCTAAAAACTCACCGCATCTAACCCACTTGTAGAAACTCCCGGCCTACCCGCTGTGAAACCTTGGAACGCAGAGACGGGTCTATAGACCGCGATGACAAAATTCAAGAGGGATTCAGTGGATTTGCTTGGTTTTGCGGGACATGTAATCCATGAGGAGATATTGGCCGAGAGTGTAGGGTGTGGTGAAATAGGCTTTACCACGGCACATTTCGGTGATTTTCTGGACGAAATGGACGAGAGAATAGTCGCTGGCGAGCATGAAGGTGTTAATCATGATCCCGGCGCGCTTGCATTTGTTGACTTCTTCTAGCGTTTGGCCGACGACGAAGGGGTCGAGACCGAAAGCGTTTTTGTAGATGCGACCGTCTTCAAGTGTGAGAGCAGAAGGCTTACCGTCGGTGATCATGACAATCTGGCGCATATCTTTTTTCTGGCGGAGGAGAATGCGCTGGGCCATGCGCAAACCTTCGCGCGTGTTGGTGTAATACGGGCCAACCTGGACGCGGGCGAGTTCGCTGAGGGGCACTTCTTCGGCGGAGTCGTGGAATAGAACGAGGTTGAGCGTGTCGCCGGGATACTGCGTCCGAATGAGATGAGAGAGCGCCATGGCCACCCGCTTGGCAGGCGTGAAACGGTCTTCTCCGTAGAGAATCATGCTGTGGCTGCAATCGAGAAGCACGACCGTGGCACAAGAGCTGTGGTATTCGCACTGGTGGACCATGAGGTCGGAGTAGGTCATCTCGATGGGAACTTTGGGGCCCTCGCGGCGGACGGCGTTGAAGAGCGTGGCGCTGATGTCCATGTTGAGCGTGTCGCCGAATTCGTAGGGGCGTGAGACGCCGCCGGATTCGACCCCGGTAGAGAGGTCGCGAGTGTCGTGGCGGCCGAAGCTGCTTCGGCCGAGCGAGCCGAGAAGATCCTGCAACGTTTTGAATCCAAGAAAATCGATTGTTTTGTCTGTGATTTCAAAGCGCGCTTCGGGTTGGCGTTCGTGCGGCTGGCCGAGCTGGCCGCGGGCGGAAGTTTGTGGCGGCGGTGTGACTTGAGGCGGCTGCTGCGGATTGATGAAGCCTTCGTTGGCCATGCGTTCCATGATTTTATCGAGGAGATCCTTCACGGCCTGGCTGTTCATGGCGTTAGGTTCGTCGAGCATTTCGCGGAGTTCGTCGGACATGGCGTTTTCGGGAAGCAGGTCGCCTTCCTGGAGGGCGCGGAGGATAGCTTCGCGAAGAGCTTCCATGGAGCGCTCGGGATCCGTTTGAGAGACTCCATAAAATTGGGATTCGAATCCACTCTGCAGGAAAAAATCGCCGAGACGCTTGACGAGTTCTTCGAGGTCGATGGCGTCGGCGGGTTCACCGCTGTATTTGGCGTAGCGGATGAATTTCATGGCTGACTTCCCGTGCCTTCCATGACCAAGAGAGATTCCTCACATCCGCAGGCCGATCCTTTTACGGGAGAGAAAGAAGAAGTAGGCCTGCTCCGTTCGGAAGGACCGTGTGTCGGCTCTGCGGGCATGTTAGTTGAATTGGCGGCGGGGGCCGCGGTTGGGGGATTCGCGCGGGTCGCGCGGCTCGCGCGGCTCGGGCTGTTTGGGTTTATCAGCGTAGTAGCCGCGTTCTTCGCTACGGCCGATGCGGCGATGGGCCCACAGACCTTCGAGAATCAATTCGGCGGCGGCTGCGGCGGCACCAGCGTCCTTGCGATCCTGCACGCCGAGCTTGCCGATGTGATCCATGACGCCCTGGATTTTCGAAAGTTGCTGATACCGGTCGCTCGTGTTGGCAAGATCCGGTACTTTGAGTTCGCCGCCCAATTCGAACCATTGAATGACGGGCTGAAAATTGACGTCGGTGAAATGTTTGCTGAAGACGCGGCCGACGGCGGTTCGAATGAGCTCGCGGGCGATAGTGTCCGCGCCTTTCAGTTCGCCTTCGTATTCAAGCTCCATTTTTCCCGTGATCGCGGGGAGCGCTGCATAGACATCTGCGAAGCGGGCAACGACGGATTTTTCGCCGGTGCGGGCAGCCCGATGCTCGGCGCTGCTGACAAGGCCTTCCATCGTGGTGATGGGCAGACGCTGGCTGACGCCGGAGCGGCGGTCCACACGTTTGTCTTCGCGCGCCTGAAATGCAATTTCTTCAACGACTTGGCGCAAATAATGAGGGACGTCGATTTTCTTACCAGAATCGCGGGCCACCCAGGCTTCCTGCGCGGTGATGGTCATGCCTTCTTCGACGTGGGCAGGATAGTGCGTGCGAATTTCGGCGCCAATGCGGTCTTTGAGAGGTGTAATGATTTTGCCTCGCGCGGTGTAGTCCTCGGGATTGGCGGTGAAGACGAGGAGTACGTCGAGAGGAAGGCGGAGGGGATAGCCCTTAATCTGGATGTCGCCTTCCTGCATGATGTTGAAGAGGCCGACCTGAATTTTTCCGGCGAGGTCGGGGAGCTCGTTGATGGCGAAAATGCCGCGATTGGCGCGGGGGAGAAGGCCGTAGTGGATAGTGAGTTCGTCGGAGAGATCGCGGCCACCGCGGGCGGCGCGGATGGGATCGACGTCGCCGATGATATCGGCCATGGTGACATCGGGCGTGGCAAGTTTTTCAACGAATCGATTTTCGCGCGGCATCCAGGCGATGGACGTGTTGTCGCCTTCAGCGAAAATTCTCTCGCGGCAGGCGCGGCAGATGGGGTTGAAGGGATCGTCATTGATTTCGCAGCCAGCGACCACCGGCATTTCAGCGTCGAGGAGATTGATGAGGCCTCGCAGGATGCGGCTTTTTGCCTGGCCGCGGAGACCGAGAAGAATGAAATTGTGGCGTGAAAGCAGGGCGTTGATGATTTGCGGGATGACAGTGTCTTCGTAGCCGTGGACGCCGGGAAAAAGCGGTTCGCCCTTTTCGATGGCGCGTAAGAGATTGCGGCGGATTTCATTTTTCACGGAGATGGAGGCGCCGCGCAGGTCGAAGTCAGGGATACGCCTGAGCTCGCCGAGCGTGCGTGGTTTCGATTGTCCGGAAGATTGCATGGAAGTGCTGGCCATCATGGGGTCCCATTCCGCGAGCCCCGGCACGGCCGGGGTCCGCATAAACTAATTTAATCCGTGTCCATTGCCACCGGCGCGCTGCCGCACGGCTTCCCGTTTTTGTAGATGCGGCGCCCATTCTCGAAGGTACGTTACCAGACGCTCCTGACGGTCGGCCTCGCAACGCAGCTCGAGAATCTGTTGCTTCCACAATAGTTCCATAGGCAGCGTGGCTGCAACGAGATATGAGAGTTCTTCGGGCAGTGCGCCTTGAAGATTTTTCGGATAGTCATCGAAGATGAGCGTGTGACAGGCTTCGAAAAGTTCGATGAGTTCGCGCTGAACACGGGGATTGGGGGCGGCTTCGCGATCCTCGAGGTAATCCACCTGGCCTTCGAGAAGCGGGTCTTCCTGGAAAAGATCGAGAACACGAAATGGGGCGCGGCCGATGGCGAGGATGTCCATGCGGCCGTCGTCGTAGCGTTTTACGACGCCACGGATTTCCGCGGTGCAGCCGACGCGAGCCAAACCCTTGGGCAAGGAAAGAAGCATGCCAAATTCAGATTTCTCCGTGAGGCAATCTTTCACCATGGCACGGTAACGGAGCTCAAAAATGTGCAGAGGAAGCTCCGCGCCGGGAAGAAGGACGACGTTCAACGGGAAAAGCGGAATGCGTTCTGGCCGCATGGGTCCCAGACCAAATCATACCAGAGGGAAGAGGATATGTATGGCAAGGAGAGCAGTGGTGTTGGATCCAAGTGAGAACCGTTTCTGAAACGCTTCTCCCGTATAGTTGTGGAAATCTCCTTGTCCGGAAACGCCTTTTTTGTCGCATGAGCGCCCGGGGTGGGCTGTGGCAATCACTCTACTTTAGGGGTACACTGACTTCACTCGCCATAATACTGGGACAAGGATGGAATCTAGCTGATGAGCCGCGATCCTAAGAAGGACAAAGAAAGCGACGAGGAGAAGGCTTCTGTCACTCTGCCCGGAACCGTTGAAAAGATCATTCCTGCCATTGGTCAAATCCGGCCTGAACAGGCGCAGATTGCCGTTGAGGGCGCCGAACCTCTTTACAAAGAGATTCGTGTTGAAAACAATATGCAAAATGAAGCGGGCGAAACCGTTCGTTTAAAGCAAGGTGTGGAAGTCGAAGTTACAATAGAAGCGAAACCAGAAGATACGCAGCCTGTTCCCCAAGCAAAAGAACCCGCTACTGAAACCCCAGTAAAGAAAGATAAGAAGCCAGCCAAGCAGGACTGAGAACCATATTTCAATTGGGCCGGTCTGCTAATCGCTGAATTCCCACAGACTCGGGAGGGCCGCGCCCGGCCTCAGATCCTGAACGATATCTGACACAGCTACGGCCCTTCGAGAGGTGCTAGGCAGAGACTTGGAAACTGCTGACGTACCTCCCAGATACGGACAATGCGTATAATCTACCGCGGCCTGAAGCTCCAAATCGTTGGTTCTAAGCTTGAGCTTGTTGGCCGGCTGGCCACTATCCGGAGGATTGGTGAACTATGCAGCTCTGTTGCAATCCGCGCTGGTGGCACTCCTTAGGAACAAGATGCGAAGCATCTTGACGGCTCTGGGAATAACTATCGGAATCGCGGCGGTCATTTGTGTCGTCGCTATCGGCAAGGCGGGCCAGGCCCGCGTCGAGCAGCAACTGCCATCTGCCAACCAAATCGAAGCTCGGGTAGCCGCAAAGGCGACGAGTACGGTCATCCAGGTCAAAGACGTGCACAAGTACTACGAACTGGGCGAAACACGCGTGCACACATTGCGCGGAGTGAGTGTGGAGATTCAGTGCGGGGAGTTCCTGGCCATCATGGGTGCGAGCGGGAGCGGCAAATCCACGTTCATGAATATACTCGGGTGCTTGGATCGCCCCAGCTCTGGACAGTATCTTCTCGAAGGGATCGATGTTTCCAAGCATGACAAAAAGACGCTGGCACTGATTCGGAATCAAAGCTCGGGTTTGTTTTCCAAGGGTTTAATTTGCTGGCGCGTACGACCGCGCTGGAGAATACCGAGTTGCCTACGCTGTACACCAAGATCGATAAAGCGGAGCGTCACAAACGCGCTACCGAGGCGCTGGCGATGGTCGGTTTGGCTGACCGCGCACAGCACTTTCCTTCGCAGATGTCCGGGGGACAGCAACAGCGGGTAGCCATCGCGCGCGCGCTGGTAAACCACCCATCGATACTGCTGGCGGATGAGCCCACCGGAAATCTCGATAGCCACACCTCTGTCGAAATCATGGAGATTTTACAGAACCTCAACGATAAGGGACTAACGATCGTGCTGGTTACGCACGAACTCGACATCGCGCAATTTGGGAAACGTGTGCTGGTTTTCCGGGATGGCAAGATTCGGAAAGACGAGCCAGTGCTCCATCGGCCGAAAGCTGCGGAAGTTCTGAAAACCCTGCCCACGCTCAAAGACTGAAGCAAGACGATCAGGATAGTTCGCCGAGGAGAGCTTCCAGTTCGGATTGGGCGTGCTGGTCGCCTATCTTTGCGGCGGCGGCGATGCCATTGGAAACGATTTGCCTGGCTTCGGCGGTGCGGGATTCGCGGGCGAGGAGTTGCGCGTACATCAAATAGGCGGGAACGTAGTCGGCGTTGTGTTCGAGGAGGGCGCGAAAATGCGTGTCGGCGGCTCCGGGATCGCCGCTGTTCATGCATTCCATGGCAAGTCCATAGCGGGAGAAGGCGTCTTCGGGCTTGTTGGTCACGAACTCCTCAAGCATCTGGCGGCGGGTTTTCTTTTGTTCAGTCATTGTGTCGTCCCGTATTATACGGGTGCTAGAGGTGGCGTCCAAACTTGAGCTGAGATGGGAATGCGAATGAAGCGGGACAAGAAGAATGCGGAGCATCAGAAAAGTAATTTGCAAGGGAAGCCGGTAAGCGCGTCGCGTTCGGAGATGACGGAAATCGTGTTGCCAGCGCAGACGAATCCGCTGGGAAAACTTCTTGGCGGACAGGTGATGCATCTGGTGGACATGGCGGCTGCATTGGCGGCGCACCGGCATTCCAACAGCTATGTGGTCACCGCGTCGGTGGACTATATCGATTTCAGAAACCCAGTGAATCTAGGGGAGATCGTCACCCTGACATCTCAAGTCAATCGTGTGTTTCATACTTCCATGGAAGTGGGTGTCGAGGTCTATTCTGAGAATGTGCTTACGGGGGAGCGGAAGCATACGACGACCGCGTACGTGACGTTTGTGGCCATTGACGAACACACGCGCAAGCCGAAGATGGTGGCGCCGCTGATTGTAAAGACTACGGAAGAGAAGCGGCGTTTTGAGGAAGCGGAAGAGCGGCGCAGAACCAGGTTAGAGCTTCGGTACGGTACAGATTCGAGCAAGTCGAAATCCCAAGGATAAGGTTGCCCCTTTACTCTTCGAGCGCCTCATGCACTTCATCTGCGATTGATAACGCTTGTTCGACGCAAGAGCCAATGGCGGGACCCTTCAAGTAGTTGCCCACGAGCCAAATCCCTGGGTGCTTCCGTAGGAGTTTTGCGACAGCGGCCAGGCGGTCGCCGTGGCCGAGATTGTACTGAGGCAAGGCGCGGGGCCAAAACGTTACGTTTGAAAAAACGGGTTCGGCGGCGATGGCAAGGATGGGTGAGATTTCACTGTGGACGAGACTTGTGAGTATTTTGGGGGGAAGACTTGCGACGGAAGGATCGGTGGCGCCGCCGACAAAACTAGTTAGAAGGGCGTGTCCCTCGGGAGCGCGGCTAGGGAAGAGCGAAGAATTCCAGACCGTGCCGAGAACACGGAGGCCGGAAGAGCGAGGCACGAGGAAACCGAATCCGTCGAGTGAATGGCCGAGATCGCTGATGCGGTATCCAAGAGAAACAACGGCGACGGGAGAGTAGTCCATGGGAGTAAGAAGTGATTCGAATGAGGGATCGAGAGGAGAGAGTAGCTTTCCGGTGACGTTAGTTGGAGTGGCGAGGATTAACGACTTCGCGGAGATTGGCCCGGCGGCACTGTTGGATTCGAAGCAGATTTTGAAGGAACTGTCGTTTTGTGCAGAGATTGCCGCGATGCTTATCCCTGTATGCAGAGCGGGGCCTAGGATGTTCGCAATTGCGCGTACGAGAGTTTCATTGCCATCGCGGAAAGCAAGGAGTGAGGGGCGCTCGCGGGGGCCTGTTTTCGTTTTTGCGGCGCGCGACATGCCCCGGATGATGCTGCCCGCAGATTTTTCGGCTTCGTGGAGGGACGGAAAAGCGCTGCGCAGACTGAGACGTTCTGGATCGCCCGCGTACACGCCGGAAACGAAGGGCCCCACCAGACGATCAAGAAGCTGAGGGGAAAATTTTCTGCGGACAAAGGCGGCGACCGATTCGTCAGCATCAGGGGGAACGCTTTTTCCGATAAGATCGCGAACCAAAGCCCACTTGTCGGAAACATTGATCAGCGAGCTAGTGAAAAAAGCAGGCGGGCTCAAAGGCACGCGCCGAAACACTCCGTCTACGAGGACGTAGCGAGGTGCGTGAGCGGGCGCTTGGACGACCTGATCGGAAATGCCGAGATCCTGGAAGAGCGCCCGGAGCGGGGCTGTGCCGCTGAAACTTTGCGGACCGAGTTCGAGAAGGAAGCCATCGCGCGCGATGGACTGAATGACGCCGCCGGGACGGGGCGAGGCTTCGAAGAGATGCGCGTCCAGGCCGGCCTTGCGGAGTGCGTAGGCGCAGACGAGGCCGGAAATTCCTCCGCCGACCACCAGTGCTTGGACGTGGGGCGTCACGACGTTCTTCCGGTCATCGATAGCTCAGAGAGTTTTTGAAAAAAGAGGTTTGGCAATGAGCTGCTGCTTTTCCAAATAGGGATCGAAAATCATCGCCAGGTTGCGGATGAAGATCCGCCCGAGCCAGGTGGCGCGAATCTGGTTTTGATCCAGGAGGACAAGGCCGTCCTCACGGAAGGGCTGGAGGCCGCGCAGCTCTTCTTCAAAATATTTGTCGAAGTCGATGCTGAACTCGCTAGAAATCTCATCCTTTATTACGACGGTGTGGCAGAGCAGGCGGTTGATGACGGCGCGGCGGAGGCGGTCTTCGTTCGAAAGATGATAGCCACGCATGGTGGCGATGCCGCGGGCGTCGACGGCCTTTTCCCAGGAGGGGATGTCGCGATGATTTTGCGCGTAAGCGTTTTGAAAGCCGCTGATGGCGGTGATGCCCATGCCATAGAGGTCCGCGCCGGCTTTGGTGGTGTAGCCTTGAAAATTTCGATGGAGCGTCCGGTTTTGCTGGGAAAGGGCGAGCTCATCGCCGGGCTTGGCGAAATGATCCATGCCGATGTAGAGGTAGCCAGCTTCGAGGAACTTGAGGAGCCCGATGCGGAAGATTTCGAATTTCTCCATGCCTTCGGGAAGATGCGCGGCAAAGGAGCCTTGCTGTTTTTTCAGCCAAGGAACGTGAGCATAGCTGAAGAGCGCGATACGATCGGGCGTGAGTTCGAGGATTTGGTCCACGGTGTGCGCGAAACGGTCCGGCGTTTGATACGGCAGGCCATAGATGAGGTCGACGTTAATGCTGTCAAAACCGAGATCGCGCGCGGCGAAAAGCAGGTCACGAGTCATTTCGAACGGCTGAATGCGGTGGATGGCTTTCTGCACGTCCGCGTGAAAATCCTGAATACCCATGCTAAGGCGATTGAAGCCGAGTTTTCGGAGAGTTTCCAAATGCTCACGCGAGGTGACGCGAGGATCAATCTCGATGCCGATTTCCGCGTCCGGTGCGAAATGGAAATGCTCACTCGTGAAACCGAAGAGATCCTCGATTTGCGGTGGTGTCAGGTAGGTGGGCGTGCCGCCGCCCCAATGGAACTGCACGACGGGACGATCTTTAGAAACGCTACGGCTGACGCGCTCCGCCTCGCGTTTTAAGATTCCGAGGTACGGCGGCGAAACCGCTTTGTTCTTTTCTATGACGACGTTGCACGCGCAAAAAAGGCACAGGCTTTCGCAGAACGGAATGTGCATGTAAAGAGAAACCGGTGTTTTCGCGCGTTCTGCTTCTTCGTGCACTTTTACGAGATCGTCGGGGCCAAAGGCGTCATTCCAAACGGGCGCGGTGGGATAGCTCGTATAGCGGGGGCCGGGCCGATTGTATTTGGCGAGGAATTCTTCTCCGACGTGGAGCTCCTCGCGCATGTGCTGCAGGCTTGGATGCGTTAGTGTCATTTCGACGATTCCTTACCGCGCATGTGCCGCAGGCCGCGCATCTTGAAAGAGCATTTGTTGGCCGGTCTCGATGAAGAGTTTGGCATTTTCGACGGGCGTATTTTGCAGAATGCCGTGGCCAAGATTGAGAATGTGGCCTTGGCCGCCGATGGAGCTGGCAGTGTCTTGCGTGACGGCGCGAATTTTTTCAGCCGGGCCAAGCAACACCGCCGGGTCCACGTTACCCTGCAATGCGATTTTCGAACCTAAGGACTTGCGAATCTCCGTAAGGTCCACTCGCCAATCCACGCTTAGAACGTTTGCGCCCGATTGCGCGACCGCCGGGAGCAAATGGTGGGAAGCCTTCGTGTAGTAAATGACAGGAACGGAGTTGCCAAGACCGGAAATGAGTTCTTGGACGGCGGGAAGCGCGAAGCGGTTGTAATCGTCAAGATCAAGCTCGCCGCACCAGGTATCGAACAATTGGACGGCGGCAGCGCCTGCAGCGATCTGAGCTTTCAGATAGGGAATCGTTGCTTGTCCAATGCGATGAAGCAAATCGCGGAAAGTCTTCGGCTCGTGGTAGAAGAAGCTTTTCGCTGTTGCGAAGCCTTCTTTGGATTTGCCTTTCACCATGTAACACGCGAGCGTCCACGGCGCAGCGGCAAAGCCCAATACCGGAACCTCGGGGCCGACGGCTTTCACGATGCGACGGATAGCCTCCGGCAAAAAGCCGGTTTCGGCCTCGGGATCGAAATGTCTGAGCTTCTCGACATCGGCTCGGGAGCGCACTGGATTTGGCAAGATTGGACCGGCATCCCCAAGTTCGACCGTCAAACCCATGGCCTCAGCGGGGATGAGAATGTCTGAAAACACGATTACGGCATCCATGCCGAGCCTGCGAAACGGTTGGAGGGAGACTTCCACGGCGAGATCTGGCGTCTTGCAAACTTCAAGAAATGTGTGCTTTGCACGGATTTCGCGATATTCGGGGAGATAGCGCCCGGCTTGGCGCATCATCCAGACGGGCAGGCGCGGAGTTGTTTGGCCGCGGCAAGCGCGAAGAAACAAGTCCTTCCTGTTGATAGGTGAAGTCATTTCACTCATGTTCCGCCGGATGAAGTAAGGATAGCAAATCCCGGGGCATCTTGCTGATATGGCCGGGTATTGAGGCATGCAGCGATGCTTGTATGTGCGAGTGTGGGCTATACTCGAAGATGGATCACCTCTATTTCTTGGTGCTGAACGGAAGGGCAGAGGCTCTTTCGCGGAAACGAGCATGAACCGAGTAGCATCGATCTTGACGGTTGCCGCCTACCTGCTCAGCTTTGGCTTCTACGTTCGTTTTTTGAACACGGGGCGTGAGCTCATTGGGCGGTTGGGAACGCTGTTCCTAGCGTTGGGGCTGGTGGCGCACTATTTTGCACTTCTGGAGCGTTCGCGGGGCTTGCACACCGTGCCGTATCACGATTTGTATGGCTCGATGTCGCTGTTCGGCTGGCTGCTGGCGCTGACGTATCTGGGACTCGAGCTGTACCATCGACAGCGTTCCGTGGGAGCGTTCGTCCTGCCGTTTATCCTCGCTTTCTTTCTGGCAGCGCACCTCGCGCCGGCGGACCGGCTGCCGCAACCTGATTTGAAGGGAGCCGTTTTCGCGTTTCATGTGACCTTGAGCATTCTGGCGTACGCGGCGTTCGCGCTGTCATTTGTACTCAGCCTAATTTTCCTGGGAGAGGAAGGACTCCTGCGGAAGCACGAACTTGGAAACATGGTCTGGCGATTGCCGCCGCTGGAGCTGTTGGAACGCATGAGCCGGTCAAGCGTGCTGGTAGGACTTATTTCGATCGCGATCGGGACGGTGCTGGGATTCGTCTCGGTGGACCGCCTTATGGGCCAATATTGGTTTTACGATCCGAAGTATGTGGTCACGCTGTTCGTGCTTTTGATGTACGTGCTCTATTTCCGGCTTGCGAGGACCGCGGCGTGGCGGGGTGCCAGGGCTTCGAAGCTATGCATATTTAATTTTGTGATCGTGGTGCTCAGTTTTACGGTGGTGAATCTGTATTTGTCGCACAGCCACCGTTATTTTTAGGAGTGATTGAACCACGGCATGGAAATTGTTCTCGTCGGATTGAATCATCGGACTGCGCCCGTAGAGGTGCGCGAGAAGGTGTCCTTCAACGCGGAACAGGCACGCCGCGCGGCGGATGAGCTGCGCTCGCGCGGAATCCTGGAAGAGACCTTGGTGCTCTCGACCTGCAATCGCAGTGAAGTGTA
>Ga0193755_1000424_pt1 | contig 12161 bp, 12 predicted proteins | sample H1a2metaG_FD_144921 | JGI IMG/M metagenome (GOLD analysis project Ga0193755, IMG submission 144921) | Soil microbial communities from a riparian zone of the East river system, Colorado, United States - H1a2 | ecosystem: Environmental > Terrestrial > Soil > Riparian zone | place: USA: East River...
AAGTGGACCTGCACCCGCCGGATGAGACGCCGTGGCCTGACGCACCGGCTTGAGCGGACATAACGGTTGTAGCAACCGATGTAGCAACGTCGGGATCCCTCTTGATCGGCCGTAGGCTTGCGGTATGAGTGGACGCCCCGTTGTGTCTTGGGATGAGGTTGAGCGTCTCTCCAAATGCGCCGAGGAGCGCCTCAAGATCGCTAGGGCGGCCTTTGAGACGGATGATCGAACCGATCGGCTCAGAAACAACGATTTCAAGGAAGCTCTAGATAAGGCAGTGCACGACCTCGAATTGATTCGGGAGAGAGATTGGGATACGGCTCAGCGGCTCATGAAATTCTGCGGCGAGCTGCCTCGATGGGCACCGCCTACGACGATGTAACTGACGCGGGGCGCCTCGCCTACGTTGTGACGGCAGTTACGGAGGCAACTGAACTCGCCGTTTCGGAGAACCCGCATCTTCCCGGCGATCCAACGATCGCCGTACTCGCAGTCGGGATGGCCACTAAGAAGACGCATTCACAGATCCTCGCGGTCCATGTACGTGTTCCAGGTACCAGAGCATCGAGAACTGGGTGTAGCCTCGGGTCCGTGTCCGAGTGAGTGCGGTCGCACCGCCTGCGCGAGAGTCCGACGGCGCAGCGCGCGCTCTTGTTGTGCTCGGGGACCGGCCGCTGGCGAACACCGTCGATTTCACTCTCCGGCACGGAGGCTATGTCCGGCGTTGCGAAGCGACGATGAGCAGCGCCAGGACGGCGATCGCGGAGTGGAAGCCGCACCTGCTTCTCCTTGACATTGACCTAGAGGCAGGTGCCGGCATTCAGCTCATCGATGAGGCGCGCGCCGGAGGGCCGATGGGTGTCATCGCGCTGACCCGGCGCAGCGATCTTCGAGGGAAGCTTGATGCCTTCGAGCGCGGCGCCGATGACTACATCGGTATTCCCTTCGTTCCGGACGATCTTGTCGCGCGCGCACGGGCAGCGCTCCGTCGGACCCACGGCAACGCCGGGGAGTTCGTCCCACGCCTGCGTGTCGGCGACCTGGAGTTCGATGTCCTCAACCGAAAGGTTATTGCCGCGGAACGCGAGGTACACCTGAGCTCGCTCGACCAGGCGCTGCTGTACCTCCTCGCCGCGAACGCCGGAACCGTGCTCACGCGGGAGCAGATCCTCGACGCGCTCTGGGGCACCGACTTCGTCAGCGAGAGCAAGGTCGTCGACTGGCACGTGCGTGCTCTTCGCGCGAAGCTGCAAGACGATTGGCACAAGCCGCGGTACATCGAGACCGTGCCCGGGACCGGATATCGATTCGTTCCCGCCTCCGGCGCCGTGGCGAACTGACTCCGTACCCCAGCTGCAGCGGGTCTGCTGACTAGGCTTTTCCACCCCGCGAGCGGCGGACCCGGCGCTTCACAACCGGAGCCTTGCCGGACCGGCCTTTCGGCGCCGGCTTCCTGACTGTCCTCTTCGCCGCGGTCCTCTTGGCCGCAGCTTTCTTTCCAGGAGTCGTGCGCGCCTGGGCCATCGGTCGGGAATCTCGTTGCGGCACGATCCCGTGCGTCGTCGCCAGATGGGTCACGCAAGACGAGCAGCGTCCCTCGCGCTCGGCCTTGTCATCGCTCGCGACCTCGAGCGGCCCCTCGAGCTCCGCGCCGCAATACGTGGTCGTGGTGAAGCTCTTGGTCCGCGGGATGTGCCACTCCGCTGAGGCGCTGGTGGCTCGGCTGAGGACACGGAGCCATTGAGTCACGAGTGGTGATCGTAGTGCGCCGAGCGCCATGCCGTTCGCGGTGCGGCAGATCTCTCCCCGCGCGACGTCCACGACATCTTGCGTGATCTCGAACGCCGATGATGAGTGGTCTGTATGGAGCGGATCTGCAGGAGGCGAGCGGACCGAAGAGGCCCTTGTGTTCGGGAGAATCGGGAGTACACCTAGGGCGTTCCTCCGGACCCGCAGCACTGTCCGTGCCCTAGTGCCGGCGAGGTGCTCCACAGGCCCCCCGCGAACAGTCTCGTCTCCCGTAAAGGGGGGTGTCTTGTTTAGCGAGCAGAACCGGGCTTGTCCGGGCCCTCGTCGATGAGGGCTTCAACGAGCAACAACCTGAACCTCTTCGCCTAGTCTCGGCCCACCGCCTTATTCGGCTCGTCGATGCTGAGCGTCGTCGTGTCTCGACATTTCGAGACTTAGGCGGCGCGTGTGGAGCGCTGGCACCGTTCGCTTGCGAGAGGCAGCTGCAGCTAGCGCGCGAGCTGGGTGCTGTCGCCGCCCGACCACCAGGAGCGAACCGCGCGAGCGGTCGCCTACGTGCGTGCAAAATCTCGAAGCGGACTTGCCTGCACCGGGACAGGATGAGCTCTTCGACATAGTCCAGACGCTCGTGAGCTGCGTGAGTCCTTGGCGGCGGGGTTCGCGCGGAGCAATGACCTCCAGCGGATCGTGCATCAGCGAAGGCGCCGCCTACTAATTCCTTGCCCGGGAAACGCTGCGTCCATAGTTCCTGCGCTAGCGCGCGCGAGTGTCTCGCGACATTTCCAAAGATGACGATCGGGCCATTGTGTTCGTGAGCATCGAGACGAGACTCAGCATGTTCCTCCGGACCCAGCGCACCGCCCGAGCCCCCGTGCCGGCGAGGTGCCCACCAGGCCCCCTGCGAACCACTCTCGGTTCACCACGAAATTATTGGGGGCAACATGACCACAGACCAGAACAAGTCCACCGTACGTCGTCTTGTCGATGAAGGCTTCAACAAGCACAACCTGAAGTTCCTGGACGAGATCTTCTCGAAGGACGCCATCAGCCACGACCCGTCGCAGCCGAACCTCGGTCGCGGTCCTGAGGGCGCGCGGGAGTCCATGCAGGTCTACACGAAGGCGTTCCCGGACTCCAAGATCGTCATCGAGCGCGAGATCGCTGAGGGCGACTACGTCGTGCAGCATCTGCGCGCGAGCGGTACGCACAGCGGCCCGCTCGGCCCAATCCCCGCCACCGGCAAGAAGACGAACGTCACCGGTGTCATCACGAGCAAGCTCCAGGATGGCAAGGTCGTCGAGACCTGGTCGCTCTGGGACCAGCTCACTCTGATGCAGCAGATCGGCGTCGTCCCGATGCCCGAGACCGCCAGGAAGCCCGAGCTCGTCGGAGCGGCTCGCTAACTTTTCACGTCCACGACAGGGGTGACGCCCGGCGGTGCTCGCCGGGCGTCGAGGCGCGCACTGGACCGGGAGCACTCCGCCGATGAGGCTCTGCGACCCGGAGGTTGAGGTAGGCATCTTGATTGCGAGGCACGTCAGGTCGCCCGCGTCGCGCACGCCTACCACGGTGGACTCGCTTGGATCCGCCGTGGTGATTCAGTTTGTCTGCGCCAATCTCTCGCACTGCTCGACGCGCCGCTCGGGCTTCCTGGTTTGGCATCATGGCACCTGCGGTTACTGCGCTGATGACGGGTTCGTCGGACCCCACGCCTGGATCGACGCCGGTAGCCGTGGTTCCCGCCGAGCTCCGCCGGTGCGGCGCGCATCGCCGCAAGACCACCGTGAGCGTGAGGAGTACTGAGTGATTGCCCGACACACCGATCTCCCTTCGTCGGGTAGCTCGGCCAATTACAAAGAGCGGTAACGCCACGAAGGTGCTGACGGCTCGTGGCGAGACCTCATCTAGCCCTGGATCGATTCTTCGCCCCGGCGCCGAAGGTCGTCAGCGTCCACGTATTCGCCGCCCTGCGTGGCGTGGTCTTCGATGATCAACACTCGGTGTAGTGGCACGGAGAGCGTCACGCCAGGCCTCTCGGAATCGGGCCCGCGAATCACGCCGCCCTCTAACCGGAAACGCGAGTCACCTTGACGAACGACGACCTCGTGTCGCTTGTCTTGCTCGTCCATGTACCAAATCCGTTGCGCGATGGGCTTAGCCATCGACTACCTCCCCAGGTCCTAGGCAAGCACGGTAGCTCGGCAGAGCTTGGTCGATGCCGACCGGCGCGCTCGGGATCGTCGCGCCGTGCATTGGCGCCTGCGGCGGTTGGCATTTAGACGCGCTCTCTCCGCTTTAGAGCGCATCGCCGGGGCCGGGCTAAGGCGAGGGCGTGACTCGGAGCACTACGGGCGCGGGGCGGGCAGGACGTAGACGAGGACCACAGCGTAGAACGCAACCGCTGCCGCGATGGTCAAGAGGTGAAAGACCTCGTGGTACCCGAAGACGCGTGGCCAGGGGTCCGGCCACCGGCCCGCGTAGAACAGGGCGCTCGCCGAGTACAGCACCCCGCCGGCGATGAGGAGTCCGACGGCAGGCCCCGGGAGCGCATCCGACATCTGCCCGAGCGCCGGCAGAGCGATCCAGCCCAATCCCACGTACAGACCCGCGCGGGCCCAGCGATGCAGCTGTACTCCGGTGACCGCGGCCCCGACCCCGACGAGGGCGGCGCCCCACACCGCGCCAAGAATGCCGACCCGCCACCACCCGGAGAACATGTTGAACGCGAGGGGGGTGTAGGTCGCGGCGATCAGCACGAAGATGTTCGCGTGGTCGATCCGCCTGAGGATCGCCTCGCGAACCGGCGCCCACGTGCGCAAGTGGTAGACCGCACTGAAGGCGAAGAGCACGGTCAGGCCGGCGCCGTACACGAGCATCGATAGCTGCCGCGGCCGATCGCCGCTCGACAGAACCACGAGGTACGTTCCACCCAGTGCGGCGACGACAGCGGCCCCGGCGTGGAGGTAGCCACGCAGCAGCGGGCGCGCGCTCAACACGCGCAGGGGATGCTCCTCTGTCAAAGGCGGGTCGAAGGCGAGTTTTCGATTGCCGCGACGCTGACATTCAGCGCGAATTCGCGACTCGAGGCAGTTACCTGATTTCCGATCAGGCGCCTTGTCACTTCGGCGAACTCAGAAAACGGCGAGATCATTGGGGTCAGCTGGGGAGGGTGGATTCGAACCACCGATTACCTGATCCAGAGTCAGGAGCCTTACCGCTTGGCCACTCCCCAAAGGAGGCGTTCGGAGCTCTCATGATACCCATCGCGGACGTGACGAAGCCAGGTCAGATCGTGATCCTCAACGGCGCGCCGCGCTCCGGAAAGTCGAGCATCGTGGCGGTCATACAGGACACCTTCGACGGGCCGTGGATGAATCTCGGCGTCGACGTGTTCGCGAGAGAGATCACGCCGAAGCGGTACCGCCCCGGGATGGGTCTCCGTCCCGGTGAGGAAGGCCACGAGCTCGCGCCACTCCTCCCGGTGTTTTACGCGGCTCTCTACGACTCCATCGCCGCTCACGGCAGGTCCGGCTTGAACGTCGTCGCGGACGTCGGACATCACGACCCGAAGATCCTTGCGGAAAGCGCTCGTCGGCTCGCCGGACTCCCTGTGCTCTTCGTGGGAGTCCGCTGCCCGATCGAGGTCGTCATGCAACGGCGCAACGCCGGTCAAGTGGGAAGGGAAGGCCAGTATGCGATCGGCTCGGAGACCGAACCAATTCCGGCTCCGGTCGAGCGCTGGCAACGCGAGGTCCACATTCCAGGGATCTACGACGTTGAGGTCGACACGTCGCTCCAAACTCCGGAGCAGTGCGCCGCCGCGATACACCAACGGCTCGAGGCTGGACCGCCGCCGTCGGCGTTCCGGCGCCTCGCGGAGCTCTAGGCGATGAGCGCCTGAGGCCTGCGGTCGTCCTTCGGACGCCAAACGCGAGAACGCTTGTCCTTCGATGCGGGACGACCACCGGCCTTGAGCTCGACCTTGCACCAGGTGTCGTCCACAAGCGCTTCGAAAGTGAAGCGACCCTGGTGCCGACCTTCCAGGGTCGCTACGACGTGGTCAGGTGCGCGAAGCACGAGCGCGATCTGCGCGCCGTCCTTGAGCGTGTCGATGGCGTGCGCGCTGATCGCGATGACGCTCTCGTGCTCGTTCATGATCCGGATCTGCGAGGGGACGATGCCCGCGCTCTCGAACCGCAGCCACGTGAGCATGTTTTCCTCGAAGACGCGCCACTTGAGCGGCACGAGCAGGTCGTCGCCCGTCGGCAGCACCGTTGGCTCCTCGTCGGTCGTCTCCTTGTCGGTCCCAAGCGCACGCGAGTACTCGCCGATCTTCGTCCGCGCGTCGTACAGCTGACGCTCGAGGTGATGCTGACGGCGCTTGACGCGAAGCTCGTTCGCCTCCGCCGTCGCGCGCGAGTCCTGCGCGCGCTTCAGCGCGTCGCGAAGGTTCGCGACGTCGTTCACCGCCCACTCGAACTGGCGGATGACCATGGCCACGCGCTGGTCGGCCTCTGCCTTGAGCTCGTCGGTCTCCGACGCGAGCGTCGCCGCCGCGATGTGCCGGTTGAGACGCGTCGTGAGCCACGCGAGCCCGGCGCCGGCGGCGAGGCCAACGACGATCCCTGCGAAGAGACCGCGAGCGGCGCCGTCGACGAATGGAATGAGGACGACACTGAGCGCAAGAGGCGCGATCCACGGCAGGTACCGCATCGTTCGCACGTGCGGCCGAGCCGTGTGGCGCTCAGCGGCCTTCGAATGCGCGTCACAGAGGGCGCAGTCGTGGCCGAGGCGGTGTTGCATGGGGCCGTTCACTTGTCGTCCTCCCGTTCCTGTAGAGAGACTCGGCTCCGCCGGCCTAGCGGGCATCCCGAGAACGGGGGACGCGGGCGAAAACCCCCCAGACGGGGGAGTACGAGTGGTGTAGGACCCTGCCCCTGTCGGCGCATCTCCGATAGGCCCTCTTCGCCTCTCGTTACGCCTGTCCAAGCTATCTAGCGTTCGCCTTGCCTGGGGTGGGATTCCCGGCGGAGGTAACTGGATATGAAGGCTTTGCTGCGACCCCTGTTTGTGGGCGGGCTCAGCATCGCCATTGCGGCGACGAGCCTTGTGGGATCGTCGTCAGTGGCTCTTGGCGCGACTAGACCGTCGATCACGACCGTTTCGATCAGCACTCCTGTCTACGAAGGCGACAGGCCGTTCATAAACGCGACATTCACCGACCCCGACGCAGGGGACCAGCACACCGTTGACATCGCGTGGGGCGACGACAGCTACGACCAGTACGTGCTCCCGGTGGGAGCGCGGAGCTTCTCCGTGCAGAAGTCGGTGCCCTACCTGAACGAAGCCGTCGACCTGGGAGTCCAGGTATCGGTCAGTGACCCGATCTCCTCGACGTCGCGATTCCTGTCCGTCACGGTCTTGAACGCGACTCCATCGATCACCTCGTTCAGCCTTTCGTCCAGCGTCGTCGACGCGGGCCAGGCTGTGACCGCAAGCGGCGCCTTTACCGATGGCGCCGCCGACACACACACCGTCACCTTTAACTGGGGCGACGGCTCGTCGAACGCGACGAAGAATCTTGCGGCGGGCGTCTTCTCCTTCACGAGCGACGCGCACACTTATGCGGCCGCGGGCGACTTCACCGTGACCGTGACCGTCACGGACGACGCGGGCGCATCGGCGACCGCTACCTCGACCCTGAGCGTTCACTCGCCGAATCAGGCACCGAGCGTGACATCGTTCGGCGTTACCGCAGGCACCGAGGGCGGCAACTCGACGCTCGCCCTTACGTTCGCTGATGTTGATGTTCTCGATACGCACACCGTTTCCGTCGCGTGGGGCGACGGCTCCACGAGCGGCCCGACGGACCTTGCCGCAGGCGTCACCACGTTCGCGGCGTCGCACGTGTACGCCGACACCGGCACGTACTCGGTCGCTCTAACACTCGTGGACAGCGCGAGCCACACGGTCACCGCGAACGCGTCGGTTTCGCCGGCGAACGTCGCGCCCGTCGTCGGCAGCCTGTCGCTCTCGCCGAGCTCCGTCGTCGATCACCAGACGCTCACCGTGAGCGGAACCTTCACCGATCCGGGCACGGCCGACACCTTCACGCTCACTGTTGACTGGGGCGACGGCACCTCGTCGACCGACTCGCTCGCCGCCGGGACCCGCTCGTTCTCCGCGACGCACGCCTACGCCGCCGCGGGCCCGGTAACCATCACGGCGACGGTCGCGGACCGCGACAACGGTCGATCCAGCTCGAGCGCCGACCTCGTCGTTCTCTCGAGTAACCACGCGCCCACCAACCTCGCGCTCACGCCGAGCGGCACCGGCGCGAACGTGGTGGTCGACGCGAGCTTCACCGACGCCGACGTGCTGGACACTCACGCGGTCGTGGTGAGCTGGGGCGATGGCGACTCGGCCGTACAGAGCCTCGCCGCCGGCATCACGACATTCACCGCCTCGCACGTCTACGCGGCGAGCGGGACGTACACCGTCAGCGCGACCGAGCCGGCCGGTACCTCGACGAGCGCGACCACACAGGTCGTCGTGACCGTCCCAGCCCAAACCGCATCGGAAGTCCTGGATGGGATGTCGACGCTCGTGCTGAGCTTCGGCGTCGATCGCAACACCGAGCGCTGGCTCCTGAAGAAGATCGACGATCTCCAGGGTTCGCTCGCTTACGGCAACGACCAGGTGTGCTCAAGCTCTGGCACGCTTGCTCACCTTCTCTCGTACGCGCAACGCACGCTGACGAGCGGCGAGTACGCCGCCCTGAACGCGCTCGCGACGGACCTCGGGGCCGCGGCGGGATGTGGTGCGAATCCGAGCGTTCATCCGAACGGGCAACCGCCGAAGCGAGCGGCGAGCGCCGGGCACAGCGTGGTCCAGTAACCAAAGAGTCCCCACCTCCCCCAAGCAGCGGCGGGCCGTTCGCGCGGAGAGCGCGAGCGGCCCGCGCGTGTCAGGCTATAGATGAATGAGCGATCGGAAGCTGCCGCGCCCGCGCGCTGAGCTCGCGCAGTTCCAGCCGTACCGCACCCAGATGCTGAAGGCCGACGTCCGCATCAATGCGAATGAGTGGCCGGAGCCGAATATCGCGGGCCGCTACATCACGGCCGAGGAGCTAAACGGCGTCCTTCTCAACAGATATCCCGGTCGAGGCGACGACCTACGCGAGATCCTCGCGGTCCGGTGGGGCACGAAACCGGACCGGCTCATCCTCGGCAACGGCAGCAACGAGCTCCTGCTCCAGGTCTTTCTCGTCTTTGGCGGACATGGGCGAAAGACGCTTCTGTTCCACCCCACCTATTCGATGCACGGCCGGCTCACGCAGCTCGCCGGCGGGACAGTCGTCGAGGAGATGGTCGGCCTGCCGTACGAGGTCACGAAGGAGCGCGCGCTCGCGACGATGGCGAAGGTGCGGCCCGAGATTGTCGTCTTCACGACGCCGAACAACCCGACCGGCGGCGAGATCGACGCCGATGTCATCCTCGCCGTCGCCGCGCAGTTCCCCGAGACGCTCGTGCTCGTCGACGAGGCGTACTCCGACTTCGCCGGGAAGTCGCTCGTCTCGCGGATGGATGAGTTCCCGAACATGGTCATCTCGAAGACCTTCTCGAAGGTGCTCGCGGCCGCGGGACTGCGCGTCGGAACCCTCATCGTGCACCCGGACCTCATGGGGTACTTCACAGCGGCGGCGCTTCCGTACAACGTAAGCACGCTCACGCTCGCCGTCGCCGCGCGCATCGCGCGCGACGAGGAGTCGATCGGACACCGGCTCGAGCTCGCCAAACGAGAGCGTGACCGCGTGTATGCCGCCCTCGGCCGGGTCTCGGCCATCGAGGTGTTCCCCTCGGTGACGAACTTCATCCTCTTCCGGTTGAAGAACGAGAAGCCGCCTGATGTGCACGCGCGCTTCCTCGAGCAGAGTGTCCTCATCCGCGATATCTCTATATGGCCCGGGTGTGACGGGTGCCTGCGGGCCTCGATCGGAACGCCGGCGGAGAACGATCGTTTCATCGCCGCGCTCGACACCGTCTTCGCCGCTCCCGCCGCACGCCGATAGGCGGCCCGACCCTCCTCGTCGACGCGGCCAGCCTCGCGTATCGCGCGTATCACGCCCTGCCCGAGTGGAAGGCGCCCGATGGAACGAACGTGAACGCCGCGCTCGGGTTCCTGAACTTCATCTCGCGTCTCCTACCCGACCGCAAGCCCACGAAGCTCTTCATCGCCCTGGATGCCGACTGGCGCCCGCAGTTCCGCGTGGACGCGATGCCGTCGTACAAGTCGCATCGGGTCGCCGGGCCGGATGACCCGCCCGACCCTGTGGATCCGCAGATCAAGATCATCATCGAGCTGCTCAACGCGTTCGGCATCTCGGTCGCTGCCGCGGATGGCTATGAAGCCGAGGACGTGATCGCCACGATCGCGGAGGGCATGACCGGTCCTATCGAGATCGTGACGGGTGACCGCGACCTCTTCGCGCTGGTGAAAGATCCGAACGTGCGCGTGCTCTACACGCTCCGCGGCGTGAGCGAGCTCGGGCACGTCGACGAGGCGTATATCCGCAACAAGTACGGCGTGCCCGGGGATCGGTACTTCGACTACGCGGTGCTTCGCGGCGATCCCTCCGACGGTCTGCCGGGTGTGCACGGCATCGGCGAGAAGACGGCCAGTCACCTCGTCACGAAGTACGGATCGCTCGACGGCATCCTCGCGGCCACGGACATCTCCGCGACGATCCGCGCGAAGCTGCGCACCGATGCGGACTACATCGCCGCCGCGCGGAAGGTCGTGTGGATGGCCCGCGACGCCCCGGTGCTCGGAGGCGACGGGACCATTCCGCGAAAGCCGGCCGACCCCGAAAAGCTCGAGAAGCTCGCGAAGCGATACTCGCTCGGAGGCGCCGTTGGGCGACTCATGGATGCGCTCGCGGCCTAAGATTCACCCCTCGTGATCGTCTATCCAGCGATCGACATCTACGAAGGCCGCGCCGTCCGCATGACCCGCGGCGATTTTGCGACCGTCGAGCAGGTCGCTGCGTCACCCCTCGAAGCAGCGCGCAAGCTCGTCGCCGAGGGTGCCGAGTGGCTCCACATCATCGATCTCGACGGCTCTCGCACGGGCAAGCCGGCGAACCTGGACCACCTCCGCGCGATCGCCAACCGCTTCACTGTCAAGATCCAAGCGGGCGGCGGCATTCGCGATTTCGACACCGCCGAGGCGTTCGCCGAGGCCGGCGCGTCACGCATCGTGGTGGGGACCGCGGCCATCGAAGATCCGGAGCTCATAGGCCGTCTCGTCGACCGGCATGCCGACGGCTTGGCCGTGTCCGTCGACGCGCGCAATGGAATGGTCGCGACAGACGGCTGGACGGAGACGACGAACATCCGCGCCGTCGATCTCATGCAGCGTCTCGCCGTGACTGGCGTGCCGACCGTCATCTATACGAACGTGTCCATCGACGGGACGCTCCAGGGCCTCGACCTCGCGTCGACGGAGGCCGTCGCCCGCGCGTTCGGGGGCGACGTCATCTACTCCGGCGGCGTCGGCTCGCTCGAGGACATCGCGGCACTGGTGAAGCTCCGCCATCGCGGGTTGCGCGGCGTGATCGTCGGACGCGCCCTCTACCTCGGACGCTTCACCTTGCAGGACGCGTTGCGCGTCGCGCGCGACGGCGCCGCGCCCTAGGCGAGGAACTCCAGCAGCAGCCGGTTCACCACCTCGGGCCGCTCTTCCATCACCCAGTGGCCGGTGTCCGGAACGTACTCGATGCGCGGTGGGTTCTCGAAGAGGCCGTCCATCCCTTTGGTGAGCTCGATGCCGAGCGCGAAGTCGTCCACGGCCCAGATGAGGAGCGTCGGCGCCTTGATCTTTCCCCGCGCGACGCGCGACCGGGCGGCGGCACGGTAATAGTTGATCGCGGCCGTCGCCGCGCCCGATGCGCTGAACGCGCGCGCGTACGCGTCGAGGTCGGCGTCGCTGAAGGTGTCCGGCCGCTTCGCGCTGCGGCGCAGCGAGTCCTTAAGCGCCTTCGCGCCGTCGCGCCGGAACGACCATTCCGGCAGCCACGGGAGCTGGAACGCGAAGATGTACCAGCTCCTGCGAATCTGGGTCCAGTTCGAGCGGAGGGCTCTGGCCATGACCGCGGGGTGCGGACAGTTCAGCACGACGAGCCGGTCGACCGCCTTCGGATGCAGCGTCGCGAGGGTCCAGGCGACCCCGCCTCCCCAGTCATGGCCGACGACATGGGCGCGCTCCGCGCCGAACGCGTGGATGAGCGCCACGATGTCGTCTGCGACGACCGACGTGCGATACGCCGCGATGCCCTTCGGCTTGTCGCTTGCCCCGAAGCCCCGCAGGTCGGGTGCGACGACCTGAAATCGCTGCGCGAGCGCCGGCATCTG
>Ga0193755_1000427_pt1 | contig 12110 bp, 12 predicted proteins | sample H1a2metaG_FD_144921 | JGI IMG/M metagenome (GOLD analysis project Ga0193755, IMG submission 144921) | Soil microbial communities from a riparian zone of the East river system, Colorado, United States - H1a2 | ecosystem: Environmental > Terrestrial > Soil > Riparian zone | place: USA: East River...
TGCCCTGATCGTCGAAGCCATGGCTGACTTCATGCCCGATCGTTGCGCCGGCTGATCCATAATTGAAGGCATCATCTGCGGCCGGATTGAATGCCGGCGGCTGCAGAATGCCGGCGGGAAAAACGATCTCGTTCACGGCGGGGTTGTAGTAGGCGTTCACGGTCGGCGCGGTCATGTTCCATTCGCTGCGATCGATCGGAGCGCCGAGCTGCGCGAGTTTGCGGTCGCGTTCGAACTGCTGCGCGCGCCGGACATTGCCGAGCAAGTCATCGGCAACAATCATCAGCTTGCTGTAGTCACGCCAATGCGACGGATAGCCGATCTTGACGTCAATTTTGCGCAATTTTGCCTGGGCTTCCAGCTTCGTCGGCGCACTCATCCACGGCAGTTGATCGATGCTCGAGGCGTAGGCCTTGAGCAGATGGCGCACCAGCTCATCGATGCGTGCCTTGGTTGCGGGCGGGAAGTATTCCGCGACATACAATTTTCCCAGGGCCTCGCCCATGAGCCGGTCAACGAGCTGCGTCCCGCGCTTCCAGCGTTCCGGAACTTGCTCGGTGCCTTGCAGGATCCCTTGATTGAACGCGAAGTCTTCCTCGACCAAGGCGTGGGAAAGAAACGGAGCCCGGCTCGACAGGACCCGGTAACGGAAATAGGCCTGCCATGCCGCTATCGGGGTGGATTCCACCAATGCGGACAGCCCCGTCAGATAGTCGGGCTGACGCACGATCAACGTCGGCAGTGCGCTGGGCAATCCAGCTTCCTTTACATAGACATTCCAGTCGATCGCGGGTGCGAGCTGCGCGAGTTGCTCGAGCGTCTGCGGGTTGTAGGTCTTCTGGGCGTCGCGATTGGCCACGTGCGTCCACTGTACTTTGGCCAACGCGGTTTCAAGCGCCAGGATCTTGTCGGCCTCGCCGGAGGCGGCGGAATCGCCCAAGAGGTGCAGCATTTTCTCGACGTGCTCGCGGTACTTGGTGCGGAATCCGATCAGGCGCGCGTCATCGCTCAAGTAGTAATCGCGGTCCGGCAACCCCAGGCCGCTCTGGGTCAGCCAGAACGCGTACTGCGTGGAGTGCTTCGAATCCGGGCGAACGGCGGTGCCGATGGGCGAGGGAATGCCGATGCGATCGAGATGCGCGATCATGGGACCTATGTCGCTCGCGCGCTTCATGATGACGATGCGCTGCAGCTCCGCCTGAAGCGGCCTGGTTCCGTTGCGCTCGACGCGTGCCTCATTCATGTAACTGCTGTAAAGATCGCTGATCTTGCGAACTTCCGGGTCCGTCGAAATTTGCGCCGCTTCGATCAGTTCGCGCTGCTGGGCCAGCGAGTGTTCAGTCATCAGGGAGTCCACGCCATACGAGGACCGATCCGGCGGAATCGGCACGTCACGCAGCCAGGTGCCATTGGCATATTGAAAAAGATCGTCTTGCGGACGAACCTTGGTATCCATGTCGGCGGTTTGAATTCCGGAGATAGGCGCGGAATCCGCGAAACCTGCGGATGCCAAGCCTACGGATGCAAGGCCCAAGAGCGCCGCCGCCGCGGCGGCAAAAAATTGCGACTTCACGCAGGACCTCTTTTCATCGTGATGAGATCGGCGCACGCCTGGCGCAATCAAATTTACCTTGGTTGCGTCGGCGTGATGAGCGGCGACAACCGGATTCAACGCTCCAGAAGCTTGACCTTGTCCTTGACGCCTTCCCACTGCTTGGCGTCGGCGGGCGCCGCTTTCTTTTCGCTGATGACCGGCCATTTCTTGGCGAGTTCGGCGTTCAGCTCTTTGAAATTTCCCTGACCGTCCGGAATCTCTTCCTCGGAATAGATGGCTTCGACCGGACATTCCGGTTCGCACAGAGTGCAGTCGATGCACTCGTCGGGATCGATCACGAGAAAATTCGGGCCCTCGTGGAAGCAGTCGACGGGGCAAACCTCGACGCAATCCATATACTTACACTTGATGCAGCTTTCGGTGACCACGAACGCCATGACTTACCCTTCTTACACAGTTAATCGTTAATACTATTCTGCCACAGCCTGAAAATTCGATGGCGACCGCGACGACGGCGGCGGCGACGCGCCGGCCGACCGCCTCACAGTGTCGAGCGGCTTTTCAGCTCGGTGAAATGATGCGCATCAAGGCCCGCGCTGCGGTCGGCAAAGTATTGCCGCAATGCGTATTCACCGCTGGCAAACGCCAGCTCCGACCAAGGAATCTGCGCTTCCTCGTACAGCGCAACCTCCAAGCTCTCCGGTCCTGCCGCGAATTTCGGCTCGAGCAGCCTGGCGCGAAACACCACATGGACTTGATTGGCGCGAGTGACGTTGACCACCGCCAGCAACGAGCCGACCTCAACCTCGGCCAGGGCTTCCTCCTGGCATTCGCGCGCCGCGGCCTGCTGCATGGTTTCGCCGTTCTCCATGAATCCGGCCGGCACTGTCCAAAACCCCAAACGCGGCTCGATCGCCCGGCGGCACAGCAAGATTTTGCCCTGCCATTCGGGCACACACCCTAAGACCAGGAGCGGATTTTTGTAGTGCACCATCTGGCAGCTGGTGCACACAAAACGTGGCAAATGATCCCCGGCGGGGATCTTGGATTCGACGGCTGAGCCGCAATTACTGCAGAAATTCAAAAGTTGCACTCAAAAAAAATTCTGGTGCCCGAAGAGGGAATCGAACCCACACGGTGTCACCACCACCGGATTTTGAGTCCGGCAATAGATAACGTAAGTATCTGTTTTTAAGACAAATTAACTCGCAATTTTCGCATATGTGTAACTCAATGTGCAAATCTCATTAGATTGCATATGAACCCTTCACGCCCGGAAATTGAGCGCGCCACGTATTTTTCGGCAAAATGCCCGGATATCTTACCTTGTTTCGCCGGGCGCGCTGCGGGTAGGTTGAACCTCATGATCGTAATTTGACCCCCGACCAGAAAGCACTTGTCCGCGATGCTATTGCGAGCGGCCGGTTGCACGGCGAAGAGGATGCCATGCGCGAAGCACTTACACTGTGCGGTTAGGAGCCACCGCATTCCCCTCGCGTCCTCCGCGCGTAGGAAGTGTCTTACAATCGGATTACTGATAAAGGGCGACGCAACCAACGGCGCATTGGCACTTCGAAATAGTTGTAGCTGACGCCCGACAGCGCAACTACCACAAGGATGGTCGCAAGTAGCAATAACCGTGATGTCGACAAGTCGAGTTCGCTGACAGGATGTCGATTCACGGCAAATGCGACCATCACCGCGCAGTGTGTTGGCGCATGCCAAAGATAAATTGAATACGACCAGTTACCCAATGCGACTGCCGGGCGCGAGTTCAGTAGTCTCACGGCAACACCAGTAGCGCCGACACAAAAAAATAAGAAACATCCCAGCGCCATCACGATAAGAAAATCTTCGAGCAATAGGACGCCAAAGCACGCCGCTATAGCTACAAGTGGCGCCAGCCAATTGCGCGGGAACCCGGCGCCGCTTGAATGCGCGCGAAACAGCAGGGCGCCGAGACTGAATTCACTAAGCGCGCGCAGCAGTCCCGGGACTCCGTGGTAAAAATTCAAACTTCCGTGGTTCGCGATACTGAGTACTGCCAAAATGGCTCCGCAGCAGATCGCGGTGATGCGCGGATGCCGTCCAGTAAGGAGCAGGCCTGCCGAGAAGATGAAAAAGAGGTAGCAGCAGGCCTCGGTGCTCAGAGACCAAGATGGATAGTTCCAATTCATACCAGACCCCCAGTTTTGCAGCAGCAAAGCCTGCGCTGCCAGGGAGATACCAGAGAGTCCCAAAAATCCAAGGGCTGTCCTATCTACGGCCACCACTATCACCATTGTTAATGTTGTGAGGACGAATAGCGGATAGATGCGAACAAAACGTGCTTTTGCGAACTCCAGCCAGTTTGCGCGTATATTCGCTGCCATGGCGCGGCCATACACGTGAGCCATCACGAAGCCGCTCAATAAAAAGAAGAGATCGACCGCAAGGTATGCGCGACCGACGGCAGGGATGATACGAGACAGCCCCGCCTGTGGCAGGAAGAAGATATTGAAATGAAACATCATTATTGCAATGGCGGCGATACCACGCAAGCCGTCCAAAGACGATACTCGTGTCCTGCCCTTCATTTGCAGCCGGCGTCCTTAGAAATACATTGCAGTCAGCAAAAAGCATTTCTGTCACGGAACCAACGCCGCCAATCTACGCCTATTTGAACCCTGAGAAATTTACACAGGATAGACTTCGGTGCAACGTTACGTCAGCCGCCCGAGCGAAGCCCTTGCTCTTTGGAGCGACGCGAGCGTGCCCGTGCGGAGATTTTGGCGTCCGTCGATGTGGCGGAAGCCGCGCTTGCGCGTGGCGAGGGCGCCGCGTGATCACCCAAGAATCCATGCGGGACCTGGCTGCAGAGATAAAGCAGCGCGGTCGCGCGCGCTTAGCGGCAGAACGAGCAACTAAGGCCTGATGGCGCACCGGCTTGCACCTGGGGCCGAGGTCGAACTCGATGAAATCTGGCTCTGGACCGCGAAAGAAAGCGGCAGCGTCGATATTGCCGACCGCCTAATCGATTCCATCGAAGATCAAGGGTAGTTGGGCGGGCAAGGGGGCGTCGGCACCCGACATTGACAGCCATTTACCCCGGGCTTATAGTGTGACCACAAAATGTGGTCATCAGAGAAATCAACCATGAACATCCCTGCAGCGCGATTCAAGGCCGAATGCCTTCAACTCATGGATCAGGTGGAGAAGTCTCGCGAATCGATCATCATTACCAAGCACGGCAGAGCGGTGGCCCAGTTGGCTCCCGTTTCATCGAGCTCTGGCTCGCTGTTCGGATACATGAAGGATACGACACGGACTCGGGGCGATCAGATTAGTCCGGTGGACGAGGAGTGGAGCGCCATATCGGGGGACGAAGACCACCTTTATCGGCAATCGGCGCGTAGTCGGCCACGTAAGAAGAAATGAGCGCCCTGCTCCTCGATACGCACATCTGGCTGTGGTACGCCGAGGGCAATGCAGATCGACTGCCTCAGACGAGCGTGCACAAGCTGGATGAGGCTCGCGAAGCCGATGGCTTGCGGATTCTCTCCATTTCGGTTTGGGAAATCGGTGTCCAGGCTGCGAAGGGTCGAATACAACTTTCCGCACCTCTTCGCACTTGGGTGGCGCAGGCGCTTAGCCCCGCGGGCATCAACCTGATCGAGCTCGATGCGGACATAGCTGCGGAAAGCACGCTGTTGCCGGGCGAGCCCCACGGTGATCCAGCAGATCGCTTCCTGATCGCCGCCGCTCGCGTCAGCGGATTTGTGCTCGTTACTCGCGATAAGAACATCATTGAGTACGGAAAGGTCGGTTATGTACGCGTGATGGAACTGTAGTTACGCGCCGAAACAGCACAAAGTGCTGAAGTTGTTGCCCGACGTCGGCAAGTACATTCAGTGGTACACGCCGAGCCCATTTATTAAATCCGTCTAAGCTCAATATCCCCTAGAAATACAGTGATTTCCTGCGTTTCCGTGAATATTGGTGCCCGAAGAGGGAATCGAACCCACACGGTGTCACCACCACCGGATTTTGAGTCCGGCGCGTCTACCAGTTCCGCCATTCGGGCATGCCAGGCCGGGCAGTATATGCGATTGACGCTCTTGGTAGAATCCTTACGACAAATGCTGCGCACGGACTTTCACTTCGAACTGCCCAAGGAACTCATCGCCCAAAGGCCCACCGAAGAGCGCTCCGCCAGCCGGTTACTGACGCTCGACCGCGTCAGCGGCGCTCGTCGGGACCTGAAATTTCGGGATTTCCCTGCGCTGATCGAGTCGCGGGACCTTTTGATATTCAACGACACTCGCGTGATTCCGGCTCGGGCCTTCGGGGCGAAGGACAGCGGCGGCCGCGTCGAATTGCTGCTCGAGCGCGCACTCTCGGCAAATACCGCGCTGGCTCATGTGCGAGCCAGCAAGGGCCTCAGGGACGGCGCCATCGTGCGGCTGGCGGCGGGCGCAAGCGCCCGCATGCTGGCGCGCGAGGGCGAGCTGTTCGTATTGGAATTCTCCTGCAATGTGATGGAGTTCTTCCAAGCCCACGGGGAGATTCCGCTGCCGCCCTATATTGATCGTGCCGGCGAGGATGCGGACCGTGAGCGCTACCAAACGGTGTATGCGCGCACCCTGGGCGCCATCGCGGCGCCGACGGCGGGGCTGCATTTTGACGAATCCATCTTTGCAGCGCTGCGGGCGCGCCAGGTGGCACATGCCTTCGTGACGCTGCACGTCGGCGCGGGCACCTTCGCCCCCGTGAGGGCCGAGGATATCGCGGCGCACCGCATGCACGCCGAGTACCTGGAAGTTTCCGAGAGCACGTGTGCCGCGATCAACGAAGTGTCCGCTGCCGGCGGCCGCGTGATCGCGGTCGGAACCACCGTGGTGAGGAGCTTGGAAACCGCCGCCGCCTCGGCTGCCGGTGCGGCGGGCCCCAACCGAATCGCGCCGTACCAGGGCACCACCGACATATTCATCAAGCCGGGCTACGAATTTCGCGCCGTCGATGCCATGGTCACCAATTTCCATTTACCCGAATCGACCTTGTTGATGTTGTGTTCCGCCTTTGCGGGGCGCGAGGCGCTGTTGGCCGCGTATGCTCATGCCGTGGAGGAGCGCTATCGGTTTTTCAGCTACGGTGACGCGATGTTTCTGACGTGAGTTCCATGCGCTTCAATTTGCTGGCACAAGACGGCGCGGCACGGCGCGGCCGTCTGGAGTTTTCGCGCGGCACGGTGGAGACGCCCGCGTTCATGCCCGTGGGAACGTACGGCACGGTCAAGGCGATGACGCCGGAAGACCTCGAAGCCATCGGCGCGGAGATCGTGCTCGGCAACACCTTTCACCTGTATTTGCGGCCGGGACTCGAGGTCATTCAGGCGCATCAGGGCCTGCACCGCTTCATGCATTGGCGGCGGCCGATTCTCACCGATTCCGGCGGGTTTCAAGTATGGAGCCTGGCCGAGATGCGCAAAATCACCGAGGAGGGCGCGCGGTTCCGCTCGCCGGTGGATGGCGCGCAGGTGTTTCTATCGCCTGAGGAGTCCATGCGCATTCAGCGCATCCTGGCCTCCGATATCGCGATGAGCTTCGATGAATGCACGCCGTACCCGGCCACCGTGGATCAGGCGCGCAGTTCCATGGAATTATCGATGCGCTGGGCGCTGCGCGGCTTTCGCGAGTATTACCAGAGCGAGCCTCCCGGGACGCTGTTCGGCATCGTCCAAGGCGGAGTCCACGCAGGATTGCGTCTTGAATCACTGGCGGCGCTCGAGGAAATCGGATTCGCCGGGCTTGCCATCGGCGGGCTGGCGGTGGGTGAGCCCGAAGCGGAGCGCCAACAAGTCCTCGAGCAACTCTTGCCGCACATGCCCATGCATAAGCCTCGGTATCTGATGGGCGTGGGAAGGCCGGAAGACATTGTCGAAGCGGTCCGGCACGGCGTCGATATGTTCGATTGCGTCATGCCGACCCGGCATGCGCGAAACGCGCATTTATTTACGCGCAGCGGTGTCATCAATATTCGCAACGCCGCGCACCAGCAGGACACCGGGCCGATCGAGGAGGGGTGCGGCTGCTATACCTGCCTCCACTACAGCCGCAGTTATTTACGGCATTTGGACAAGTGCGGCGAAATTCTAGGCGCGCACTTGAACACAGTGCACAATCTCTATTTCTACCAACGGCTGATGATGGAGATTCGTGCCGCGATCGTCGCGGGCACATTCGAGAGCTACGCGGCGGAAGTTCGGGCGCGCAAAGCCTCAAAACCTTGAGTTAAGCTTGTCCCTGCCTGCTGTATACTACGCCGCTTTGCGTAGCTCACCTCAAAGCAAAAATAGAGTATAACACTATGGATTTCCTCATAAATTCGGCAAATGCACAGGCCGCCGGCGGCGCCGCCGGCGGCCCCAGCATGTTGAATACGCTGTTGCTTCCGGCCCTGTTGCTGGTGGTGTTTTATTTCTTGCTCATCAGGCCACAGAGCAAGCGCGCCAAAGAGCAGCGCGAAATGCTGTCCAAGGTCGCCGTGGGCGATGAGATAGCCACGACCGGCGGAATTCTCGGCAAAGTGACCGAGGTGGGCGAGCAGTTCCTGAGCGTGGAAATCGCCGACGGCGTGAACATTAAATTGCAGAAATTCCAGGTCGCGCAGGTGCTGCCGAAAGGCACGGTCAAGAGCGCATGATCGGCTATCCGCGCTGGAAGATCGCGCTGGTCGCGATCGTGTTGGTTATCGGGATTTTTCTGGCGCTGCCCAACTTGTTTGGCGAGGAAAGCGCGCTGCAGTTGGCGGCCGATCGCGCCGCCGTCACGGACGCCGATCGCACTGCGGTAGTGCAAATACTCAAGGACAAGGGCCTCACGCCGTCGGGCGTATTCCTGGAGCAGGGACGCCTGACCGTGCGCTTCAGCAGCACCCAGGATCAATTGAAGGCGCGCGACGTCATTGCGGAGGCGCGCCCCAACCAGTTCACGATCGCCCTCTCGCAGGCCTCGCGCGTGCCGCCATGGATGCACAACATGGGTTTGAATCCCGTGAAGCTGGGCTTGGACTTGCGCGGCGGCGTTTACCTGGTCTATCAGGTCGATATTCAAGGCGCCGTGAAGCAACTCCTCGATCGCCGCGAGCAGGATTTTCGTTCATCGCTGCGCAACGCGCGAGTCGCCTACCAAGATGTCGCCGTCGATTATCCGCAGGGCAAGGTGCGCGTGCTGTTTCGCGACGCGGATAGCTTCGCCAAGGGCAAGGCGGCCATCCTCGCAGACAACCGCAATTTGAATTTGACCGATATCACGGTCGCGGGCGCGCCCGCGATGGAACTGCAGCTGACGCCGCAGGAGATCAAGGAGCGCCAGGATTACGCCGTTTCGCAAAATATCGTCATTCTGCGCAATCGCCTCAACAGCCCGGAACTCGCGGTATCCGAACCGCAGGTTGCGCGCGAGGGCGTGGATCGCATCGCCATCCAGCTGCCGGGCCTGCAAAATTCAGCCGAGGTGAAGAAGATCCTGGGCAAGACGGCCACCTTGGAATTTCGCATGGTCGATGAGACCAATAATCCGCTCGAAGCGGCGGGCACCGGGCGCGTGCCCTTGGGCTCGAAACTGTTCTACACGCGCGAAAAGCAGCCGGTGCTGCTGAAGCGCGACGTGGTGGTGACGGGCGATCAGCTGACCGACGCGACGTTTCAGCCGAATTCGCAGGATGGTCCGGCCGTATCGGTCGGCTTGGACAGCCGCGGCGCCGCAAAAATGCTGAAGAACACGCAGGAGAATCTCGGCCACTTGATGGCCGTGGTGTTCATCGATCGTTCCCGGGAAAAAAATGCGCAGGGCGTGGAAGTCGACCGCACCACCGAAGAGGTCATCAACCGCGCGACCATTCGCGGCGTGTTCAGCAATAATTTCTCGATCACGGGCGTCAATCCGATCGAAGGGCGCGAACTCGCATTGCTGCTGCGCGCCGGAGGCTTGGCGGCGCCGCTGACCCCGGTGGAAGAGCGCGCGATCGGACCGAGCCTCGGCCAGGACAACATCAACAAGGGCATCAAGGCGATGGTGTTCGGCATGGCGGCCGCGTTCATCTTCATGGTGATCTACTACAAAGTCTTCGGGCTCATTGCCGATATTGCGCTCGCGGCCAATGTCGTGCTGCTCACCGCCTTGTTATCGAAGGTGGGCGTGGCACTCACGCTGCCCGGCATCGCCGCGGTCGTATTGACGGTTGGCATGGCAGTGGATGCGAACATTTTGATCTATGAACGCATTCGAGAGGAATTGCGCAATGGCGTCACGCCTCGGGCGGCCATCGCCGCGGGTTTCGAGCGCGCGCTGTCCGCCATTACCGATTCAAACATTACGGCGCTCATCGCGGGTATTGTGCTGCTGTCATTCGGCGCCGGCGCGATTCGCGGTTTTGCCTACGTCTTGGTCCTCGGAATTTTCACTTCGGTATTCACTTCGGTGATGGGCAGCCACGCACTGGTGCAGATTATTTACGGCGGCAGGCGCAAGCTCGATCGCTTGTCGATCTAAGGGCTTGCTGATCTAAAGGAACGGACATGGAATTTTTCCACAAGGTGACTCGCTTCCCGTTCATGAACACCCGCAAGGTGTGGTACGGGTTGTCCGCCATTTTGATCGTCGTCTCGCTCTCACTGGTGGTGATTCGCGGACTGAATCTGGGGGTGGATTTCACCGGCGGCGTCGTCGTGGAAACGAATTTTCCCCAAGCTCCCAATATTGAAACGCTGCGCGCGGCGCTGGCCGGGGCCGGCGTGGCGGGGGCGCAGGTACAGGCCTTCGGCAGTTCCCGGGATATATTGGTGCGGTTGCCGCCGGATCCGAATGCCAAGGGCGATCAAATCGGCGCGCATGTGCTGGAGATTTTTGCCAAGACCGACGGCGGCGTGAAGCTGCAGAGAACCGAAGTCGTGGGTCCTCAGGTGGGACAGGAACTGTTCGTCAAGGGCGGCTGGGCGCTGTTCGCGACCCTGGTCCTGATCTTGATCTATGTTTTGTTCCGATTTACCCCGAAGCTCGCGCTGGGCGCGATCTTTGCCGTTTTGCATGACCCGATTTGCGTCGTGGGCTTTTTCGCACTGACCCAGATGACATTCGACTTGACGGCGATTTCCGCGGTGCTGGCGGTGATCGGCTATTCGCTCAATGATACCGTCATCGTGTTCGACCGCATCCGCGAACGCGCGCGCACCGCACGAAAACTCACCATATCGCAAGTCATCGATGAGTCGATCAATCAAACGCTGTCGCGAACCATCATGACCAAGCTGGTGACGTTGCTGGTGGTCGTCGCGCTCTTGATATTCGGCGGCGAGACGTTGCGCGGGTTCTCCGCGGCATTGGTGATCGGCATCATCGCCGGCACCTATTCGTCGATTTACATCTCCTCAGCCTTGGCGCTCGACTTGGGGCTGCGCACCGACGATTTGCTGGAGCGCAAGGCCGCGAAACCGGAAGAAATTGACGGCCTGCCATAAACTCAAGGCGTTGCGAGCCAGAGCAATGTGATGGAGTTGCTCTACGATCCGCAGACGTGGGTGTCATTCCTGACGCTCTCCTTGCTCGAGATCGTGCTCGGCATCGACAACGTCATCTTTCTGTCGATTCTGGTCGAGCGTCTGCCGAAGGCTCAGCGCGGCAGTGCGCGAGTCCTTGGGCTTGGGTTTGCCATGCTGACGCGCATCGCCCTGCTGTTTTCCATTACCTGGCTGGCCACGCTGCGCGATCCGTTGTTTCGGGCGCTGGGAACGGACGTATCCGGCCGCGACTTGATTCTGTTCGCCGGCGGCCTTTTCCTGCTGGTGAAAACCGTCATGGAGCTTCGCGACATGCTCGAGGGCAAGGTGAACGTTCGCAAGCCCGGGATGATGAACGGCTATGTGATGATCATCTTGCAAATCGGCATCATCGATATCGTGTTCTCGCTCGATTCGGTGTTCACGGCGGTCGGGCTTGCCCAGCACATCGAGGTCATGGTTGCAGCCATCGTGGTTTCGGTGCTGGTGATGATGTTGGTCTCCTCGGCCATCAGCCGCTTCATCGACCGTTACCCGACCATCAAGGTGCTGGCCTTGGCTTTCCTGATATTGGTGGGAGCCGCGCTGATTGCAGAGTCCTTGGAGTTGGACATCCCGAAAGGCTACCTGTATTTCGCAATGGCGTTCTCGGCGGCCGTCGAATGGATAAACATCCGTATGCGAAGGCGCATTGAGTAATAGTTTGCTAGCGCAGTGGGAAAGCCGCTAAAGTCCGCGCAGTATTCAAAACGGGAGATGACATGAATTGGCGCATCAAACCGCTTGACGCTATCTTGGCGAGTGCCGAGAAACGGTCGCTGACCCGCTCGCTCGGAGCATTCCAGCTCACGATGCTTGGAGTCGGCGCCATCATCGGCACCGGCATTTTCGTCTTGACGGCCGAGGCGGCACAAAAGGCCGGCCCGGGAATGATGGCCTCATTCGTCATAGCCGGTTTCGTGTGCGCGGTCACCGCATTGTGTTATGCCGAACTGGCGGCCATGGTGCCGGTATCGGGTT